>Ga0209367_1005947_pt1 | contig 16900 bp, 13 predicted proteins | sample WorMetLIZISLAND2_FD_187412 | JGI IMG/M metagenome (GOLD analysis project Ga0209367, IMG submission 187412) | Marine gutless worms symbiont microbial communities from Max Planck institute for Marine Microbiology, Germany - Olavius geniculatus... ... | reverse complement strand
CATCATCATTTTATTTCGTTCATAGACACATAGCATGACATTTTAAAGGTCACAAGTAATGAACTGGAACGACAAGGTTGAAACAACACTGACAGCCGCCCATAAGCCTAAATAATACAAAACACAATTATTGACCGTTTGCAAATTATAATATGATTATTATAATTTAGTGAATTTACATAGTTGCATAGCCTATTGACTATTAAAATCTCTATCTTTACCAACTTTTACGTCTATATTTGTATGAAATAAGCTTAGGGGCCTACTATTTCAACATTTTCACGCCACTGACAGTCAATAGCCTATATATGTTTGAAGTTGTTCTGAGATGTTTAGTTCAACCATGTCCAAACTGCCGAAAAAAAATCTGGCTTTCTGTCTTGTTTAACGTCCAACGGTCCAATAAATCATGCATTATCATAAAACTTGCAACAGTGCCCCTTTATTGGAGGCTCTCTTGCCAAAGAACCCCTATTCAACCCCCACTCCCAGCGCATGGCAGCGTTTATTAGAGACCAGCATTTATGCGAGTCGAGACTCGCCGTTGATTAGAACATTGATCTCATAACCCCGGTGTCTATTGCACACAGGGCCCGGTATCTCTGATTGCACAAGTTTAGGGGGCTTGGGATAGTGTATTTATCGAGGGAGGAGGAGGGAGGGTAACCTGCGATATCCGCCCTTGGCCCTGACAGCTTGCTTGTACATTTGCTTGCTGAGCTGACGGACGCCACTCCATGCAGATGACAGTTTTGGCATAATTTTCAGCATAATACAAGGACGCTTTAGTTTTTAATAGGCCTCTATAATAATACACCGTGTCTCAAAAAAGCCGCGTGCAGTACGAATTTATTGTTGTAAACGGCCATGCTACGACTTCTGCATTTCGCAAGTAGTGTAGCAACAGTAAGGTGAGGTGGGCAAAACTATATAGTCAATTACGTCACGTTTCTTTTTGATGTTGCACGCCAAAAATTATTAAAACTGTCCAATGTTTCACGAAGCTATTCAAAAAATAACAGTGGTTTGGTTTTTTGAGACACGGTGTATATTTCACAAGTGAAACGTTCGAGGTAGGTCACATGGGTGATAGGCTATTACTGCTCTGCTGAGTATATCATTTCGTTTATAACGAGTTGCGAGTTGGTGCATGCATTTTCCCTTAAAATTTTCCTTTAAAAAATTAAACAATGCACTGTACAGTCATGCATGTGTAAAAAGTGGTAGACCGCCCGTATAGTGGCACATCTCACAATGCGACCGTACATGCACATCACGCATGTAGGCCCCCTAGGCATACCGCATCATCATTATGCCCGCAAAGTATTATAGCATGCAATGCATAACGTGCAGCAGCAGCAGCAGTCACGCATGCATGATGTCTAAATGTCAGGCAGCTGACGAAACGTCCATGCTCGTTAAACGCATCATCAAGAGGCCTACATATTCTTTTTAAAGTATAATTGAAATTGAGCATAATTGCTACAGAAGTTTCTAACGTACGTCTGCAGAATGCAATTACCAGTTGTTCTACATTCAATTGGCCTTTAGTTGTCAATGTGTTTTGATAACAATAGTGGTGCCCCATAATTAATTCCCGTAACGAACCGATGTAAAAATTATATACGGCACACGATATGTTATGCAGATTTTTCTTTTGAATAACATATGCGGCATACATGTTGCGTGCGTCATGTCCGTGTTTGTTATCACAAACTTTGACCATGACGTCACGCAGTGGACTTGTGTGGGTTGTTATGCCGGCTGAGAGAGGGCTGCATGAATGCTCGATCTCATCAGATATTAGCCTATTTATCTATTATGCAGACACATTAATTAAGCATACATTACGCGATTTCGGGTAATGCAATCGCGCGTTGCGCTTGTTTGCAAAACTTTCGCGTGACTGTATGTAAGTAGGCCCCTATAGGTTTATAAAAGCAGAACAGCAGATAATCGGTAGGGCCTATTTTCTTAAACGACTGCAGACTGTGACCTCGCCAGCTCGCACGTGTTGTAGATGGAGCACGGCGGCTGCAGAAGCATGTTTGGCGGTCCGTCGACGTACAGCTCGCTCCAGTCGTTCTACCCGACCAGTCCGTCATCATTCGGTGCTCAGCCACAGACCCTACAGGTCGGACACGCCGACGCGACGCCGTTCCCGCCGGGCGTGTCGGATGTGTTCTACGGAGCAGCAGCCGTGGGTGACGGTGGATCTCTGCATGCGACCGCTGGACCTCAGCGACTTGCCGGCTACCATCACCCGGCCGCCAGCTACGATACACTCCAGCCGGACACCGACATTCAGCCGCCGTACTTCCCGCCACCGGCTGCTGTCCAGCCTGCAGGCGTCGGCCTGTTCGTTCATCATGGCATGCATGTGCCCGTGACTCATCAGCAACAGCAGTCGCTGCAGCAGCAACCGGTGGTCGACCAGTCCATGTACTGGTCACCGATCAACAACACCGCTTCCGTGTACACGACGTCCGGCGCCAACGTTGACCAACACAAAACTTACCACTCCCTTCAACAGGTAGGCCAAAGAGACTTTTATTCTAGCTACTAAGGAGTCTCTGAGTAGGCTTAGAGCAATAAACTATACAGCAGATTTGGATTTTACATAGGCGCCAAATGCCAAACGGTGCATGTTCAATGTCGATGGTTTTCTGTTAAAAATTTTTTTACGAATAAATACGGCATTTGTATAGATTGATAACTGTCACGTGTCTCGGGTAGGCCTACTGCGGTAACGATAAAATGTGTTAAAACCGGGTGTTTTGTCTTTTATCTGATTTATTATTAGGCCATTCTATATGTGATTCATTGCGGGTCGTATACCCGACCGCCTGCTTAGATCTCCGTCCCTCTGCCTTATATACGCCTCTCCTGATTCGAAAACAAAAAATAGTAGAAAACGAAAATTGACGTGAACGTTCCATTATAGTCCGTAAGAACCAGCGTGCCAATTTTCACCTCAAAAGGTCATAGGTCAGAGTCACAGTTAGGTCAGAATTGCGCAGCTCCAAGCAGACGGCCGCATAATATGTCCGCACTGGGCCGTCATGTTTTCTACGCTGTCCCGAAAAAAAGTAAACCCCTAGAAATCGTACAATAGAAATGTCAAATCTGAATGAATTTGAATAAAGTTTCGTGCACTTAATCTGCAATACATTGCTGCAGCGATCACCAAATTTCGTTGAAGAATATTATTTCTTAGCAGAGTTATGGATTGTTGTTGGTGGTAGGCGTTCTGTACCGACTCGTTCACACCAACAGCAGCAGCAGCAGCAACTGTCTCAGACTCATGCACTGCAGCCGTCAACAGCAGGCTGCAGTCGAACTGTGCCGCTGGTGCTGAGTTCCGTGACGCAGTGGCGCAGGATGCCCTGCCGCCGCATCATCATCGCCATCGTCTACAGCAGCAGCAACAGCAGCACCACGGATCGGCGTCATCACCCACACGCGCTCACGATGATGATGATGATGATGAATGCACACAGCGGCTTCAGCGTCAGTCGTCACCTCACGACTGTGACGTCGACATGTCACCTGCTGACGACTCGCCACAGGTGTGCAGACGACGAACAGCTGTTATCTGTTTCAGAATGCTGAAACATCGTAATTATCTTCGTGAAACCGATTTATGCACATTGCTAACTAGAAACGTAGCGTCGACGACCAAATGTTTCGCATAGAACGGGAAAACCATAAGTCTAAGTGTAGGTCGGCGTGCATGGTCTGGCTGTAACATCGTTTGTAGCACCAACGAAGTTTCTCGACGTTGAGCCAGGTTAGTACTAAAACGGATGATCGTTTGCGGATATACTGCCTTGATCGTAACCAAGTCTACCGGGTCAACTCAACCAAGCCATCCCTTCGTGGTAGGCGCAATGAGCATCAGCAAAAGCTGCTGTGTAAAATGTAAACAGGCACATAATAATAAATAACATAGTCATGAGAGCTAAGGAAAAGGAGATCAGCGTCGCCATCACGCCATGGGCCTTGTAGGACTGTAGGACTTGCCTTTACGTTTTTTTGCGTAGGCGTAAAGCTGATAAAGTACATTATTTTAATATGCTCGTTCAGAAATTAAATTTAAAATTTAAAACAATGTTTAATTGCATGATGATTATAGGTTGAATATTATTTTTTTACTCTGTAAACTGGTTCAGCTGTTTTGTGTTAGATCTCTGGATGTAATGCGACGCAACAACAGCCTATGACGCTTGCACGAAATCATTAAGTATAGTCTGCTGATTGGAGCTGTATATAAAGTGTGCACTCTGTGTATTGGCGAAATGTCGGTTTATATATATATAGGCGACGTCAGATACAGATGACGACGACGACGCCACCTTTACTTCCTGTGACAACAACGCATTCGTGTCCAGCGTTAACAAAGGTCCGTTTATTAGTCAACAGTTCGCCACTGTCATTCTTAATTGCTCAGACATCCGCCGTATAAGATAGTCTCTCCGGCGCGGCTGAATTACCGACGCGTGCTCGCCAATTACGTGCATTGCATGCAAGTTGCAACAGAGACTTGCTTGTCTGTCTAAGCAGATGTATAGGCCTATCGATATAAACCGTTCGATGTGAATATCGATCGCTTTATTCGATCATTCGAATTGATGTACTGTTTCACCCCAAGCTATACGGAGTAGGCCTATACCCACGAAACAAAAATCGAAATAGATACAAATCTAGTAGTAAATACAGTAGAATATTTTGAATTGTACACGAAAATGTAGTTACGATTGTCACTATCCTATACGGTTTTATCACAGAGAGTTTTCAGTCCACGAGTCCACGGACTTTTATCCGGGCATACGATCGAGTGGTCGTGGACTCCATCGGGTATATTAAGTGGTTAGAACTTGGCTGGGTCATCGTGGTATATAACCACCATCAAGGTCAACTCAGCCTTTCATCACAGGGGAAGGCAAATCGAGTACTGGCCTACCGCCTGTCTGGCTGCATGGTTTAAAGCGGGGCGCGTTCACCCGTGTCATGTGGCAGTTAACAAAAAATCCCATACGGCATGTGACGCCTGCCATAAAGACTATGCACAACCCTTAACCTTCAATCTTTGTATGTATAAGCCGGCTTGCAACTTTAACTTTATGCGATATATTATTCACGTTTTAGGGCTTTTGGGTTTATACTTGCTTTATACGCAATACAGGTATGAACGGTGCGAAGCCGATGATGTCTTTGAAGCCTGGTGAACTGTTTTGCACGGTGCCCGGTCGATTATCTCTGCTCAGCTCGACGTCCAAGTACAAAGTGTCCGTCGCCGAGATCGAAAGACGGCTCTCGTCACCAGAGTGTCTCAACGCTTCACTGCTCGGCGGCGTACTGCGCAGGTTAACCGCTATAGCTCTTAATCTTCCACATACCGGGTGTGCCAGTAAAAAACAATCCCCTAAGAAAAATTCTATGCCTATAGAAATGTATCTGATATTTTACCAGATTCACAGCGTTTGCAGAGCAGTAGGCGATTCAGGCCACATATCTTGCAAACTTCGTTAAAGCAACTTATATGGATGAATTTGTAACTTATTAAGTTACATTTCAGCATATGAGTCTATTCAAAGACAAGGGTTGCTTTTTTGGCGCACATTGTATAATTCTTCGTTTTTACGCGCGACTGCAGCTACTGCTTTCAGCGCGTCTTAGCCATCGCAATTCTGTCTGTCTGTCTGTCTGTCCGTCCGTCCGTCACACGGGTGGATCAGTCAAAAACGGTGCAAACTAGAATCACCAAATCTTTACCCTCGGCTGCACGGAAGACTCTAGTTTCAGGAACCGTAAAGCTTTTCCATAACTTCGAAGGGGGTCACCCCGAACGAGGGCGCTAAATGAGAGGGGATGGGCAAAATTTGCGATTTTTGGCGATTTCGGGCTGCGAAACAAGTCTGTATCATTCACAAGGTGGCGCCACGGTACTATCGTCACCGGTATGCGATCCGGATAGAGAATTTAATCAAATGGTTGCTTAATAGGCCTACTGGACTTCACGTTTTGGAGTGACCTTACAAAAGTCACCGTAACTATTGTTTTCGTTGGTAAATTTAACTGGAATTTGGCATTTTGATTGCCAATAGACGATGCGTTGTTGACGCAGAATTTTGTTAAAATCGGATTTGTTTATTGAAGTAACGCAAATATACAGGGGTTTACTTATGTAACGCTATATTGGTAACGGAGATAATGTGTCATCGATATTCAACACTAATTGTAGAATATCCATAACACATTAACTCCGCTAGGAAACAACATTTTTCAACGAAATTTGGTGGTCACATTAGCAATTTTTTGTAAATTAAGCGTACAACATTATATTTAGTTTCGTTTAGATTTGACATTTCTGTTGTAAAATGTCTAGGGGTTTACTTTTTTACCGGACACAGTGTATTAATTTAGATAACGCAGCAGTCTCCTCCGGTTCGGAAAATAGCGCTCATGGGCATCCATTTTGGCCTGAGATTGCATTCGGTCGTCGCGCACCATGAAGGAAGCAATTTAACGCTTGCCTGATGCTGTGGCGGGCACGCACGGTTTTAATGACTTAATTGGGAATGGAATACATTTTCAGTCTTTGTTAGCAATGGCGTTGTAACATTAGCCGTCTGATGGAATCGATAATTATTTCGTAGCAATTCTGTCTGTCTGTTCGTCTGTAAGACGCGCCGAAAGCAGTAGCTGCTTTCGCGCGTAAAATGACACGAAAACTCGAAAGTACGCTGGGGAAGCTATGGTTTTCAAAGACTCAACATGACGATGTGGACAAAGCGATTCTAAATAAATAGGGGAATAAATAGGAAAAAAGATTGTCGTTCGTTTTTTTGGTTCGGACACCGCAGATTGCTAATGTCAGTTCTCGGCAACGATTGTTTTTACGCGCGAAAGCAGCTGCTGCTTTCAGTGCGTCTTAGCCATCGCAATTCTGTCGGTCTGTCAGTCCGTCTGTCACACGGGTGGATCAGTCAAAAACGGTGCAAGCTAGGATCACCAAATCTTCACTTTCGGCTGCTTGGAAGACTCTAGTTTCAGGAACCGTAAAGCTTTTCCATAAATTCGAAGGGGGTCACCTCGAATGAAAGGGGGGTGGGCAAAATTTGCGATTTTTGGCCAATAATTCGCTATATCTCAGTAACGGCGCGAGATAGGGCCTAGGTTACTATTAATCACTAATAGGAAGTCGTACACTGGCTCTCGATTGGCACCGAATTCAATGACCTTGAATGACCTTTCGCGCGTCTCGTGAGCATTAGCTCAAATTTCTTGTTTTCCCTTTCTCTTTGTTGTCGATCGACGACTACGCGCAGTCGGCCGTGTAACAGTCACTAGGTCAACGTACGCTGCATGCTCACGCTGCTGTCCCGTCTTGTCGCGTCCCGCTGTTTCGTTTATTTACACAAGCAGGTTAATGTGCCACCGACTAAGTGAGATCTAAAGATATTTTTATGTTGTTGCTCCGACTGTAACCGACACGGACGCACGCGCGAGCGCCGCTGCTGTGCTGAATTCAGCCGATCACAGACCACTTGCCGCTGTACCGTATACACTATGACTTGTGTAGCGTCGTCGCCTGCTGGACCTCGTCTTGTCGCCTCGAGGCAAGTCGTGACTGCACGTCGATATGTCCAGCATGCATGCACTGCTTGCTGGCTAGAACTTCACGTCGTTTTCTCGCTGCAGCCTCTTTAGTCGCGCACGCAAATCATCAGCAACCTATAAACGAGCTGCTGCATGCTGTGTTGTGATAGCTTAATTAATTTACGGCTGTGAACTAACTCGCGTCACGTTGAAAGTGGCCGCCACTTTCATGTGAACCGACCACACTCGGCTTGCGCTGGTACTGTTTTCATAACTTTCGGCTGCAGTCCTGTGTCATAAAGCAAGCGACAATGCAGTTTACCATCTGAACGTCATTTAAATACCATACAACATTGTCTGGAGTGGTATAAGCTTGTACTGCGTACTCGCTTATCTATTCCAGCAATGCAGCATCTAGTACAAAATGCATTCACTGCATATCAACTATATTTCGAAGTAAAAGTGAACGTTGACGTAGAAAATTGTGGTTCTCGTTTGATGCATTAGGCAGTGGTCTATACGTCATCGTTTACACTTTACACAAACTTGTCTTGGTGCGATGTCATGTGATTGGTTCATTAATATATTCGTCACTCAGCGGTGTGACAGTGAAAATATAACTGTGTGTGCGGACGGACAATAGGAGCACTGCCAGTGCGAGCGCCGTGCAACAAGCCAACGTCATTTGTGTCACGCCGCTGCTGAAGAAAATGTTGTAAATTGCTCAAAAAAGTTCTGAAGTTCGCTTGCTAAACGTAAAGACGTAAAATCCCGCCCGAGAAAAATGGCCCATGTAAGGCGGCACTGAGCTCCGTTTACTTAGCTCTCAACCAGACACCAGTTTGCACTGCGAGATCTCGGATACGGAGTTAGCGCATCGCGCGGTTGCCTGTTACGCTTCAGCACTAGGCCTATACAGTACAATATCTATTACCTATTACCAACCAGGTTTGAGTTATTTTATGTTATCTTTTGAAATCCGGTAACTAATTAAACTTAAGCATCGTGGTCCATAAAAACGTGCCATAATTTCCATAAGTGGATGTTCACAATATTTGTCATCAACACGCAGGAGTGCCTTTTAGCATAACACACGTCACTGCCACTGGTTGTAATTTTATCACACGCACGTTGTTTTATCATAGTTATACTGACCGTATTGTTTTTATATTTCTGTGTTATTTTACATAGTGCAATTGCGGCCTTTAAATGTTTTATTTAAAAAGTGTCAAATTGTACAATTGTATAACACATGCAGGGCCAAGTCAAAGAACGGAGGGCGAGCACTGCGCGACAAACTAGACAGAATCGGCGTCAACTTGCCGGCGGGACGTCGCAAGTCTGCCACTGTTACACTCCTCACGTCGCTCGTCGAAGGTTCGTATAGTACACAGTACACACTACATTGTCTTGATTTTTTGCTTTGTTTTTATATTTTTTTCTTTGTCGTCAGGCGTATTTTATATTTGCAAACATTCGTCTTTAATTGCAAATTAGCACTCGCGGTCAATCAAATATTTACGATAAACCGTTTGATGTGAAATCTTCGGTCAAATATTAGCAGGCTGTGACTCGGATTCAATTAGCCGTTACGTCTAACAATGCTGTCAGTTCACAGAGCCGCTGGACTAAGGCTACAGGACAGACAGGCGGAGAGACAAACAGACGCAAGCTATAGCCTACTACGCCGATTGCCTTGTTTGTGTCCGAGGCATAGCGTGGTCTGTTTCGCTGCTACATGGCGGTGCGGTCGGTCGTGGCTCTCTTTCGTCCGCCCGTGAACTCGTCTTGCAGGGCGCCATGCCACGCCGCCGTGGTCGCCGCCGTGGCGCGGTACTCTATCGGTCCGTATAACCCCAGCATCCGCCGCCGCCTCCGATTGCGGGCCGAGAGTCAAGAGTTTATCGCCGACCAAAGCGGCATGCATTAACTGGCGACGACGTCGACAATACCCAGACTCACCGCGTGCAGTCTCTGCAACCGAACGAAGACTGGACTGGACCACACCTTTACTACCCATCACACCCCTCCCCCTACACCACAGAATCTCGCCGGCTATATTGCGTCTTTTCACTCACACGCTGCGCGTTTTCCACTCACTCCACGGTGCCCACGAGACTCTTATCATCGCTGCGCTAAGTGGCTTCGTGCAATGTGTCATAAATTCTCACACGATCCTATCTGGCTTTTTCTTCTGCCCGAGACTTCTACATCTCAGTTCTGCGTTATGTAGACGTAAAATGATAACAATGATATAAAGTATTTAAAAAACATTTTAGCAGACTTGCGCTGTGATTGTTGTGTGTACTATGTTATATGACTTGGCATTTAGGGCTTTTAAACCACTTCAGTAGTTTTTCTCTGAGGCTACTTGGTTGGTCACAGGTTTGTTGCGATCTTCGTCTGACTTCATTGTTTGTGATCATGCCTCTGTATAACTGATTTGTTAAATTTTTCTGTTTTTTTTCTAATGTTACCCGGCTAAAAATTGTAGCTGTGGTCAGCTTATTGGGTGATTTTGTTACTAAATCATGACCACCTCAGCCAATAGCATTTTAGTTCGCTCTGCATGCATGTGGCATAGACAGTGGTAGCCTAGACCTAGACCGCGGGTGTAGAAGTTAAACGCGTATATCTAATAGGCCTAGCCTACGTATAGCTGCCTGCGGCCACGTATACTCTTACCTATACGAAATTTGTAAACAGGAAAACCAGATCACGTGCTGCAGTTTCGCTCTCTGATACTGGCTGTCACGTGTCTGTCAACTGAAATACCCGCGCGGCCAATGACTGATCGATGGAAAGAACGCTTCTAATATATAGCTAAAACATTTGACGCACGAAACAAGACCACAGACTTTGCGTAGCTTTTAATGTGTCTTTGAGGTTACTGAAAAGCAAACTAGTGAAATCAGTGCAAAAATATTTGGCAAAAATATGCACAATGACTAAGTGGGACGTTTTTGAGACACAGTTTAGGCTGGATGATATTCAAAAGTTTTTTAAAACATTTTCTTTAGAGCTGAGAAAATTGTTGTCGCCAACCACAGGCCTATGACTATTTTTGTGCATGTGGTATTTAGACCTTTCTGTTCTTTAGGCCTATTTATCAAACAGTATGTTATTGAGTAACACTCTTTCTAGCAAACAAAGTGAACTGCTGATGTGTAACTGAATGCAGGCGAGTCGTTGCGTCTGGCTCGGGATTTCGGTTACCTGTGTGAGACCGAGTTTCCCGCGGCGCAGACAGCTGATCTCGTCAGTCGACAGTACGCCACCACGCATGCACTGCCGCAGCCCGCACAGAGTAGGCCTATAGGCCTACATCAACGCCGGCAGATGATCCTTGCTACCAAGTGCGTCGTCACGCCGTTCTTTGCTCACTAAACTTTCAATGTGCTTAAGCCAAGCCGTCAGTACTTCGAGATATTCATTTTGACACTTTCCGTCTTTTAATGAATAGCAAAGTACCGCGGGTGGCGCAAAAAAAACGTCCCGAACATTTGCATGCATTATTCAACCAAGTGGTCGAAATGAATCAGTCCAAAAGCATATATGTAACGACCAAACATCTCCGAATATGTGTAGGAATTTTTGCCTAAAACACTTATGTATTAGCCATGATACAAACAAAATAGCACCACATGTCATAAAGCAATTTTTGCAAGCGGCTTATCATTTGCGTTGCCGCTTGTTCGCAGGCTATGCCAAAACGTCACAGTAGGCCGAATCACCAGTCAAATGATCAGCAGAAAATGTGCTGAATAGGTCCTTCATTCTCCTTTGCGACTGCTGCTATGGTGCTAAACGCTTTTTCCACTGCAATATGGCTTTTCTGATTCTGGCTGTCTGATGTCGACGTCATGCCATGTGTCTGTGATAACATTCTGATCTTCGAATTTCGCAAACGGCTCAAGTTCTTGCAAAATATCCCAAACTGAATAATGTAGCGGGATTCAAATCTGTTGAATGCGCTGTCCATTCTTGTGAGCTGATGAAATCTAGCGTGTTGTGTTAAAGAAAATTTTGAGTTGCTTTGATGCGGTGTGATGGAACGTTGTCTTTACATAATTGGATTTTTAACTTATCTTACGTCATACGTCATTCAGCGGCATTCAGTGGTGTCATTAGTGAAGTCACTGAAATTTATAATTAAGCCTGAGTACACATTGGTCTACAAATATGCGAAGGGAAATTTATCTCCATAAAGTATAAGCGCCGTTATATCTACGCAAATTTTGGGATGTTTTTTAGCGCCACCCGGTATTTTCTTCAGTACCCGGTATTTCACAAACGAATTCTTTATTTGTCTCGCACATCTGTACACCATAATTTATAGACCTCATACAAAATACAGTCATGATGTGTTCGTTAAAAGCTGCAGATTCTTGGTTACGTGTGCAATAAAACATTTGCACTAATATTTTAAAACCGTTGACTAGGTTATTGGATTTTTATTCGTTTAAAATCCGGTGGGAAATTATTCAATCTCAGATGTGTTTGGTTATGCTAATAATGTGCTAATAATGCCTAGTTTGTTAATCATGTGTTTCCGACGTGGTAGTGTAGCAATCAGTGTTTGAAATGTGAAAAATCAGCTGGGGGGTTGAACTTTTCGACGGTCAGAACCCGACCAAAATTATGATGTAAATCGTACGTATAGTATATATCTGACTCCCCCAGTGCATAATTTGAGAGTGTATTAGGGGGAGGGTTGAGAAAACAGTTGGGGGGTTCAACCCGGCCCCCAAAACCCTCGGCAATTCAAACACTGGTAGCAATGAATTTGGGAGGCGCGCTTTTCGCCGCTCTGTCCGTCTGCGGTCCAACTCCAAGTGTCTGGAACCAGACTCCACCCCACTTCAGGAACCTTCATTCTGCTCCGGCTTTTGGAAATTCTCTCAAGACCAGGCACGTCGAGAGCCACAGCGGGGCCAGGGGAAACATTATCACGGGGCCCCTATTGGGGAGAAAAGTTTGGATTTTTTTTCTGTTTAAAATGGCGCACTCTGGTGTATACTTTGTATCTTTGAGCAACGGCGCCCCCCAAACGTCGCGGGGCCCGGTGTAACTTACCCCTCCTATCCTCCTCTCTCGACGGGCCTGTTCAAGACTTATTTTATTTGTTTTCGCAGCTTTTGTCATGCACTATTGGTCTCACTGCTGTAGACAGGGCACTCACTATAGAACATTTGCGGTTTATATTATGATGACACAATCTAGGGAGAGACTGCGTGTTGGTTGTGTAATTGCAGGCAGGCGGTGAAAGAATTCGTCGACATGTTGGTGGCCGACCAGTCACCGCTCGGAGCTCGTCCGTTACTGCCTGCTCTTAACTCCCTGTCGTCGTCCACAGCTCCACCACTGGACGCTACTATCCAGCGTCACCTCAGCAACTTCTCGCTCGTTACTCACGGCTTCGGCGGACCGGCGATCGTCGCCGCCATGTCCGCCGTGCAGAACTACCTCAGCGAGCTGCTCAAGTGCGTCGACCGATCCACCACAGAGTACCACTTGCAGCTACCTGCTGCTGGCGCAGACTTCACTCCAGCACACTGAACACTAGCGTCCAGCATTCTGTGTCCATCATTCGCGGATGAAAAGTGACGACCGGTTGGGGCTCCCCAGACGACTAAGGGGTTCAAAGGAGCGTTGTTAGCTCTCCCAGCAGCGTCGTGTTTGTAAAATAAAGTCGGGGGTGAGGACAGGAGAAAGCTGCACTTTTCCAATAGATTGCACATTTTCCAACAAAGATTACGGCCTAAGTGCTCAGAAGTTTAAGTACAATTTAGCTTTTAGATTCACACAAAATAAGGGATTTTCAAGACTCAAACTTTTGCATTTTAAAAAAGTTTTCCAACAGGTTAAGACTTAAGGGAGAGGAGCAATGCCAATTGCCCCATGCTTTCTGATATGACGCCACTGGATTTATTATCTAGCGTTCGTAGATGGAGAATGGTGATGGAAACGAGGTTCACCAGCCGACTACGGAGGTCTGGGGAGCGTTGTTAGTTCTCCCGGTCGGGTCTGAAACAAGACCCATGCCTGCTGCAAACGATTTTAGCGTACTCTTGGCTTTAAAACGCTAACAATGAAACAACATTCTGACGCTAACAATGAAACAACATTCAGTAATACCAAGTAACCATTTCTCCACCTGGAGGACGACGTCACTAGTGTTTATACCCCACCCATTACTGTTTTGGGTGTTTTGGGTGAGGGAATCGAGCATGTCCAATGGATTTAATGGACTGACGCCAGTGACAGTGAACATTTAGCAACGATCAACTTATTCTACATGTATTGGCCTAATACTGATTACTGAGTGATGACAGTATTAGCAGGCCACACGCAAGAACCGTTTGGTCGTCGTAACTGTTGCAACATCACAGACAATAGCAGCGCGTATACTAGCATGAAGTGAACTGTTGCGCACGTTTTGTATTATTTAATTTTCTGTTGATCGCTTGGTGCAAATTCAAATCGCGCGTTTACGGTCGGTAAATGTGTCCTAATTAGCTAGGTTTAGATTTCTGTCTCAGCGAATTTCGATCTTGTGTTACTGAAGCATAGATGCTAAACTGCTCATGAGCGAATCAGCAAGATGTTGCCAGAAGCGTGTACAGTGCTGTACAGTGAATAAATAATTATAATGTCGGTGGGCTATACAGCCCTTTCCGCTTTCCCTATCATAATCAATCCTTGTATTTTTTCTTCCCATTTTCTTTCTCTAACATTCCGTTATAACGTCCTTTTAAAAATTTTATTAAACCCATTTCTTTTCCATCGATGCAGCTAATAAGTCCACAGTAGTACGTACCTGTAGGCCCACTGTAAGTTCCGTCAGATCCGGGCAAAGCCTGGGGCGGGGCAGCTAAAAATGCATTTTACGTTCGATAAGTAAATCTGTGAAAACGGCTAAAACGTCTATGTAGCATGCCACATATACTGAACTAGAAAGCAGTCATAACCCGCAGGTACCTCCGCCAAGGCAAAGCTATTCGCCAGGTGGCGTCACCATCTTCGCTTTGCCAGCGGTTCCCTTGTGACCCTTTAACGCAATGATAACAAAAATTTCAAAGTGATCCAGAATCCAGGATTCCAGCCAGACCACGCCCAAAATTGAATCACTGGTAGTTTATGCCATGCCCGATATGCCCTCAAAATTTCAGAAAGATCCGTCCATAACTTTTCGAGTTATCTTGCTCACACACAGACAAACAAACAAAAACATTACCTCCTTGGCGGAGGTAATTAAGAAAACAGTAAATTAAGATTATTTAGCGTTGTCAACAGCTGTATATGTTTTTCGCAGCTGCCTTGCAAAGATTTTTCCACAGACTCCATCTTTGTTGCTCTCTGGCCGTTTTACTGGAGTGAAGGATTCTTCTTCAATACATCTATTTGGTGAAAGTGTGCAAAATATTTGTTGTTAAATTTAAAAGTTTTTGTATAGCCTTCTCCAAACCCACTGCTTCGAGGCTTCTTCGATCGCTTCCATACTTTTTTACAACTGGTTCCCCTGAACATTTCTATTTCCCTCAGCCAGTCCTTGGAGTCTGGATGAAACACTGGGTCAATCGTTCCAGGTTCGCCCAGTGACCACTACATCGAAATCACCTGATCAGATCTCTTTCAGTCGGCGGCAACTGGACAACGCAGCGGTTTTTGTCCCCGATAGAAGTCATGACGCAGGCTCTGCAGCCTGCAGCGACGCTCATTTCACATGTGTGCTGCAGCTTGGTACGGCTAATTACGGTACGGACACATAGCGACATCATGAGACGCTGCCGCCTGCAAGTTCCCGCTGTATGCCCTTCGGCTGCCTTCAACTGCAGCAATGCGACTGGGACAGCGATTGGTCTCCACCGTGTCACGCTGTTTCTGTGTAGTCTGAAATTGCGCGCCGCAATATGTTCTCGCCACAGTACACCGCGGGTCGCTTCGATGATCAGAGAGAAAATCAATCATGGAACAGCAGAAACTAGAAAGGTATATTAGAGCACTTATAAGTTGGGCCAGTCATTAGTCTGATGTAGGGCATGACCACATCTAAGAATAATGTATGACAGGCAGCGCGATCTATCGCTCTGCGCAAGCGATTAATTTAAAAATCTACAATCGCGAGTCAACAAAGTAGGATACCAAGTGTTTGCGTGCATCACTCTAGCTTCAGCTTTTTGTCTTATACAGCGACTCTGATAACTGTTGAATGCATGGCTACATGCGCAAATCTTACATGAAGTGACAACTACCAAAAACGTGTCAAAATCACAGACTATCATATTAGTATAAACGACACAGTGGATGCATCGAATGCGTTCAGCTTGCTAACAGGACAGTCACACTGTAATATGTAGGCCTACTACACACATACACACATAAATAAATACACAGCTACACAATTATTAGGCTATAACGTGCATAAATTGTCTGTTAAATTGACAGAATCTTCAGAGATTATAATAAGAGGTGGACTCAGCTGACAACTGTAAGCTTATACTAAACGTCAGTGCTCCGAGATCACGGCTCACACAAACCACTCAATTAATCATACTAAACTAAAAATAGTGCCAACATATTGTGCAGCCATCCGCCTGATCTTTTGCACTGAAAATTGGCAGACCGGTTAGGTCTACTCCTGCCCTGAGAACGTTCCGCTAATTTTGGTTTTCCTGCTCCTTTCTGTTTTGGAGTTAGGAGCTCTTCCAATTTCCAAACTGGACGGACGGACGGACGGACAGACAGGCGGGCAAGACACGTAATTACGGCCTATTAGGACGGCTGTACAATTAGCTGATTTTGAATGCGTACTGTTTGCAAAACAATTCAAAAGCACAGCTTCATCTACTTCCACTATATCAGAAAATAAACATCAATACACACAATGAAGCAAATTATTGATTCATTGTATGGTGTACATTACAAATACACTGTGAGGCATAAAAACGCACCAAATTTTTTTTACCATAACCGGTTATCCTATTTTAATAATTTTTGGTACACATATTTCTGACACAACTGGCCATCAAATGGCCGTTCAGTTTCCCACCTCATCCAACGTCTGCTTCTGCACTACCTGGGAAAAAAGAACAAAACTAGAAATTTGGGGCAAAGCCCAACGTGAGTCCGCCCGGCGCCCTAAGTCCGATTGGGGGAAATTAAGGGAGGGGGGTAAAATTGCCCCGGCATCAAAGTCACGTGCCCCGAACTCAAATGCATTGGCATACGCCGAACGCGCATTGTCGACTTAGGGTAGGTCAACATGAGCGCTTATAACTTTGTTCGTTGTTTACCG
>Ga0209367_1005946_pt1 | contig 16900 bp, 16 predicted proteins | sample WorMetLIZISLAND2_FD_187412 | JGI IMG/M metagenome (GOLD analysis project Ga0209367, IMG submission 187412) | Marine gutless worms symbiont microbial communities from Max Planck institute for Marine Microbiology, Germany - Olavius geniculatus... ... | reverse complement strand
GTTTGAGCCATTGCACGCAAAAATCCGCCGAAGGGTCTGACCTGTAGGTGAGTTTCTGAAAAAAAAGGTATATAGCTACAAAAATGTTTGCGTATATTTCACCCATTTGCCGGGAAGCCCCCCTTGGAGGGATTTACATGAAATTTTGCGTGAGGGGTCATCTCGCCAACGTAATCAACGGTGCCAAATTTTATCTCAATCAGATCAGAGGTTTTGATTCTGTGGGGGTCGAATTTTTGGCTTTCCCATAAGAAAGAGAAGTCGCCGTTAACACAGGGCTTGAACTACCGTTCAGCCTGTGATTGTGCTGCAGAACTGCGCCGTTAGATATAGGCTGCATTACATGTCTTGTCCGTCCGTCCGTCTGTCTCTTTTTGGCTCTTAGTTCGATCACAAAAGTCGTAGAAAATCCTAGATTTGTGTGAACGTTAGTACCCAGCACAAAAGTAACTGTTGTGCCAATTTCAGTTAAAAAGGTCAAAGTTCAAGGTCACCGGAGGTCAAAAACGTTTGAAAAATGACGCATATATTTCGCTAAACGTTTAGACACGACTAACGGATCGCACGCTAGCCGTCGGGTGGCTCAAGAGCTCAGAGTGAATTATGCCCAATTATTATATTTCATATTTATTTATACATGTCGCCTCTATCTGTCGACATGTCTGCTCTTTTTTTAATATACTCAGGCGCAGTTGGCACACAATTTTCCAATTATTTCTGACAATCTGTATTGCACAAGGTACAGTGTAGCCACGCGTTTAAAGTGTGGTTTGGTTAAATCTTAAGCAATAATTTTATTGCAATTTTTTACGGAGTGTGCTGGCGAAAAAATGCTGAAAACATTATCTCTATTCCGCAAAAATGCAGACGAAAATTTGGTGCAACTTTTTTTTCAAACGTGGTGGATATCGTTTCATAGTCGTAGTGTTAGTCGACGTTTTAGTCTAGATCTGGTAGTAGTTGCAGTTGTAGTTGTCATAGTTTTTAATACCACTAAAAATACTAATTATAATTCCTTATTGTTTTGAATGCTGCTTATTAATTAACTGTTAACGTCTTGAGGTTGTACTTTTTCTGACCTGTTACTAATACACATTTGTTCGACTTTGTTCTTCAGTTTCTTTTGATTAACGTTTTGTTTCCAGTTTTGTACAATTTAGTTTACTAACAAAAGGTTGCTAATTATAATCAGGACGAACTGCAGTTTTAATGAGGATTCGTAGATAAATAAATACCATCTAGTTTTAAACTGCCACTTAGGCTAAGTGAAATCTGGCCCCGGGGGAATGAGAAAAAACGGACATCCAATGGGTAGCATCCAAATGAAGGATGGACCTCGATTGCCACATCTGTAGTTTATTCATTTACTATGCGGCTGTTTCATAGGCCGTATTACGTGCCTTGCTCGTCCGTTCTTTTGTCCGTCCGTCTGCTGTGTATAGGTTACGGGCTTCTTAATCAAAAAACAAACGCCAGTGACGTCAGTGGCATGGCGGGTTAAAAAACTCAGAGGGAACAGGATGTTGCAATTTCTCGACCGATAGCTGCAAATTTTTGACGAAAAAGTTATGGATGCTAAAAATGTCAATAATGCCATTAAATCTACAGCCCAAACGTTTGCATTAAAAAAAAACTTACCACGAAGAGATTTTTTCCAAAAATTAGAATTTAGGAGACAATGCCCAACACCTGCTTTTGTCCTCTACCACAACGAAATTGTATACGTATGTGTGAATTTACGCAAAACGTTTTTATTGTGTCAAATTGGGAAAATTAGAGACTTATTGGTTGATTGATCAATCGATTTATTGCTTGTTTGTTTTCAGGAGACATCGGAGGCTCACCAGTGGGTGATCTGTGACGGTCCTGTAGACGCGCTGTGGATTGAAAACATGAACACAGTCCTGGACGATAACAAGATGCTCTGTCTTGCTAACAGCGAACGCATCAAGTTCACTCCGTACATCCACATGGTCTTTGAGGTTCAGGATCTCGCTGTCGCATCGCCAGCCACCGTCAGCCGGTACTTACAGGCCAGGGACTACTCGATAATAGCTAGAATTAAAGGTCTCCTTGTTACAGGCCACTCAGTCTCCTAACCTTAGCGGGCGGGACTCAGGGGAGTTCAAATCATATTACTTCGCAGCAAATGCTGTATCACAAAAGTAGAGGCAAGGTTTTCCAACCGTGTACGAAGGCGATGGAATTGGTATGGTTTTGAACTTTTGTTATATCAATTTTCTTTGTCTTCCTTCCGGTTCCATCTTGCTTTATGAGGATGTTCCTAAATCGCCCCATGCTGACCATTACTGTATTAACTTACATTGCTTTTCCGACAGCGGCTTCGTGGGTTTAAAACTTAGGCGGAGGGCAAGATGTTGCACTTTTCCGATAGGCAGTTGCTAATTTCTGATAGAGGATATATGGGTGCGTAAAGCAAACTGTGAAAATTTTAATCTTGTCTCTAAAATTTTCTCGAAAATAAGGGATTTTCAGCCCATATTGATGCTGCTGCTGTTGCTACTATTACTACTACTATTAACTTATACTACTACTACTACTACTATCGATTGCTATGATGTGTTTATAGCTGTGGCATGGTCTACTGTGACTCCGAGGAGCTCAAGTGGATGCCTTACGTCAAGAAGTGGATGGCAGACGTCTGCGGCCCTGTCATGCGTGAAGAAACTCAGGAATATCTTCTCAACCTCTTCGCCAAAACCGTCGAGGCCGGTCTGCGCTTCATCAGCAAGAAATGCGTCCAGGCCATCGCACAGGTTTCAGTCCAGTCTAATCTATTTTAACAAGAAGCCCAGCTGTCGCTATTGTAGCCGACCGTACTGGTTGTTAGTGACCTTCATGGTCATCCAAGGTCGATGATTTTCATTTCGTCTGAAAGGGCGTATGCCACTTCCTATTGGTGATTAATAGTAAGCTTGGCCGTGTCTCTCACCGTTTCCCAGATATGACCAGTTTTTCATTAAAGTTTTCCCCCTTCCATTCATAGCCAGCAGGAATTTTTAGTCTAAAGCCCAACAACTGTCGTCTGCAATTTTGCACTTTTATCTTGTGAGAATCCCATAAAAATGGGAATAAAAATATGGCTTATAATAGTAAAGGCCTAAGGGTGGGAACGAGAATGGAAATGTCTTCGGGAATGGGAGCGAATGGGAGCAGCAGAAATCATTCCTGCAAAGTTTTGCGTAATTTTTAGGTTGACATCAGTAAGGTGGTGACGCTGTGCAAGTTGCTGGAAAGCCTGCTGATTGTGTCTAAAACGATCGACTTAAAGTCAGACTCGCCGAAGCTCAACCAGACGGTCTGCTCGACGTTTGTCTTCTGCTATCTCTGGTCAATCGGCGGCAACATCACCGAGCAGTACTGGGACGCCTTCGACATGTTTGTACATCGAATGTTTGAAGAAAACAACGATGCGAAGGTACTGCTACGAGTACAAGCTAGTGAATTGTTACTTGAGATAGACCAAGACAAACTGTGCATGAAATTTTTAGGTCTATTACTAAAATGGATTTTAGCAGTTTAAATTTCGGCCCCGTGGTTCATGGGAGTGTCTGTATGGGAGTGTCAAATTGGACTACACATTCAAAATGTGAGATTTTTGCTACAATCCACTACTTTAGCGTGAAAACGATCGCTGACAGTCACAGACTTGCTGCTTATCATAGCACTGCTATGCATAACATAAAATTTTTAAACATAAAACGTAATTTTTATCGTCTGAGTTTCGACCTTTTAGCTTCAAAAAGTCCTTTGAACGGAGGCGCCAAAATTTGGGTACCCTTTGAAAATGCATTATCATTTTAATGCACACTGTACACTGATTTCTCAGCTGGCAGCATCAATGCTGTCGTGCGTCGCGTGAGCATTTCTCAAATTACTTGTCTCCGTGTATCACGTGCAGCTTCCAAACACGGGCGATATGTGGAGCAACTACATGGACTTTGAGCTGCGTCGCATGGACCTCTGGGAGAAAGTCATCCCGGGATTCAAGTACAGCAAGGAGACGCCGTTCTTTGAGATGGTCGTTCCAACGGTTGACACAGTCCGGTTCGGTTACCTGCTGGAAAAACTACTCGCCGTCAAGCAGTCCGTGCTCTACACTGGCAACACCGGCGTCGGAAAGGTACGGTTTTTGATATTAATATTAATTATAATTGTGATGATAATAACAATAATAATGATTATAGTGACACGATGGGGGTTGGACAGGTTGGCCAACTTTGTCAACTTTTTAAATTTTACCTTATTTTTTAGTTGCTCGCTTGGCAACTTAAAATCTTTTAAACATTGAGGGACTGACTATTTTTCTGTTCCCCGAAGCATAGAAGGCTGGGTTGTCTATCTTGTTTTTAGTCGATTGCATCTAAAGGTCCATTGGTAAGCACTGCTTAGAGTACAGCTACTTTTTTACGCACTACAGCATGTCTCAGCTATCGTTTAGGCTTTCATCCGTCTACCTGTCTTCCTGTCTGTCGGTCTGTCACACCTTGCAGCTCGAACAAAGCGATTACGAAATCTTCGCTGTGGACTGCATCAAGGAGACTATTCTTTGTGACAAAATTTTGTGCTGCTGGGCTAGGAGCGTTTTTTCGAACGAGGGTGTAAAAGAGTTGCACCCTCCCCCCACTTAAAAAGACGTTATTTTTACCGCCATTGGCTTGTCTGGCGTAAAAACTGTTTTCGATAGGTAACAAGCTTTTTTTGAAGTATCAATATCGATGACCTTGAACTTTCCTCAACTCCCAAAATAAGGAGTTTTAATGATTTTTTTTATTTTGGGCAGTGACGCATCTTTCCAGAGTGAATTGCGCCAAAGTCACTCTAGATAGCCTATACCAGGACAATTTGCGCATGAACTGTTTTGCATTAAGCGTAAATTTCATCGAGTTCTCTGTACGGAGGCTTCAAATGTAAGTATTCTTTCAAAATGCATTGTTATTTTATTGCACTCTGTACACTGATTCCCAAGTGGCAGCATCGATGCTGTCGCGCGTCACGTGAGCTTCGCTTAAATTACTTGTTTCTTTCACATCCCTGAGGGATAGAAAGATGAGTTGTACTGCTTCTGTTTGTAGTTGGTGGTAGCGATAGGTCTGTTGGTAAGCATTGCTTAGAGTTCAACTACGTTTCTGTCTTTCTTACACCCCTCAGGGATAGAGAGCTGAGTTGTACGGCTTGTGTTTGCAGTCGGTGGTAGCTAAAGGCCTGCTGGTCAGTATTGCTGAAAAGTCTAACTACGTTCCGATTTTTCTCAACTTCTCCGCACAGACAAGCAGCATTCGAACGCAGGAGATGATCGAAGCTAAACTCGAGAAGAAACGAAAGAACATTCTCGGTCGGCTCAGTTATATTTGTTTCGGGGTTAAGTTCCCCCCCCTCAACTTACACTGCTTAATTTTTCACGCTACTTTAGAGCCGCACAAACTCTGACATCCTGTGGTTGCCTATTCAGTAAAATGTTAGTACCTCATAGTATACTCTGGGTATATCTTTATCTCCGCCAAGGTGAACATAGTGAACATTGGAGGAGATTAAGAGATTGGTCGTACTGTCCTTCTGTCCGTCGTTCCGTTATGATAACTCATAATAGCAATGACTCATTGCAACAACAGCTGCTTAGTCGGCTATTACTTTTCCCGCCCCTTCCCCTTCCGCGAAGCGGCTCTTCCTCCTCCCTCCCTTTTTCTTGTTGTTGGCCTAGGTGTAGTTGCAGTAGTAGCAGTAGTAATACTTACTTTACTTGGCGGAGATATGCACTCTCACAAGCGCCTTCTAGTTGTCACTGTTTTTGCACGAATTTCATAATAGCCTATTCTTTGTTTCTCTGCTTGTTACCCTTAAATTGTATGTTCAGTATTTTTTTGTCTTTCGTTCTATTTTATCTACGCCTACTTTATTTTGCTGTGTTATTTATTCTACTCTTTACATCGTGTGTTTGTTTTGTTATTTGTGTTTGCTTTTTCATTGTGTGTACTGTGTTGCTGCCGCCGTGGCAAAATAAAGTTTTCAGACGATTATTTTCTCTTGTCGCAGGTGCCCCGGCGGGGAAGCGGATCATAATATTCGTGGATGATCTCAACATGCCGAAGCTGGACACGTACGGTTCGCAGCCGCCCATTGAACTACTGCGTCAGTACCAGGACTTCGGCGGACTGTATGACCGCGAGAAACTCTTCTGGAAAGAAATCAACGTCAGTTTCACTTTTCTTGCATCGACGCTTTTCAGGCAAACCGTACCTAACGGTCGAGCTGTTGTCATGGTTGTTGTCCGTCTGTCTGTCTTTCTGTAACTGTGTACTGTGGGTAACGAGTAGGGCGCAGGCTAGGGGAAAACTTTTTACACAGATAATTGGGCATGGGTGTTAAACTCGGGCATGCAAAATTTCAGCAGTCTACTCTAAGGGGAACATTTTCGAATTTAGGTTGAATGGAGGGGGTAGGAAAATGTGCGTTTTAAACGGAAAACTAGCCATATCTCGGAAACGATTAGAGATAGGGCCAAGGCTACTATTAATCACTAATAGAAAGTGGCACACGTCGTTTCAAATGAAATGAAAATCATCGACCCTAGATGACTTTGAAGGTCAGTACTGCAACAGAAATTGTATAGGCTGTAGCGCGTCTTCCCTAGCGACAGCTGGGTTCTCTTTTTGTAAATTATTGCCTTACTGAAGCCCAAGTCGGCTTGTCAGACAGTAGGCTAAGTTGAACGACAAATTGTAGGCCTACACTGGAGTCCCATCCTCAGCAAAATCTCCAGCGGATGCTGACTATAAAGGATCTAGAAAAAAAGTCGAACAGGGCTCCTGAAAATAATTTCAGAACATCTTTAGATTAACAGAATGCTTTTGGCGGATTGAGAACGTGCTAAAATCGTTCTTCAGAAAAAAACTTAATGCCATAATTGTAAGCCTTTTGTCAGCCTTTGCAGCGCATGCGCGGTTTGCGGCTGCGGGGGTCATTTATGACCCCCGCACCCGCATTTATGACCCTAACTGGATGCATGAGTGAACGAAATAACGTGTGAATAATACCCCGTTTGCACGATCGAGCAAACATCGAGGAAATATATTCATAATACACGTGCTGATTGCTCGACGTCTGCAAGACGTCTGCTAGATGTTTGCTATAGCATTCATGTAGCTAGCTCTACGAGTGATGGTAATTAGCATGCTAATTAGGAGGACGGGCGGGTTGCAATTGTAAGGCCTATATAACACGTGATCAGCTGTGGGATAAGCCTAGGCCTACATTTCAGCCAGGGGGCGGGGTTCTATTAGACCTGCTTGATGTTTGCTCGATGTTTGCTTGATCGTGTAAACGTGGTATTAATGAATTGTCGACTATACAGGACATGACGATCTGTGCGGCGTGCGCGCCCCCTGGCGGCGGGCGTAATCCGGTCACACCCAGATTTATCCGACACTTCAGCATGTTATGTGTCCCGGCGCCTTCCGAAATGAGTCTTAAGCAGATGTTCTCGGTAAGCCTGTCTTGTCTCTTACCATTTTTTTGGGTCGTATTTTATGGATTTTTCTAAAGCCGCGTACAGAGTGACGTAACTGAACTGAGCTGAACTGACATGGTTTAGTTTTTGACGAACTGACCAATTAGCAAGCAGTGATGCATTACTGTAGGCACCATTTAACGGCCTCGGTGTCTACGTGACTACAGGCACGTTCGCGTCAACCAATGACCAATGACCAACGCCCTGTTTGCCCATTAGTTCATTCCTCAAAAACTAAACCACGTCAGTTTAGTTCATTTCAGTTACGTTGTTCTGTACGGGTCTTAAGACAAATTTAGAACTGCGCAAAGACCAGAAGGCCGACAATCGAGGCTGAAAGCCGAAAGTGGGAGTGAGGTTTTTGGCAGGGGGGCAGCGAGCCCCCTCCTGAGACTCTAGGGGTTGAGCTTCGGCCGCAGACACATTTTTAAGCATGGTAAAGCCTGAGATTGTACTAGTGAAACTTCCTAGTTTCGTGTAATTGGCCACTTTAAGTCAAATTGCTATTCGCAGGTGTACTTGTAGCTGCACGATAGGAAAACCATCGTTTACTGTTCTGCCCGCATGTTTTTAAAAATGCGTGAATGTATGAATAAATAAGATATGCATTCGATAGACTAATTTTTAGTTTACGAGTATATTCGCATGGGGCGTTCAAAAACTTTTAGTACTTCAGTATATTGGATAGAATATTTTTTTCAGTTTTTGGTTTAGGAGCCCGTAGGCCTACAAGACGGACAGACAGACAGACGGACGGACGGACGGACGGGCAAAACTTATATTGCGTCTATTCCGATGGCCGCGCAATAAATCAGCAAATATATTCGGTTGTTGCAGGCGATACTGAACGGGTTTTTCTCGGAGTTTGCTGCGCCGGTTCGCCAGTGTACGGAGCCGATCGTGCAAGCGGCCAATGAGATCTACAGCAGAATGAGTTCCGACTTTCTGCCAACTCCGGCCAAGTCACATTATGTCTTCAATCTCCGCGATCTCTCCAAATGCGTTCAGGGTAAGTGATGGCGTCTACTTGTGAAATTTTACGGCAATTTGGATTAAGTTCCAAGTTAGAACTACAATTAGGGTTAGCTTTTTGTTTAGTTTGTTTAGAACTAGAACTGGAAGTAGGCTTACTTTTCGTGCACGCTTAATTATTGTTTCTGCCGTTGTTATGACGGTTTTTACGCGCGACAGCACCATATAATTTGTTTCTTATTTTCGATGTGTCAATCCATTTCGTATATTTTCGCGGACAAACTGTGACGTCAAGTTGTCTCAAATAGCGCCAAATTCTGAAAGTTTTTGCCTCCCGTTTTTGAGGGGGTGGGGGCGAACTCCCAAAAGTTATACGCAAATTGTCGTGCCTACCTCGCGGCACATTATGCAGAAGTTTTGTGGGGTTTCTGCTTCTAGCAGGACTTAGCCCCAAAGATAGTAGCGCATACGCTGAATTTAAGTCAATTTTTGGTGGGTCTAAACTTACGGTTGAAACTGTGTTGTTTGTTTCTGCCACTATTTACTAATTTAGCGCAAAAACGGTTGCAGATAAACACAGATTTGCTGCTTACCATAACGAAGACTGCGGATGAGCTTTTAGAAGGTACCAACAGTACACTGATGACGAACTATCTGTCCCGGGTACAATCATCTGACGTCTATTTGCACATTGCATGTGTTTCTACAGGGTTGTTGCAGGCGGACCCGAGTATAATCCGTGACAACAAGCAGATATTTCGCCTGTTCTGCCACGAGGCTTTGCGCGTGTTCCACGATCGTCTCATCTCCCTCGATGACAAAAACTCTTTCTACGTCATTCTCTCCGAGATGGCAAACCGATTCTTTGGCGAGGTAGTAATTTAGGGCTGTGGAATTAATGATTAATCGTTAAAAACATTAGAGATTGAAATTTTTTCAGTCGATTGAAATTTGATTAAAATTTCAAACTAAAAACATCACTAACGTCACTAATCTGCGCATTTCCATTGATTATAAACTACTGTAAACATCAGTTATTTTACTACGACCCGTAATTTTGTACTTGTATAGTTTTAGTTCTGACTAGGCTTACTCACTTTCTTTGCGGCATTCTGATAAAAGACCTAGGCTTACCGATGTGCTTTGCAGGCAGTTTTTCGATGGCCAGGTTTAGCGCTATCTTGTTCATTTAGTTTTAGTAACGATTTTGGTTCCGACTCTTTAGAGCAAACTTAATTAATTCAGTTGATTTTCAGAAGAAAATGATTAAACTTGTTACCATCAGGTGTCATATGTTAAGGCTAAAATGCAGGCATGTTGATTTTGACTGCGGTTTTGCCTGATACTTCTCGCTTTTAAGTTAAGAGAGGGGGGAAGAAGGACAGGAAAGGAGAAGGGACAAAGAAAGAAGGAAGGGAAGAAAAAGGAAAGGAAAGCAGGGAAAGCTACCATACCGGCACTTATTTTTTCCTACTTCGAGCAATAAATAAAACTTTTATTAACGATCCCACCACACCTTAACTGCCTCGCTACACTACCGTGTTTTTTTTCTATCAGACGTTGGAGCCTGAGACGCTGATATTGAGTCCGATCATCTTTGGTGACTACATCAAGGTGGGAGCGGCTCGAGAGGATCGAGTCTACGAAGAACTCAGCAACATGGACAAAGTCAAAAATTCACTCGGCGATGTACGTTTCTTATGATTGTAGTAAACTTCTATAAACATTTATAATTGTTTTTTATAAACGTGTTTTCAACTTTTAAAAGAAAATTTCAACTGTGTTTAAAAAACTTTAATAAATGTTTAACGACCATGGTAAAGTGACGGTAATTTGAAATGTTTATATACAAAGAGAGAAATGTTGCTGATTAGATTTACTAATTTGTATATGATGTCAAGAATTTGACGAATACGTAAAAGAACTGTATATTCTAAAAGAAAGGATATAGTCAATATACGCTCGTACGTGAGATGTAAAATTGTCAGGTCTTAGGCAAAATCGCTTCTGTATAAATGATTTCGCCTGTACCTACCCATTTCTCTACAGTGTGGTCCGTCTGTCTGTCGTCTGTCATATTCGTTTACTCTGCGTAAACCGTTCGACGAATCTAGACGTCATTTGGCAAACACACTTTGGGGTCCAGTGATACATTGTGTTAGATGTGGGTCCCTGACGCTTTATGGAAAGGGTAGATTTGGGGTTGAATACCCCCCCCCTAAACTTGCGATTGCAATGTAACGTTTTATATGTTTTTTAACGTCTGTTACATATATGGTGTGTTTTTCTCATTTTTTGCATGTTTTTTTAAAAGTTTTCATTAAGAGGCAACCTTAAACAGGCTGCTTTAGAGCACAGGTTTAAGCCACCTCTACCTTAACCAACTACTCCCTCTTCCACGTTTTTTTTCAAACTCAACTTATTGCTGTCTTGAGATAATATCTATTCTTTCTCACAAAACCTTCAATTTTATGAAAAGTTTTAGCCTATTATTTTTTTCACTTTTTCAGTTACAAGTAGTTTTGGGGTATTGTTCTGCTTTTATGCTTTTTTATTGGCCTATCTGTGTTTACATCTATTAATTATCTGAAAGTCGCTGTTGTTATAAATCACTCTCGTTACAGGTTATGTCCGTAGTAAGTATACAACGCATTTTAAGCTTGGTTTGCTGCATGTTACAAGCTTAAGCTTACGCGAACAGAAGTGCTTGGAAATCCATGCCATTTTGATCATAATTATGTTTTGCTTGAATGGACTACCGTACGTACATTTTGGTGTTCATAAAGTTTTGGTCATTGCATTGGCTTACTCGGTGTTAATGCCTATAAAAATAATTTAGATTTGCCAGCGTGCCACAATCTTGCCTGGGACAAACACGAATTTACCGTCACGTCTACGTTGGATACCCAGGCAAACTCAGCCTGGCCGTCCCTCCGTGGGTATGCAAAATTAGTACTATTGATTTGATGGTTACGGCCATCACCGAAGAAAAAGGTGAGTTCTGCGTAACAGTAGGCCCTGTTAGCAGGACCACTGGTATACCGACCCAGTCAGTTAAAGGCGCTGGCTGTTAATTAGAGCTGGCCATTCGGCCGACCTCGGTTGTACAGTATGCTGGCTTAATTGGGTTTGACCCTCGCTGACTTAGGTGAAATTAAGGTAATTAGATGCATGATTAATGATGATTAGTAACACGTTTTTCAACAACTGACATCTCAGAAACTGTGACAACTAACTCAAAGTTTGAAACGCTGCATATACATATGGGTGGAATAATTATTTTTTGGAGCATGGCTCTACACAGGAGGGATTTTATACATGTTGTGAAACAATGCTAAAACGAAATTAGAAAATAATGATGTGTTTGTTATTTGTAGTTAAAAATCCACTCAGTTGAAGTATTTATTTTGATCATATAATTCTTGATTCTTTCATTGTTTTTACGCCGACTGTTGAAAAACTAGTTCGCTTCAATGGTTTTGCTGGAGTGCAAAAATTTTGAAAAGTTAATTCCGGGTGACCTAGTCCAATTGTGTGAAAAAATTCCAGGAAAATTGGTTTGACACGGATTTAAAAATTGGTTGTGGACAAAGCTGGCGTTTTACGTGGATGTAATAGCACACGTGTCTCGTTATAATAGTAGTAATGGTTGTAGTAATTGTTGTGGTAAATGTATCTGAGTTTGTATTAGTATCCTGGGACTGTTGTTGTAGTATCTGGACGACTATAACATGTTGTCGTCGCGAGAGATAGAGCTAGAGTTTTTGTGAATGTCATAAAACACGTTTCTTGTAGTAGTATTAGTTGTTGTTTTAGTAGTTGTATTAGTTGTAGTTGCACGTGTTTATAGTAATGTCCTGGCTCTGTTGTTGTAGTGTCTGGACAACTACAACACGTTTTCTTCACGCGAAATGAGGCTGGTGTTGTTTATGTATGCCACAGAGCACGTGTCTTGTAGTAGTAGTAGTTGTTGTTGTTGTCTGTAGTAGTTACACGTGTTTGTAGTAGTATCCCGGGTCTGTCGTTGTAGTATTTGGACGACTATAACATGTCATCGTCGCGTGAGATGAAGCTAGTGTTCTTCATGGATGCTATAGAGCACGTGTCTCGTATTGCTCGCATGATACGTCAACAGCGTGGCAACGCGCTTCTTGTGGGTGTCGGGGGCACCGGAAAACAGTCGCTCACAAGGTAAAAGCTTTACGTGCCTCTGTTTTATATCTACACAGTGTCTCAAAAAGGATCCCATATGTTATCAATTGTTGTTTGAAAAAAGGGTTAACCAATTTAAATACATTTGGTGCGAATGTTTCTGACACAACTGGCTATCAAATGATCGTCTTGTTTCCCACCTCATGCAAAGATTGTTGCTGCACTACCTGGAATATCAGCAGAGAGGAAATAATAGGCGTCAAAGTGAACAAAAATAAGCCAAAACATTCCTGATACTGTAGATTGTAACTTGAAGAGAGATTATCATTTTGAGTAATTTTTGACAAAAATATTTCGGACACAATTGGCCGTCAAATGTCTGTTCAAGTTTCCACCTCATCGGTTATATGCTTCTGCACTACTTGGGGAAAATAGAGCAGACAAAATTGTAGTAGTTGTTGTTGACTGTAGGCTGGGTTCACACATCTGCGGCTACAAGTGTTTCCAGATAGAACTGTGCCGTGGATACGACTACACAGCGTTTCATGATGACCTAAAGAAACTGTACGACATGGCCGGAGTTCAGAACCAAGATACCGTCTTCCTATTCACTGACACTCAGGTATGATGTGTAGTAGTATTAGTAGTTGCAGCAGCAGTAGCAGCAGCAGTAGCAGCAGCAAGGACGCTGTCTTCCTATTCACTGACATCGAGGTTCGATAACATTAGCATTAATCTATTAGGTTCAGAAGTGGGCATGTTCCCTTTGAAGTTTTTGGCAGGGAAAGTTGATGATCTTGTTTCCCCAAAATGGATGGAGAAATGATGATTTGGAATTTTTGAGAGCTGCCCCATTTTAGCGTCAAAAAGTACAGGTTTAAGCAGGGGCGTCTGCAGCATGTAAAATTTAAACGTAGAGAAATAGGGGAAAGGTTTTTTTGAAAAATTATGGGAGTATTTGAATAATTATCCTGCATTTGTCATATATTGCAATATCTTGCAACCAGAAGTGTTCGTGACGTGTAGAATGCACCAAATTTGTGTTGGCCTCTAGACCATCTAGTCTTGGGGAGGGACATACCCCATCCCCATTTTCCACCCCTTTGACGCCTGCGGCGCCTCGTTCTTGGCACCTAAGGCACCTCGATCACCTTGAGTTAGGGGGGAAATTTGCTGCAAGGACTCAGGGGGGATGGACGCTCCTAAACTTAGGGTTACCGTTGCGTAGCTGTAGGTGGACGATCGCGCATCATGTCACCATTAGGCTGACACATAATATTCTATTGAGCTTAGCTAAACTTAACGGTCTGTCCGTCTATCCGTTTGTGGATTGTGGCAAAATGGTATGGCATATCTCAAAAAACCGTGAGAGACAGGACCTTGGTTGCTATTGAGCACTAATAGGAAGTCGCATAAGCCCTTTCAAATGACACGAAAATCATTTGCTAGCCTTCCGACACTCGCGTGCAGTCGGCCCTCTCTAGCGACAGTTGGGTTTCTTGTTAAGAAAAGTACGATGCGTTCGTTGTGGCACAGATTGTGGTGGAGGAATTTCTGGAAGACATCAACAACATTCTCAACTCCGGGGAGGTTCCCAACTTGTTTGAGTCTGACGAATTTGAGCGGAATATAATCGCTTGTCGACCGGCCGCAAAGGAGGCTGGGATCACAGAAGGAAACCGCGATGCTATCTACGATTTCTTTATCAACAGAGTTAGGTCGGTCTTGGTGCGTCTCTGAGAGCTTATAGCTCAATAACTGCAAAGTTTGGTAAACGGAAAAATGCTTTTTCATGCAAAATTACCACTGTTTCGTTTTATTTGAAATTAATTGGTTATTAATTATTATAAAGTTAACTTAAAAAAAGAAATGATTGCCAGCTTTAATTATATTTCATTTTCAGGTTTTTTTTATTCGTTACAGTTTTGTGCACGCCTATTATTAGCAGCAGAATCTGCGGTATGCTTTGCAGAAAGAATCGACTGTTTCCACTTCTATTACTACAGCAACAACAGCAGCAGCAGCAGCAACAACAACAACAACAACTACTACTACTGTTACTACAAGGTTAATACTACTGCTGCTGTCTGTGCTAGGAACAACCTGCACATCGTGCTTTGTATGAGCCCAGTTGGCAATGCGTTTCGCTCTCGCTGTCGCATGTTCCCAAGTCTGGTCAATTGCTGTACAATCGATTGGTTTATTGAGTGGCCCAGAGAAGCGCTTCTCAGCGTATCAAAAACGGCATTTGAACCGGTCGACTTTGGTCAAGACGAACTCAGGGTAGGTGGTGATTTATTTATTTATTTATTTATTGACTATTTGTTTATTTATTATCTCTGCCAGGTGAATGTATAGTTAATGGCGAAGATAATGTCTTCAGTGTCCAGTTTGGGCATTATATGCTAACAGGTCCAAAGCGGTTACAGTTGCAGACTTCAAATTTGACTCGAATGTTCCCAGGGATAGTCGCGATATGACCATTAAAATATTTTGTCACCAAATTTACGCGACTTTCTAAATTTCCAAGCGCTGTTTAACGTTTATACACCAAAACAGTTAAAGCTGTGGACTTCAAATAATTACTATTCTCTATATTTTGTTATTTATTTATTGCTATTTTTGTATAGTTGTTGTATAGGTGTCACACAAGTATTGTATAATCGTTATGCCACTGTCCTGTAATTAGCATAAATCGAGTACCGGCTTGTCTGGATTTCTCATCAAGAGCTTACACAACCTTTTACCTTTTTTAATATATGGAGATGGTTTACCTCTCCGCAGGCAGTTACCTATCCATGTATTGCTTTTTGTAGGCCTACTAAGCACGTGATTGTCCTGCATTAATTTTAGCCAAACAGGCTGGTATTTGACCCGTTTACCGGTGGGCATAGGAGGCTGAGTTGACATTTGTGGGTAGTTATATACCGAGATGGTTTACCAGTCATCAGATAGTCATCCGTCTTCGCATAGCCCTGCCTTAATTTAACTAGGTAGATCAGTACTTAATTCGCCTGTCTCAGAAGGATAAAAGACTGAGTTTACCTGCTGTATGTACGTATAGGTGAAGATAGCGGAGATGTGCATGGAGATACACACAAGCGTGAGTGACATGGCTGAGCGGTTTTACAAAGAACTCAGACGGCGTTACTATACCACTCCAACCAGCTACCTGGAGCTCATTACCCTCTACCTGTCTATGCTCGACAGCAAGAAACAGTAAGTATAGACTAAAGCCGCATTCAGAGCGACATCGCTGTACCGAACGAAACTGAACTGAGTTGTGTCACTATCTACGCGCCTTCGTGCTGCTGCTGTTGCTTCTACAATTACTACTACTAATGTTACTACTACAGGTGTGGTGGATTAACTACTAGCTAGATTGAACTGTTGACGCCTTGGTTTTTGAGCGGTAGCTGAGTTTGTTGTTTGCGTCCGCAGTCATTTGGTTCTTGCACGCATTAGAGTGAAGTAAGGACTGACGAAGTTGCTGGAGACAAACGTGCTCATTATGAAGACCGAAGTAGTGATGCCCTGTTTCTTGGGGCTTCTAACTCCGCTGGGTGAGCTTACAGCGTTTCCCAAATGCCCTAGCCGGTCAGGAGGGTGCTTGCTGCCTCTTCCGCTAAAAATCCCATTTCCCGCTTTTGGCTCTCGGCCTCGAATTCCGGCTTTTTGGGCCTCAACTACACCCTTAGCACAAATTTCTTTCCACGCCGCTGACTGTTGACGCCCCGTTTTCTTAGCGATGTCTTAGCTTCTTGTTTTTGTCTGCAGTCAGCTGGTTGGAGCGCGCGATAAGGTAAAGAACGGCCTGATGAAGCTAATGGAGACCAACGTTCTGATTGACAATATGAAGATAGAACTGACCGCCTTGGAGCCAGAGCTTAAACAGAAGTCCGAGGACACTCAAGTACTGATGGAAAAACTGGCTGTCGATCAGGAACAAGCTGATGCCGTATGTTAATTTATTAATTTACGAATTTATTTATTTGTTACGCATAAAAATACCATGGTCGGCGCTAAGAATCTGAAAAGGGAGGGGGTGATCGGTCATACTCGACTAACCAACACCATGATCACAAAGTTTGAGAGTCAAGGCCCAGAACGTAATGAGACCAGCAGTTATTTCTACATTATTGAATTGACGCACAGACTTTTAGACTTATAGGGGCCTACTGATTTTTCAGTAGATCCTTGCATCCACGGGCCATGTGTGGGGGGGGGTTAACGGGTTTAAAAGCTTTC
>Ga0209367_1005945_pt1 | contig 16903 bp, 8 predicted proteins | sample WorMetLIZISLAND2_FD_187412 | JGI IMG/M metagenome (GOLD analysis project Ga0209367, IMG submission 187412) | Marine gutless worms symbiont microbial communities from Max Planck institute for Marine Microbiology, Germany - Olavius geniculatus... ... | reverse complement strand
AAAACGTTAGTACAACAGTGTCATTTTTTAAACATCTGTATCTCATAAACAGTATGAGGAATTTTGTTGAAAATTACACAGTTTATGGGGAATAAGTCATAGTTAATGCGGCAAAAAGGATATGCCATTAAAACAAAAAATCACGTAGTTGTTGCCATGTGTATAGGGGTCGCATTTTTTTGAGACACAGCGTAGAACTGAAGCAACTGTCCAAGTGTAGACGAAGGCAGCAGATACATACAATAACTGTAGCTGGGACAATGCCAATACCAGGAAGCGAGAAATTTCCAAGGTAAGTGTGACATCGGCTTCTCTGTTTGTCTTGAAACAAATGCTAAAAATGTTAACGTTTAAGATCACGCAAATGTACGATCATGACAGAGTAATGTAAAATATTTTCGAACTGTTTTAGAAAAATGCTAACAGTCGACTGGGCACTTTTGACACAATGGTGAGTATCACAGACAACACCACATGTGGCTAAAACAAAGCCTGCAGTTATCTTAGATAAAGAACATTGTATATGCAGTAAAAAGTGGGGGCACACAGAATATACTGCATCCCAAAAATGTCCTACACCAAGTTCTATCAATAGCTGTGTCAATTCTCAACAAATTTTCACAATTCTTTCACTGGAAGACTCTCTGGAAAATTTGCGATTCTCTGGAAAATTTTATCGCAAATTTTCCAGAGTATGTCAGTGAAAAAATTTTGAAAATCCATTGAGAACTGACAGAGTTATCAATCAAGAATGGTGAACTACAGTACTTTTTTTGAGAACACAATGTACATATCAAATAACAATCTACATTGCCAGCAAATAGCAGAATGCTGCTAACCACGAGCGAATGCTTTGAAGTAGCTGGAGTGGGCATTGACGGAATGCAAGGCAAAGGCACCAGATCGCGACATTCACCGTGCGATGAAGCACGGCAGTCTGAACACATGACGTGAAAACAGGAAAAGATAAAAAACAATGTGTTTAGTGTTCAACGTAAGCATGAGATAAATCGGAAAAAATCCAACTGGAAATTAATAACAGTTAAAAAATATGTTCATTCATATAGTTATTTTTGTTGTATTCCATGCTTATTATAAAAAATTAAACATAATACTAATAATATGAAATATGAATTATCAGATAACAGAAACAGAGTGACAACTGACAAATAGCAAATAAGCACTCAAAAAAATCATCAAAAATTCAATAGAATTTTAAAAAATACAGCATAATGCGATAATATTATCGAATATGCATCATACCACATGAATATGGATCATAAGATCATAAGACACTAAGCGATAAGTTAAGCAGTCAGTCAATGCATAATGTTTACAACTGTCATCTATACCAAAAAAATTTCAAACAATGCTAGCGTTTGTATCGACTGAGTGAGTGAGTGAGTAGGGTTTAACATCCCACCCGACACAGTATAGGTATCAGCTGACAAATGATTTTCCATAAAATGCGATAAAAATATTCATATACGGCTCACCTTTACACTTGAAGACTGGCTTTCCAAAGCGAAGTTTCTTTCCACACTGCACATGAGAAACACTGGTATCAATAAAAACTAGTAACACTCAGCATCGCAAGAAACTTATTCAACAAAATCACTTTCTAAAGAAAAATTATACACTGAGTGTAACAAGAAAGCAAATGATGACAAATACACTTTGTCCCAAAAAAGTCCCACTTTGTGGCAATCTGTATCTTTGCCAAAATTAACCGATTTTCAAATTTTTTCACTGGTTTTTTGTACATTTATATTTCACAAGGTAGTGTAATGACACAGTTAAGGTGTGGTGGGATATTTAATAACCACTTTATTGCTAATTGCCCACAGAATGTGCCAGTGAAAAAAATTTTGAAAATCTGTTAACATCTGGCGCAGACATGGACAATGAAAAAATGAGACGTTTTTTGTGCCACAGTGTACATTATCGCCCATCAACAACATTCCAGAATAATTCTCACAAATTACAAATCTCTATTTAAATAGAGAAAAATCACCTGCATAAGCCAATTTATTCAGAAAAACAATATGACTATATAAATAATGTGCCAAGATAGGTAAACATGTTATGTTTTCGAAAAGTATCCAACAATTAAAAAATATGCATACTATTGCAGTTCAAAAGGACACAGAATTACTTGAATAAACTTAAACAGAAAGTCAAATTTTTACAAAATCTCAACAAATAACACTTGCTTGAAAAGTCTGCGTGACAATTCATATGCAGCTATGATTATCATTGAATTTTTGTTTAATACAAAATGCTTTAGAGGTTTCCCAGGTCAGATTAAGTCTCTAAAAAGTTGTCCAGTTAAAAAATCACTTCTGACCAGCCCAGAGCCCTTTCAGATAATCATCGCAGCGTTATCCACTTAAATAAACTTCACAACAATTAAACTACTGGTACACAAATAACCAACATACAGCTATGTTGCAACTTACAGCAATGCACGTGGTGGGAAGCACACAAGTCCGCGACTCAAACACATGCTGCTTGTTCAGTGTGCTGCTGGATCCGAAACGCCTCAATGGAGTCCTACAATGACAACATAACGCAAACATCACAGCACTCAATTCACTAACTTTCAACATACTTAATTACATTACCTCACAGGGCAAGCAACTAACATTAATTAAACATTAAACATTAAATTAAGACTGATATTCAAAAATAATGTTTTGAACTTCTGTACAACTCATAATCAGTTACTTTTCTTTATCGTATCATTCTCTCAGAATATCTGGACAGATATAAAGAGTATTTAGTAAGTTTACTGTCTATAATTTGTGAACCACAATCGCTGTTATTGGCTGGCTATACCAAAAATAAAAATCTGTAGAAACCGAAGACTGGTAGTCTAGTAAGACAGTTTTATCTCACTTCGTGATTTTTGCTCCTTGTCCTAGTGACAAAATTAATAACGTTAATTTTACTTTTTCCTTGAACAACCAATGTTTCAAGAATTACTTCAAGATAAGCTAGGTTCCCCAACAATACATTTTAAAAACTGTTTTCAACATAATTTAGCAAACTCAGTACCATTCCGCTTGTCAAGCCAATGCCAACAAGGAGGAAATAAAGTTTTAAAAAAAGCAATATCACGGTTTCCCCAATACATTAATGCAGTGAGAAATGCAAGACTTACTCAGCAGCGGGAGTGGTAGGCATCACTCCGCGGGATGCTGTCATCCTTCGAGCTCCCATCTCATAATCATTGTCCGCTGAAGCTAGATCTGTTCCAAGGCAAAAAAACTTACAGTGAATCAGTGGCTGACTGAAACATGCATGAATGGCAAACATAAGTATACATGCATGTAAAACAAAATAAAAGACACGATTTTATAATTAAACACAATGCCCAGGCAAAAAAGAAGTCTTTAGCAACACGTACCAGGATCAGAACCTCCAGGACTGGAGAACCGCCGATCTCTATCAAAGTATGTCTTTGATGGTGTCTCCTCCACGATTCCTGGTAAGCCGAATCCAGCAGAAACAAAGTCAGCCGAATTTGACCGCCGATGATGCTAGCAAAATCCATTCAAACATTCACTGAAGATGGTCCTTCTTTAGTGGCCTTTACTACAGCCTAGTTGAGCAAGAAAGAAGCATAAGAAAAGCAAAAACAAAAACAGGAGGAAAGAAAGGCAACGAAATGAAAGGAAAAGGAGCTCAGCCAGTCAGGACGAGTATAGGCTTATTCTGTGACCCCGGGACCCACACAGGGTCCTATCATGGAAGCAAGATGACTTTAGCATCAAATGAAAGTATATTTTATGCTTTGTCACGTGATAGCAAATTCATTCTGCTTCAGCTCGTCCACATGGACAAGATAGTCTAAATGAAAGTGGCCACTTGCACTACCGCTTCACTGGCAAAATAGGACATATTTTAGGCGATTTTAAAAATAAAGGGAATCACGGAAGCAACTTTATGCTAGTATCAAATGAAAGTTCATTGAATCCCCTTTCAGGTGACATGTAATTCATTTTGCTTCCACCTGGCATACATGGACAAAAAGTGCACTCGAAGATAATGACATTTCGCAAGTCATGCTGATTTGATAACGCTGCAGCACAAATGCTGTTGCACCAAGATTAAATCAAAAAACACCAAAACAAACTACCAACAAGGTCCAAACAAATCTACCAATTTTTGGAGCTTAAGGTCTTCTTCTTCTCCTGTTGTTGCTGTCCAAAAATGGAATTTTTGACCGCGAAAATGACAAGTGTTTTTTTGAAGCTCACAAAGCATGCAGACCAGTAGTCTTAGAAGTAAAGTTTCTACACTTTTATGAAGTACTCCAAAAGGTAAATAAATGGTGAAAATTTCAAAGATGTAGGATTATTTATTTAGAAAATACAGCAAGCCAAAATCGACACAGAATTTAGTCGTCCGCAGACTTGCAGTACCCCACCCATGAATGACAGCCTGTATCTCAGAGACCACGTGAGACAGAGTGCTGAAATTTTGCATGGCATTGTTTCTTACAATTGCCTATTTGCTCACCAAAACTCATCAATTTCTGAGACGGTCAGGTGGAAACCACTGGTTGATTTGACATGTAATGACCCAAATACAAGTGTTAATTACAACTATGGCTAAGAATGATATAGTTAGTAACTAAGGGAACACTGTCTGAAACATGAAGTATGTTTTGACACCCAAAAGATGTGTTACAGAATAACAGCAATATACTGTAAAAACACATGAAAAACATGCATCACACACGCAACACATTTTCTACAAAACGACTTGCATCAAAATTGCTGCTCAGCAACAACCTTACAGTCAGTGGACTTTGAAGTCAGTCAGTAGGTGCAAAATAGAAGCAAGCAGATCTGATTAGATGCTATGTACTTACAGTTCGTCGGCTGCGCTTCCCTGACACCTTGGCATCTGCGTCATCATCAGCTGCAGCCGAAGTCCGACCTGCTGGTGCAGAACGCTTCCACTTCTTGCCACTGCGCAGGTACGATGACTCCAAGTCTTCCTCTGTCTTGTCAAAACTGATGTCCGATGGAGATAGAATTGATGCTGATGCTTCGCCAATTGGCTCCAAACCCCTAGAAAAACGACAATGTCAACAAATAATATACACTACTACTTTTGTGGAGATCAAACTCAAATAACTTGCACTAATCTAAACCAAAACTGCTGTATAGCTAATAGAATATCTTCAGTATAGTATATCAACATCTGAAGTCTGCACAATCACGTGATTTGGTGATGCACCGAGCGATGACAAGAACTGTGGACTTGAGAATTTAAAGCTTCTCAACTGCTTGACAGTTACCTGAAACAGTCACCTGTCGGAAGTGTCACTGACAGTTCTCTAGCCAAATAAAGCATGAGATGTTCTTAACAAGTACTTCTCTGCACTAATTGTGGACAAATGCAGCAACTGTATTGACTGTAATATCCTGGGACTACTGACTAAAGTACTTGATACTGAAATACAATTACTGAACTGAATTAACTGTGAATACAACCCTATTTCCTGAGCAAAAAGCAACTACGGTCACCGTTTTGGTGAAGTGTCCACGCGAGGGCTCGGGTAGTCCATGCTGAGGAAAGCCAGTTTTTCACGATCTTTCTCATTCAAAGCCGTTCTGTTATGCTTGTCATTGAGCAGCTCACGTACCAGCATTATCTGATTTTCCTGCAAGTGCATGCATAAGTAAGTAAGTAAGATATTTAGAAGGCGCAATTTAACAATAGCCACAATGCGCTGCGCTCATGCATATTTGCAATGCAAGATGAATCAATGATCCTGCGAATTAACAACTTTCAACACGCTGTTGCACTGGTGTTCATAAAACAAGCACAATGCAGTCATATAATATCTCTTCCACACACAATTTTATTGCAGCACAAAAAAAGTTTCAACTGTTCTCAGTACAGAACAACAAGCAGCACAGCCAGAGTACTGGTGGCGGGATCGGTGCAGAAAAGAAATGTACAGTCATACAATATTTGTATTCAAGCTATACAAATTTCTACACGAATATTCAAACTAAAGCTAGTATAATTTGGCTTAATAGACATGCAAACTAAATATTCTATACAGCTCTAATGCAACTATTGGATGGATATGTATGACAATTCTGGTGAGCAACTGCATGGTATTGCTAGTGCTAATGCTGCTGATAACAATGATCCACATACAGAGATGGATTTAAATCGGTACAGCAGAAACTTCTCGACTGGCAAAGAAAGCTTTCAGAAACAGGTTTATGCTGCGAAAACCCAACCCTTTATTGACTGAGCATCCCTCCATGTGCACTGTTTACGAGAAGTAAGCATCACCAGCAAACTCAACTTACAGCAGCATCTCTCTCCTGTTCGACTTTCTGACGCTTCCTGATCTCATGGTCAATTTGACTTCTGCAACAACAAATTAAACATCAACTGCATAATGCACAGTTTAGATCGAACGCAATATAAGACTGTATTCTGGTGGTTTGGTGCATTGGTCAAAGTTGCACTACACCAAGCACGGTTTACTACTTTGATGGGTAAAGAATGACCAACAAAGCAGGTCAACTCAGCCTTCCATCATTTTAGAGAAAACAAATCGAGTACTGGCTTAAAGTCTCAGCTGTGCAATGCATTAGACTGTGTCAGGTGATAAGTAACGATGTCATCCCATGATGATGCTCCTTAGTTCTGAGGCTGGTTCTCATGACGATTCGCGCACACCTTAAACCTTTGAGCATTTAATCTGAAATCAAAGACTATCCAGTATCCACAGTTAGTTTCTAACACATGTAAAGAATGAAAGGCAGCGACGACAGATCAGAACACCCACCGAGCATGCTTCAGCTTCGTCTGCAGTGCAACATTTTCTTGCTCTTTTTCAGCAACGCTCACTTTCAGATGATCAGCTGTTGTCCGCGAGTCAAGCCATCGCTTGCGACACACTTCCTGATTACGAACAAACTCTTGAAACTCTAAACAGCACACAACCATACAGCAGTGTGCAATATAATCAGCGCGTCATTACTGCTGATCACATACTAAGATAAGAAAATATGCAGTCGGTGGTGAGTGTCTCACTGTACTGTTAACCTCAACAAGGTTCCTGTTGCAGTACTTCCTATAAATTAGGCCCTAACTAGTCACTACCATAGTGCTATAACAATTAAAACAAGAAATTTAAGCTAATGCTCACGAGATGTGCGAAAGCCTATAGCAGTTCCTGTTCACAAACTGTCTTAAGACTCTTAGTCTATCTCCAGCCATTTCGTTGCAATTCACTCTTGAAGAGTGCGACACAGCCAAAAATCGCCAAAAAAACCAATACAACCCCTCATTTTGGAAGTTCACAGTCTTTCAAAATCATCGATGTTGATACGACTAAAAAGCTCGTCATGAGTACTTGTTGTGATAGGCAGCATGCCCATACCTACCTGCAACAGTTTTTGTGATAGACTGGCCAACAGCGGCAAAATAACAACTTTTACAGGGATACCGCTCTTTGATGCCCTCGTGTGCAGGTTTCCTTGAACCTAAAAAGTCTAGACTTGGACCATTAAAATTTCGTATGCAGCTTGTCCTGGCCTATCTCTAGTGATTTCAGCACAATTCGCTCATGAAATGTGTCCAGCAGCCCAAAATCGCCAAAAAATACATAAAAACCCCTATTTTAATGTTCAAGGAAACTGCTCTCAGTGTCAACTGAAAGCCTGTGTATGACGTCCTATTAGGGATTAATAAGTAACCTAGGCCCTATCTCACATCATTTCTGAGATACAGCAACTTATTAGTAAAAATCGCAAATTTCCCCTACCCTTCTCTCATTATCACCCTCGCTCAGAGTGACCCCTTTCGATTTTCGAATTTATGGAAAGGCTTTATGGATCCAGAAACTACAGTCTTCCAGGTATCCAACAGTGAAAATTTGGTGATCCTAGTTTGCACCAATTTTGGCTACCACTTGAGTGACAAACAGATAGACAGATGGACAGAATTGTGTAAAAATTAATTACGTTACAAATTTTTCCAAAATCAACAATTAAATAATCACTAATTTTGACTAAAAACTGAAAGTTCTACGATCATTGTCCATAAACAACCTATATAATAACTGAGAGTTACCGACAGACTTGACTCCCAAACAGCACTACGTTTGGTGGTGAAATTTTGCATGCAGACCTATGTCATACTTGGCTGTGCTATGGGCTAGGTCAGAGTGAGCAAGTGAGTAGGTTTAACATCCCGCCCGACACTGTATAGGTCATTTCGGGGATGGCCTTCCCAGGCAGAATGCACATAAACACATAATAATGGAACGATTAAGTTTAACCTTTACAATAAAAATAAAGAAACAGAAAGTTTAACTTTTACGGAAACACAAAAACACACAAAAAAAACAAGCTAAACCTAAAATTGCAAGAACTCCATTATACGCATGCATCTGTAATGAACAATAATGGTAGTTCTAATTATCTTCCCTGTTATCCTCCAGAATGGCTAGGTCAGACATCGCTGAGGGGTTGTCCATTAGAAAATTTCACTTTTACTAAAATTTTGCAATGGCAATGAAACAATTTTTAATCACTTGAATATTGTTTGATCATCAAATAACCGTAGTTTAATGGAATATTGGAACTCCTGCTTCATAGAATTTAGTTAATTTGTGTATGTGCACTGATTTCTTTAACGCACATTAATTCTTTAATGCACTAAGTTAACACGTTAACTTGACAGCTCCATATAACAGCATTCTTGAGATATTGTTCAATAACTAAAATAATATGAGCAACGTACCAGCTTCAATGCCTGCAGATAACGTAGTGCGACACCTTACCAGATCATCGTACTGTGCAATCAGTGACAATGGCTGTACGCTTGCCATCTACACACATCAGTCACAGTCACATTTCCAGAAACCTGCAACCAAAGCGCCTCAGGCACGGGTAAAATGCGAACCTGTGGACCGACCAACGGGTAAACTGCGGACCACCAAAATGCGGACCCCACGCAATCGAACGCCTAATGAGAGATGTGCCATAATGTGTATGAGCTTACTATAGCGTTCATGTTGTAGGCCCCTGTTTAAGCATTTACTGCTGCAGTTCAGGCAATTGTAAGTGTAAATATGACAGATAATTTACTGTCAAATAAATTGTTTTTTAAACTGGTGTTAAATTGCACAAGTCGGCATGACCAGCCTAACACATCATATCTAGTTTAAAAAGATGACAAAATTAAAGTACGATGCTCGTGGTAACGAGTCCACCCGTGAATCGTTTAGCTGTTATGCCTCTGTCTTGTGTAAATCACTCGACTAAAATGAGGTATTCGACCTGCGTTTACACTTTGCTCACAGATCACTGTATATATTCCAATGGTCATTAACAACAGCAGATGTTCTGGTCCACAATGCTCTGCAGTCAGCGAACGGCTGACCGCAATGAAAATCTGAGTTTCGAACGCTGATAATAGCTTACTCAACTAAAAATAATAGCAATTTGAGAATTAAATTCTATAAAAGGCTGTAGGCTAATTGTGCCGAAGATTTCACACAATTAGCACATAGGCCTACTTTTAGTTTTTTTACATAACTCTGAAAATGTGGGAGAAAATAAAGCTTTATATACTATTTTTGACTTCATGTATTTTATTTCTTCATCAGGAAAGTGAGATAATCCAGGCATAATACTTTTGCTATCGACTGTAGGCCTAAGCTAAGTGAACAAAAACTGTAGTGTTGTGACTATACAGGCTGAGGCAAAAGGAATACTTTAAAGCTGTTTGCTTTTTTGCTGGACTATCGCTCGGAATTTCAACGCAACTTTCACACTTCCATTATTTGTTTTCATCTACATATAAAGGCGAAGCGACATTTGATAGTTTTTTACTGTTGCAAAGCTACAGATTTTTTTGTCCGACAACATCGTGATTCTGCACATCCAAGAATTTAGTACTGTAATATATTCAGTAGCGTGTATCGAAAACAACTGGGAAAATCAGTTTTGTTGCTACTGGCTTCAAAGTGACGAACATTTTATTATGGGTAAAAGCAGCTGCTGCTTTCAGCGCGTCTTAGTCATCCCAAGTTTATCGCTGTATTTTGTCAACAATTTTTCATGGAAATCGAAATCCGTCACTGAACTCAAACGGGCACTGTAGCCCAAAAAACTTTCTATGAGGGAAGGGTTTTTGGAAAATTAGGGGAGAATTGGATTTTATAATTCAGCATTTCTGATATAACATGCAATATATCAAAAATGTAGAATTATAATATTTAATTTCCCCCTAACTTCCCAAAAACCTTCCCCCTATTTTTTTCTTGGAGCATCTGCTCCAAGGATTATACGATGTAGACGCCCCTGCACCCTGTAGATACTGTTGATGCACCAACAAATGCCAATCGAATGCCCTGATCTAGTAAACGTGTTGTGACTGTTGTCAGTCATGGTCTTAGCTTTGACCTGTTGATGAAATACCCTGAGGCAACGACTCACAACAGAAAGCGGAAATTCTTCCGTGGAGTCTGCAGATAATCTGTGCTGGACTTGGCAACTGCAGTTGCTGAAATCTCTGCAGATTCTCCAAACGTTCAACCAATAACGACCCCAGAAAGGAACTTATCACGCACGTCGTACTGTAGGTTTGAACACATTTTTGGAAATATCTCGAAAACAGTGCATCGGAGCTCAAAAATTCCAAAAAAAATCCCCCTTACTCATCTGCTACCTGGAAATTCTTTCCTTAACAAAATGGGGGTCAAAAAATTAAATATCCTTTGGTGAAATTAAATATTCTATGGTAGATGACGGTGCCTGTGTGGACAGACGTGTTGAATATTAATGAGGCAAGACCAGTCAAATGCGATACATCTAGCTTTAAAAGAACAAAGTTACGTTTATATATTCTTTGAAACACATTTTTGAAAATATCTCGAAAACAGTGCCCGTAAATTTGAATTGGACTTATATAGATACGGACCAACGGGTAAAATGCGGACCTGGTCCGCAGGTTTGGTCTGCAGTTTACCCGTTGGTCGGTCCGCAGGTCCGCATTTTACCCGTGCCCGCAACCAAATCTTACACCAGATATACTGCTCTCATAAGGCACAGAAAAAATCGAAATGGACAATATTTTGCAAAGTTACTAAAAATACGGTAAACAAAAGAACACTCTATTGGGTAAATAGTACCACCGCTAGTGAAGGGCGAACTAAGCACACGTTATATGGCCATACTCGCTGCACCGATATGCTAATCTCTCCGCAAATGAATAAAAAAAACTATCATCAAAACCGTAAACATGCAAAAACAGCTTTCAAGCACAAAATAACCTACTTATCATTGATTTAACGATAATACTACAAAAATCGTTCAAAAACAACACAGCTTTCCCGCTCATCCAATCACATGCAAGAAAACACGAAAATGTAAACATTGAAATAGTGATGAGTCAATATCAAGTTTTTAATTACAATGTGGCACAAATAAACTTTGGAACTAGTTGCAGTCGTTAATAAAACCGAATGATGATTCACTTTTTATGGGCCTTTGACAGCATGATTCGAACAATGATTGTTCTTAATAGATGGTTTCTGGAGTCTGACTCATTATCACTCGACAGCTAGGCGTCATTGGGTCGATCTTTGTCACTGAAGTGACCAAAACTAGTGATTGCAATCTCAATTCTGGGATCTGGGATTTAAAAATTTGTAATTGCGGGATCCCGTGTTCATGATTAGGCTTACAGATTGGTCGTTATTTAGACTATCGCAGCCCTACTTGACTTACTTGTACTTCGTGCTTATGGATGCAGTAGGCCATAAACGGAACCTGCAGACTAGAATCAGAGGGGTACATACAATTTTTAAAAATATTTTGCTAAAGATATTAATTAGTGACACGAAAATATTAGTATTGGCCTCTACTGAAGGGCAAAGGCGTGGTTGTGTTGTGCTGATAGAAATACATGCACTGAAAAGTTGCTTGTGGCAAATTTCCTCCACCGACCGTCACAATAAGACGGCGAAATATGAGTCGGTGAACTCAGGCTATCTGACAGACTGGGCAAGCAAGCGTATTATTGATCGCTGATGTTGAAAAGCACATCGTTGAAACTGTTAGAACATGAGAACCGAAGTGGCTACATCAAACAGTTTCGTATCTGGATTAGAGTGGCGCGGTTGGTGGAGTATCTCCGTTCCGTTGTTTAGCCGTATAGGGGCCTACGCGCGGTACCGAAACGGAATAGACGCAGAGGCAGGGTCAGCGTGCATACGAAGGCATGGCTCGGTCGAGCAAGCCAGTCAGTCAGCAAGCAGGCACACGGAGACAGACAGACACGCATACAAGCAAGCGTCTGTCCGCTCTAACCAAGCAAGCGAACGACCGGTGGTGTGCTGCTGCACAGCGGCCTCCGTCACTCGGTACAAAGCCCGCCAATGCAGACCGACCCTCCGTATGCATGCATACACGGCGGCCAGCCAGCCAGCCAGCCACAGCCGGCCTAGTCCTTGCATTGTACAGTCCAGCAGCGGGGTGACGTTTTATAACGGGAACAGCCGCCCGTATTCCGCTCTGCATCTCTTCTCCAACGCCGAATATTTCGTCTCCGCTGGCTTCGGCGACGAAAAACTTTCACCCGGTTTTACGCCGACTCGGACTTGGAAAAAGGAAAGTCGGTCGTCGCAAATTCGGCGCCGCCGACGGCTGCGTGTGGAGTGTGTGCGTGCATGCGTGCGGGCGGGCGTCGCGGCCAAGATTTACCGAAAAGCTAATTGCACGCCGAGCACTGCTGCTCGAGGTTCAGCGCGTGACGTCAGCGCAGCTATGCCAGCTGCTCTGTTTAATCGCTCTCTGTTCCCTACACTGCTGTCAGATTAACATTCTGACGCTCTAAAATTCAGTAAAATATTCTTGTCTTCAAGCACATCGCAAGTTATGTGATAAAATTCAAAGATAGTGAAGAATTTGGCGTTTTTATTGCAAGGAGGGAGGCTAAAGTATCGGCAACTCGTTCGCCGGAATTAAAAGCTATGGCTTAGACGCCGTACCGCCAAAAATCTGTGTCCCTCCGCACCTTGAAACGGACTGAAAATATAGTGCAGGAGATATACTTCATTCCGTTCAATTTTATAATAACATTTGACACAATTTTATCTTATTGGTATATTCTCGTCGCAAATACACCGAGATGATGATAAAAACTGATGTTTCACTAAGTCGTTGTGAAGCGGCGCGCTGACCGGTGCGCTAGCGGAGCGATACAGCAAACTGTCAGGGTGTTCGGTCCCAGTCGATAACAGCGGTGTTTGTGTATGGACGGCGTAGCGAGCGACTTTATGGACGAAAGGATGAAACGTTGCCACATTATGTTGTCCGGCGCTAAGTTTTTGGCCGTCGCCGACGGCCGCCGGACACTCTGTCACGTGTAGAAAGTTTCTTGCGGATCGGTGACGACCTCGTCGGATCGCTTGTCGACGTTCTGCCTGTCGAACGTATGACTGTCAGCTCGACAACGACTAACTAGACATTTCGCTTTTTGTTCTTCGCGCTGTGCCGACGTTTGAACGCCATATCGGCGAATATTGGACGACTGTCTGTCTTCGATTATCGATCGCTGGTCGGCGCGTCACGTGTGACGAGGCTAGCCAGTGATTAGAGCGTGTCTTCGGTCGGAATTCGGCGCGACGTTCGACTTGACGAATCCAAAATGGAGGCTGGCTTTGCTGTAGGTCGACGCCAGGCCTGACGGCCGTGTCTGTCACACGATTACTGGTCCACGGAACGGTGACGTTCGTCGCAGAACGAGATGGCAGACAACGCCTTGGCGCAGCAGCAGTACGGTGTGTCGAACAGTGGGTTCACCCCGCACGGGATGGGGACCCCATACAATGGTGTTACAAGCGGACCTTCGCCCGGCGACCAGCTAACGTCTAGTGGAGGGTCCGCCCCTAGGTCTGGTCCAGTCATGGATTATCCACAGCAGCCAGTGAACAGTCCGTACTACGGAGGACCGCCCGGACAACCTCCGTCGAACATCAGGGGCCCTGGTACAGCCGGATATCCGAAGATGAGTCCGGGTCGACCTGGTTGGCCTGGCATGCCACCCACGCATCCTCGCGGTGGTTTTCTACCTGGATCAACCATGCCGGCACAGCATCACAGCACACCCGTACCTACACCAACTCTGAACCAGCTACTGCAAGGTTCCAGCGGACCCGATATCCGTAATCCGCCCGGATATCCGGGAGCAGAATTCAGCGGATCACAGAAGATGTCTGGAGAGGAGTTTAATGCTGGTCAGCCGGGATACGGTGTTCCACATCCGAACTGGACTGGAGGTCCACAGCGAATGGGACAGCCACCACCTCATCCGTCCCAAATGATGCATCCGCAAAATATGGTAATTGTATTTTTGATGTTCGTTCAAATTTTTCAGATAAAGTAAGTAACAGTTTTCCACTTTTGTAATATGTTATATTCTTGATGACAGTTTGTATTGTGATTATGCAGTGGGCTGTAAAAGTTTGCTATAAATGAGTGAATGATACATCTTTATTTTGTGTTGCAGCCAATAGCTTTGCTATGTCGTTGATTTAATAAGTGCAAATTTTGTGTTTGTGAGCTGTTGTTGTAACTACACTTTGGTGATTGAACTGTTTTCTCCATTCTTGATCATAATTGTCTAGGGATGCTGGTTAATGCGAATGTGCTATTGCATATGCGATCGCGTATTTTGCCAAAACCAGCATATCGCATTTTTTTCTACATATAATGGCATTTTCACAATCGCGTATGCGAAAATTATGCCGCATATTCAAAAATTTGCATACATTCGCACATATGCTGCATATTTCCGCATATGCGATCGCATTTTTCAGCATTTTTTTGTCCAACATTTTAAGACCGTTAAATATTTCTGGTGGCATATGATTACCGGTATTTACAATTAGACGTTGAATATATTAAGTCAGAAATGTCAAAACTGTGCAGAATAGGCCTATTATGATCATGATTATGATTCTCCGTCACACGAAGTTGCATATGCCGGAAGTATGCGAAAAGTATATGCAGCATATATGCCGCATATATGCGTCACATATTTCGTTAAATTCCGCATACTTTCCCACATATTTCGCCTCAAAAAGTTCAGCATATTTTAAGAAAATTCTCCACTATAAACCAGCATCTCTAATTATCTTAGGACTCTGTAGTCTCTAGCTGTCATGGTGCAATGTGTCAGTTTAGACAGACCTTGAATATTGGACTGAGAAGTATGAATAGACTACTTGATGAATGTTTAGCTGATGAGTTATCCTGCGGATGAAGTTAATTGTCCAGAGAATGAATTTTTGGGTATAGTTGGAGCAGTACTGGTTAATTAATGCACTTCCTGTTCCACAACAAACAGTGTCAGCTGACTGAAGATTTTGCAGAAGTCACTTGTAACTAAATGAATATCAGATTTCTGCTGAGTCGACTGGGAAAGTGTGTTTGCACAAAATATCGCAAAAGTTTATCTGTTAAAACCATGGTTAGAAGACAGTCTATTTTTTAACCATGATTAAAACCTATATGGCATCTGTCCAAACTCTACTGGATTATTTTTGCAGCTGTATTTTATTTTTGCTTTCACTTACTTTGATTGAAGTAGAGTCTAGAGACCAGTGACAGAATACTTTTGCAAAAGGTTTATGACAACTGCACTGTCTGCTGCAAGAAGGGACAACAATAAAATCAGTGCTACACTAGCAGACACTGTTTGATGTTAATATGTTGATGTAAATGTTGGAAATTCATGTTACATTTCCTCTTGAAAGTAGTGATGTGACAGAAATTTATTTCTGCCTCATGCAGTGAGAATTGTATTTCATGGAATCCACTGAGAACTTACTACTTCATTATACTGAAATTGTGAGAGTCACAACCAACCTCATATTGCACAAATAGGGTGCACCATATTGCAAAATTTTATGAGTGATGTGTTAAGAATATCACCTCTGTAGCACCTCAGTTTTCATGTCTTTGCTGTGTGACCCCCGCTGTAGTTTTTCTGCAGTTTAACAGCTGCCTAGTTGACTGTAAAAGCATCTATTTGCAGTGGCCCGCGTCACGGGCACACGCGTGCAAACTGAGTAATCTGTCACATATACTGGTCAGAAATTCTATGCAGTGTGTGGGCTGTCTGTCGTCTTGTTATCGTGTTGCTGGAGGAAAGCTGAAAGTGTTATTACGCACTCCTGTGATGTGTATAAGTGAGTATTAGGGCTGCCTGTCACCTGCTGTATCATTGGACATCTTCACCTTAATGGGTCACCTGTAGTGTGCTAGCCTGGTGGCAGTGTGGATTAAGGAAAGTTGCTCAGCATTATTGCGGTTGATACTGGAATTGGTAATCGTGTGTTCATTGCCAGTATACATACAAATTGGTTGATATTATGCACAGAAGTGTAGAGTCCTGTCAGATGCTGTTTAGTACTTACCTAGAGATGCCATGCTGGATGACCAGTATATAGGCTGCATTAAGGTAAAGTTCAGTACTTCCTATAGCGCTTCTTACAGGATATAGTCTTGTGACAGGAACCGCTTTGCAATCTGTGGCAGCTGATTGGCATGAGCTAATTATGCCGCCGCGCACTATGCGGCCATCCATTGTCTGCGTCAACAAACAACTGGACCCGCTAGCAGACATACCGCCGCTCCAATCAGCCACACTGGGCTTTCATTAGAAACGCATGTGAAAAGTGCAGCCGTCGTGCTGGTGTGAAATTGGTGACGCAACTCAGTGACGACGTGACCCATTAACCGGAATGAAACTGAAAGTGAAACCGATCGGGCGGCCCTAGCACTGCGACCGCTAAGTTCCCCGCCGGCGGGTCCTGTCGGCCGACGGGCGCTGTGGCCGCATGTCC
>Ga0209367_1005944_pt1 | contig 16903 bp, 12 predicted proteins | sample WorMetLIZISLAND2_FD_187412 | JGI IMG/M metagenome (GOLD analysis project Ga0209367, IMG submission 187412) | Marine gutless worms symbiont microbial communities from Max Planck institute for Marine Microbiology, Germany - Olavius geniculatus... ... | reverse complement strand
CGTCGTGTTAGAGCAGACCTTACTTTTTGTTATAAAATGCTGCATGGGGTAGTAGACATTGACTGTCAGAAATTTCTTAAACCAGCCCAATCGTCTGTAACACGTGGACATCCGTTTAAACTCTGTTAACTCTCATGCCCTGCTTTTATTGCTAGCACTTTTTGGCACCGGGTTGTCAACATGTGGAATGTTCTCCCAGAAAATATTGTTGCAGCCACATCCCTGGCAATGTTTAAAGCTCGACTAAACGATTTTGACTTGGTTCGGTTTACAGCTGTGTTTTAACAGGTTTTATTGTGTTGTCTTATTCGTATGTTTTTCTTTCTTTTTTTGGGGTCCATGTAAGAGGCTCTTGCAGCCCTTTGTGCCCTTGCTCAAGCCTTTTCATTACTCATTTTGTCAACGTTTTTTTAGTATCTGCTTGTCTAAATAAATGATTTGATTTGATTTGATATCAGCACTTTTAACTATTTCACTGAGGTTATTCATAGCAGAAAAACAGTAGTGGTGGAGCGGTTTACCTTGAATGCACTCGAATGGCAGGATCCACCAAGGTGACGTCAGGTATGCGATGTAGATGAAACGAACAACGTTTGCAACTATGCCAGCGTAGATGACGTTTATCAGACCTGTGCATATATATACAATATACACAAGGATTATTCACCAGAATTCACAATAATACTAACTAGCAGAGATCTTAAACCTCTGCAGAAACCTGTGCTCCATTTGACGAATACAGAAGGGGCTCAGTTCACGTCACAGCCAGGGGCGTGGTGAGCGGTACGACAGTACTGGGCCGCTTCGGTCTCAAAAAAATAAAAAAAAATATTGCTGAAAGATACGGCCAAAAGCAAAGTTTAAATTATAAAGAGGGCGGTGCTTTGGGCCGCCAATGTCTGCTCTGGGGCCGCTTTCGCTCATTCTGGGCCAGTTCCTTTGATTTCATTTGGCTGTTTTTTTCACGGTAAGACAGGATTAGTTATTTAGTAGCTGGGGCTAGTCTATAGCAGTAATTAAACAATCATGGTCCGCGGTCCCATGTGTTCAAGTTGATGATTATTTTGCCCCTCACCATATATCAGCAAGTAAGGACCAATTTGTCGGTCATGTAAGTAAGTAAGTAAGTAAGTAAATGATTTATAAAGCGCCAAAGTCTCAGAAAGAATCAGGGCGCATAGGGTGATGGACGCTAGGTGGCAGAAAAGGGTGACTGAAAGTAGTGGGTCTATAAGTGACATCTGAATGTGGTCGCGTGCAGCCAAATAGCTTTCACAGTTGGGGAGACTTTGCCCCGGACTGCTTCGTTTTCTGATCAGAGACATCTGCTTCATTGACAGGTGAAAGCAGAATGTTTCCTAGAAAAAGTTGAGAAAGCTTAGCTAAGCAATTTATAAACACATCAGCAGACACAGCCATTTGCACGACTAAAAATGTTGGCATGAGATGCGTTTTGAGAGCCCAAAAAGATAAAAATGCACTTAGGCCACGGCTGTGCTTCGGACCATGCTGGGGATCTAACAGCGCTTTTTAGGTGGATTTTAAAGAAAATAACCGGCAAAAGGATAACGGAGGCAAGGAAAAGGAAGAAAAAAGGGAACGAAAACGAAAGTATAAGGAGTTGGTGCGACTTACAGGTAAACGGATTTAGCAGAGAAGGGGAACTAGGAACCATGCTCCTCAATATGCCAACAATCGCCCTTTGCATTTTTTTGGCCAATGTGGTGTGTTATAAATTTGTGCAATTAAACTAACGACATTCATACCGGCTGCAGGCATTTTTAGAGTTTTTCATACCCAAAAAGCATTTGGCGTTCGAGTGCCGCTCCGGACCGCCCCGGAGTCCCTGCGAAAAAGCCAACCAACCTTTGTTAACAGCTTACGACCTCGATTTTGGGCTTTGGAGCCCCAGTTTGCCTCACTGACTCCGATTTCTGTTTACGCTTATGTAAAAGCAAGTAACAACAAACAATAAATTACACTGTTTTTGAATCGCATGCAAATCAGTCTTTCTGACAGTTCATGCATTCTGGATGTATTTTGTAAGCCTGCTGTTTTTGGTCAAAACAAAATTTGGCACCAAAACATCCATAAAATACTCCATTTCAACACTAAAATATCAACATTTTTTGGCGAGCCGGCACTGTCTTCTGCCCAAAACAGTCCCACTGTGAAAAGGGGACTTCCTCGGCGCTTTGACTTTTGACGTTCGATCTGTCTCCAGAATGAAAGCCCTGGATTCACCTATAAATGCAACTTGGCGGACGGTTGCTTCCAGATGCTGACAGGGAATTATTCAGCCCCCCCCCTGTGGAGGAGTGTACACCCCCATTAAAATCTTGACACCCCAGAACGAAAAAGATACCAGGGGTGTTGTGGTTGAAACCAAATGTATTTGGTGAAAGCTATGTTATTTCTGCATATTGCTTTTATTACTTATCATTAATTCATAGTAAACTGTAACAAACTGCAACCCATTGTACTTCTGTTTTTGCAAACACAACGGCAAAATATGATTTTTCAAGTTTCCAAATTTTAAAAAAAGATAGCAAATTCGTGGTATCCATTGAACGTCCAAAGTGTTTCAGCTTCAGGGGGGCGGGCTTCGTCCCCTACCCCCCTGACCAGGGGCTCTGCCTCTGGACCCCGTTGGGGGCACAGCTCCCAGACCTCCATCCCCTACCCCTAGAACTTACACCTTCTCAACTTTCATCTGAGGCCCACAAATGAATAATTATGCATAACTCCCTGGATGCTGTGGGATGAAAGTCCCTGTCCCATGCTCTGTCTTGGACTCCGCTGGGGGCTCCATCTCAGACCACCGTTATAAAACGCCCCCGTTATGGGCTAGAGCCGCTTCGCTTGCTCCACTCGTACCGGCTTTAGAGCCGTCACCACGCCTCTGGTCACAGCTCTAAAGTTATGTAGACATACTAAGCGAACGAACGCAACTGAACAGTACGGATCGAAACTGAACAGAACTAAACTTTTTTATAAAACAAAAAATACGTTAAATCTTCAAGTTAAAACGTTTTATACGTTAACAATCGGCGACAGGCGGAGTGACTGACCGATCTTGGAGACGACCTGCTGAATGTAGAAGTATGCGAGCAACTCGGAGAGATGATTGACAACGGAAGCGAAGCCGAACAGTGTCGGAGTGCCGCCGATGTCCTGCAGGTGCCAAAACAAGAACGAGAAGACCAGGCCGATGCCAAAGCCCATGAACCACAGCACGAACAGAGTAGAACTATAGCGCAGCGGCGCGAACAGTCGCATCACCGTGATCCACTGTGGCATGTTGCCTGCCTGGCCCGGGACGCCCCTCGGGACGTAAGGACTAGGCTCTGTGGTCGACGTGGCCGCAGTGGTCGTAGTCGCTGCCACGGGTCCCCCTGACACGTCGGTGACCGTGTCGGCGCGTGACTGGGCGTCAGCTGGTCCCAGGCCGATGTGGACGTTGCGTCCTGCCTGGGCATCTCCTAGGCCGTCAGTCGCCGACCCGTCCGCGTTGCTCGTCGGCCTCCCGCCGGTCAACTTCTGCTGCACGCTGTCGACGATGCGGTTCTTCAGGTCACCCAGCTGGATGTCCTGCGTCGTCGAGTCCACCTGAATGATACGCACACATCAGACTGTACGAGCGTATGTCGGCCCACTGCTCTGCCCTGGCCATTGCCTTTTACTTTCACATCAATAAAATTCACTTAAAATTTATTTTAGACATTACCTAAAATTTGGTGTAAATTAAAAAAGCATTTTCGAGACATGCGTATAAAGAGAGGGTGTTTTAAAAAAAATTAAACACGGATGTTGTGACCTACCTGTTTGAAGCGAAACTGAGTGGCGGTGACGAAGGCGCAGCACATGAGCACGGCGAAGACGGCGTAGCAGGTCATGTAGTTGCGGTCGACGACGTGGATCGTGCCGCACGGGTGATTGGGGAAGACGTTGGAGTAGTCGAGTGCGATGCCGACGAAGAACATGGAGATTGCCCAGCCGAATGAGCCGAACATTCGCTGTCGACCGTAGCTTGCGACGTCATCGTCAAGATAGCCAAGCGTCGCCGCGTCAGCCATCGTGATAGCAGGCGTGCTCAGGAACTCACCCACCACCTGCAGTAATGCCATTGCTCGTCTAGTCATCAGTGCCATCGTAACAGGAAGGAAAGAAAAAAAGCAACTGCCTCCTGTTTTCCTACATTTTGGACTGTCGAAAATTGTCAGAACATTTTCTTCTTGTCCAAACATCTTCGTCAAAAGACGCAAAATATGGTCCAAAACCCCATTTGGGAAAAATTTAAAAAGCAAGCTTAAAATTTTGATCACCCACGTCAAAAATGTGCAGTCTGTTACTATACTAATCATCAGCATAGAAAGTCGCGCGCTCGCTTTTGATTGTTACCAAAATCAACGACCTTGGAAACCTAGAACGGCCATACCGCACGCTGCTGTATAAATTGTGAGTCGTTCGCAGCTTACCACGAAAATCTGGAAAAAAAGACAGATTGACACAATCAGCGGCAGAAAAGAACATGGACTTGATTCATACTCTAGATACACAGTCAGGCAATACAAAGTTCACTCGGATATTCGTGGGGGTATCGTGGCGACGGCCCCGAAAGACGTCAAACGGCAGTTGGTGGTGGTCTAAAACGGCGATTTTTTTGGTAAATTCGATCACCATAATGTCTTCAAAACCTTAGAGTTAAGGTCAATGTTACTATCCATAGCGAAATGTAGTAACTTATCGGCTATCCACATTACAGTTACACCAAACTTTGTCTGTACTGTGTAGGCCTACTGTGTAAAACGCCGTCGTCACTTCCTTCTGTCGTGCAGAGAGACCTAACCCTTACAAAATGAGACGAACATATAACGTACTGATTTGTTACAATGAGTTATAGCGCGTTAACAGAGCACGATGCTGAAAACAATTTTGCTGTCGTTTCCGCGGGCAGTAATAAATGCAGGTAACGTAAGTTTAACTGACCTGGATGAGCAAAAGAGCGAGGAAGACAGTGTGAATGTCGTGCAGTCGGTAGACGACGGCGCTATGCGGCGGCGACACCAGACCTACCACCTGCACCATGACAGACACGTGGATACGAAATAGACGTCAGTGAAAAACGTTACAAACGCATTTTAAGGACTACGGAAAAAATTGAGCTGTCGCTGATACAGCTCCTTAAATTTACTCGAATCTTGTTGCAGAATCCAAATGATGTGTGTATTTCTATCTGTGGCCACACGTGCTTAGACATCTGCTGAACGCGTTACTGCAGCAGCAGCAGACCGACCGACCCAGCAGTGTGGCTAACGTCCAGCAAACTTCTAGCAAATGTTTTCAAAATGCACGTGCTAGTGCTGGACGTTTGCGGGATCGTGTAAACACCCTATATTGCCCCACGCTTTAACTGTCGCTTCTTACTGGCAATCGCACGACGCACCCTTGTCGCTGCACTGATGCTGCAGCTATCATGACATTGTTTACCGACATCTATCATCTCTGTTATCATATCCAGTCTGCCATCAGTGGTCACGGGTGTTTGGATTTAAGCAAGTTTCGTCGAACTCCTGTCCTCGTCCGCTTGGCTGTAGCTGCCCAGTGCTGTCATCAACTAGCTTCGATCGTGAGACACAATAAACACACAGCACTGAGAAACCAAAATTATTCTACACAGGCTCTTGTAGGCCTACAGCCTATCATGATGCTTGCAGATAAAGTGCTAACTGCGAAATACGAAAGCGCGAAATCTGTCCAAGTGTAAAGTGCAATTAACAAAATGCGAATTTTGCTCGCATTTTGTTTTTCATTTCGCGGTTTGCCCTGTCTCACTGAACGACTGATCAGCCCACTGACGGGTCTGATTAATTGTCATTGGTAAACATCGGAGTTCGTTTAACGCTGATCGCGTCGTCGACCGTCGTATGACTTTTTATAGGCCTAGTTTATCTATAACCTGCAATCTTGTTTATTTATTTATTTATTCGTTTATTTCTATTGTCATCAGCGACAGCTCTTTCTCAAGCTATTAGCTTGTTGTTTGAAAAGTTTGTAAACGCTGAACAAAAAACGTAACCTTCTAACTCGATACACTGACAAAATGTAACGCTTCGAAGATACATTTTCCCATATTCATTGATGCGATTCTGGAACTCAACATGCACAGAATACGTTTCCAACCTAAACACCACTTAATATAGTGCTTCCCAGAAGGTAGATCAATGAAAAACCACAAAACCGCTCAGGGAGTCGAAACGCTCCCCCCCTCTTGTAAGCGCTACGAGTGCCATGTAGCATGTATGAATACTGCAGTCGTACGTGTTCCTACTTGCTAAAAGTACCACTGCGTTCTAGTTTGTTGTTTCCCGAGCAAAAGGGTTTATGCTTTCCGGTTTGCCGAGCCCCTGTGGAATATATCGCTTGGAAAACTTGGCTTCATGCTCATGTCTAACAAGACTGTTAACCGCGGCCATGTTCTGTGTGTCCTACATGTTCAGCCATGCGTGACCAAGTCTACAGTCGTGGTCAGCTGCTGGGGCTATGGTTGCAAGCCAAGTACAGCTTCACTGACGTCACTCGCCGCCAGGTGTGGTCTGCGAGGCTTGGGCGTGAGAGGTCCAGGCCCCGCAGCCGTTGCGGAGGACAACACCAACTTGCAGCCGCTGCCCACTGATGAGCTGATCGACAACTTGACATCGTCTTGCCGCTGTTTGCTGGATGACCTGCGACGTTTGCCTGAGATGCCGTTCAGATGTGGATTGTGTGTGGCGCCGCTACTTTGGCAGCCGCGTTTTCCGTATGTCTTGGACGTTCGATAGGCCACCAGACATTGTCGCACGTGACACACTGTCATGGTTTCCAGACAGTCGAACATAGTTTGTCGTGACTTGCGTTTTTATTTGTGGACCTTAAGGTTTTTTCTTAGGCCACGTTAAAAAATCGTAATGTAATGTAATGTAACACTCTCGTGCTACATCTCTGCAGCAGAAATCAGTCCAAAATCGTTATTACCCGACACATTTTAAAGAAATTTTAAAGGTCTATAGAGATAATTATTCCAAACAGTTCTTGATGTTTGTATTCAAAGCAGCAATTTTTGGCCTCGACGCAAGCTCTCAGTCAAGTTCGTCCCACACAGTGCGACTGAGCACACACGGTCAATGATAGGTGTGGCGACAAATAACTAAGTTATTGCAGTTTTCGACCGCTATTTCGTAGAAAATTATATACTGCAAGCTGGATCAAATGTGTCTGAAACGAGGGTTATTGCTATCGTTAACACACATACCTGGCTCTCGTGCTGTAGATTGGCGATATCCCCTGCCATCAGTTGTAGCGGCGACATGCCGATCTTGTCAATGCGAGGGTGCGGCAGCATCTCGAACGTGTGACCGACTTTGATCGGGTTGTTTTCGTATTGCGATTGTTGTTGTTGCGACGGGTTTTCGTACTCTTCCACGTAGTAATAATCGTCGTCATTTCTACCGGCGCCATCTGTCGGGAAAAAAATCACAGGCGTCGAACGCACGTGAGATCATAAGTTAAGATTTTGCAGCGGAATCACGGCAAAGATGGCCAAACCCACTTTGACGTTTTTTGTTGTTGTCAAAAACACATTTTACGACATAACGCACACAGCGACAACGCTGACGAAAAGCAGAAAACATTTTTATGTTTTACTATAGCAAAAATGTAAGAACAGTTTTTAAACTCAATAAGGAGTTACTTGCATTAGCTGCGTCAAAAAAGATATGCAAGGGCCATCCGTTGCGTTCGTTGCGTTGGACGGACGGAAACATAAAACCTTCTAAAAGCTTTTTTTGTTTGAGATTCTGTTTAAGCTTTAACGCTCATCTGTACTCGCAGCACAACGGAAAGTCGTTGAGACGACAGCTCTTTACCGTCTCGTGGCCGGTAGTTGACGTTGACGTCGAATCTACTTCCGGCGGCGCCTGCGTTAAGCTGGTTCTCGTCGCGTCTGACGCGTCGTGCTGAGCGGCCGGGGACCAGCTGCTGCTGGGCGGCTCGACGGCGTCTTCCAGCAGCCTGTGCGGGGGGCAGCGCGCCGCGCCACTCGCGGTAGTGGTTGTCACGCACAGAGTTCACCTGCACACACAGGTCGACAGGTCAGCGGGTCAACGACCCGAGCCTTGCCCGACCTTTGACATTTTGAGCTTCAAGGCGGCACACCGATTAGTTTTGTTTCCTGAAACTTTGCATCAATTTTGTTTTTTTTTGCTGTTTTCGGAGTTACGAGATACGTACGGGACAAAATCTGTCAGTCGAATATCGAGAGTGAAAAATCAATCTTCGAGATGTCAAGCGACTGCTGAAAACGTTCCTGTTTGTTTGAGGCTGTGGCAAATTGTGACTTTTTGTTTAAACTGCGCCTGTTACAAGCGTACTCATGCCGTTCATTTACTTATTTCGTTACAGACAGACAGGACGGCAGACGAACGGACTAAACCGTAGCGCGACTCATTAGGACAGCCGCACAAAAATTGTAGGCTGGCATCAAACAATGATCGATTTTTTTCACTAGCGCAATCATCAGTAAATCTGCACTCAACTTTAGTGTCACTAAAAATCTCACAACACCTTAAACGCTTTCACTGGCGTAGCCATAGGGGGAGGGGCACTGGGGGCACGTGCCCCCGCCCCGCCTAGGAGACTGGTTAAAAAAGTTGACGAGAAGGTAAAATTGCAATTTTCCGACAAACAGCTAGGTCCCTACAAATTTTTGGCGAAAGAAATAACAGGCGCTCGAAATCTAATTTGCTCCTAAATTGTCGCAAATCGGGGATTCTCGACCCAAATTTCGAGTTTTTAAAATAAACGATTCCGAAAAAATAATGCCAAAATGCACCAAAACACGTCATTTTCACACCAAAAATCAGAAAATTTTTTGGGAAGGGGGCACAGCCCCCTCCCCAAACCCTTACTCCGTGGGGAGAAAACACCCCTCCTGATACCTCACCCCTCAAGTTCTCCCACTACAACTAGAACCTATCTACGCCACTGAACGCTTTTACTACAAGACTTTGCCGAATATCAGTGCCAATTTTAAGCAATTAATTATTTTATGACCTAGTACAATGAAAATGTAGCTAGATATTCAACGACTTTTAATAACTAATTTACTGTAAATTTGCTTTTTAGTTTGATGACTCGGCGACTGGTTAAAAAAGCTGATGAGAAGGTAAGTTACAATTTTCCGACAAAAAGCTAGGCCTTTACAAATTTTTGGCGAAAGAAATGACAGGCGCTCGAAATCTAATTTGCTAAATTGTCGCAAGTCAGGGATTCTCAGACCCAAATTTCGAGTTTTTGAAATAAACGATTCCGAAAAAAATTTCGAACAAGTTAAAATTTTAAGATGATAGGCAGTTGCTCCACTGCCCTCCTCGCCACGACGCCACTAAACTACCGCTAGATCATCTCTGTTGGAACGACGACGATATGACGAGTAAAAGATGGTAGAAGAGAGTGATACCTCGGCCAGTACGACGTAGCTGCTGTTGCCGACGAGGCATGAGTGTGCGTCCGGCTGAATGAACGCCAATGACAGCGTGAACGCCACCCAGCAGAACAACGAGAACAGAAGAACGGTCTTCCAGCGTCGCCAGCGCTCGGCCACATTTCCCCAGAACGGCACAGCGATCAGCTCGATGAATGGCCGGAAACCCATCAGCATGCCGGTCTCTGCAGGGTTCATGCCTAGCTGCTTGAAGTAGACACCGATCAGCGGAAACAACGATCTGTCGTCATCACAACACACGCCAGCTTAAGCATGTCTCCACCGAACGCAATGCACGCAAAGTACGCAACACAGCAAGCACAAGAAACAGTGGCGACTTGCTCCTCTAAATCTCAGCCTGTTTGAAAATTTTCTTTCAAAAATGCAAATTTTTCAGCTGAAATCACAAATTTTAGAGAATTTAGCGGTAAAATTGAACTTTGAGTATTCATGATCACCCATGTCTAAAATGTTCACCTGTCTGTCAAAACTCTGTTAGAAATTTGAGGCTGTCGATCGAAAATTGCAACTTTTTTCTACGTATTTTTATTAACCCACGACGCCGTTGGCAACGAACTATAAGTTGTCTGAAGGGATAAGTCCGGGGGAAATATGTCCATTGTCCAGTAAAAATGTTCTACATATGGCTGTCAAAAAGCCACGGCTCAGCCACAGTAAAAGGGTAATAACAAAAAGAACTACATTTGACTATGCAACTGAGTTCATGGTATTTTAGCAAAGTCAATGATTTCGCGATTGCCAACGGTGTGAAATATCGAACGAACCCGAAGGCGGCGTAGAAGAAAAAGTAGAATGTCTTTGAGATGAGCAGGTCGTAGCTGACGTCAGTGAAGCGTCGTTCAAACTGTTCACGAGCGATTGACATGATGCCTCCTACACTGGCGCCTACACTGCCGGCTATACCACCCAGACCACCCGCCACGCCACCGCCAACATTGTCTACACATCACAGACAACGCACGTATAAGTTTGTATTGTAACATTTCACTGACATGACCACTGACCGACGAATTGTTAGGCCTACTCGCTGCCACACGAATGTCCCTGTGAAATGACGTTTTATTTCGTCTTACGGCTGTAGCATCAGCAGGGTGCGCAACTGACTATGACAAGACATACAGACAGACGGACAGACGGACGGACCGTTATATCTGTCGCAATCGATGGATTCGCGATGCCGCCTAAAATGCCTAAGCCTGCACAACTGCGATTTTTATTCCCAAAATTATTATCACCAACGCGGGTTTACAAGCAAGCAGAAAGAAGTATAAATCGCCGCAAATAATTCATCCGAAGTCACTCTGAAGACCGAAAATGCAGACTGTTAACAAAATGTCAACCCCAGAACCCCTACCGACGGCCCCACACACTGCGCTGGTTCGGCGCTGAATGTACCAACACAATGTCGAGGTGTGTATAAACCTGCAGCGGTAGGACTTCTGCGTCTCTGAGTCTCGTTGTCCATTCCTCCAGCCGACGGCTGCTGCGTGGCCGAGTAGCCGCCGAACGAGTACGGATCGTCGTCGCCGTAACCGTAGTCAGCCATCTTTGTCTGCTCGGCGCCGTAGTAATTCGTCGCCATGTTGGTCAGCGGCCCCGGGCGGGCGTCTGTCTGTAAGACAGGACCGAGTGTGCTGCGGGGGTTGGTCGACCGGCGCTTCGTCGGCGTACAATTACCGCCAGCTGCTACTGCTGCTGCTAATCAACTTGTCGCCGTGTACAACACGACGGCTGGCGGCCGGCGCCTGCGCGATTGTCTGCAGTGGAACACCCACGACGTCGAGACCCTACGTCAATTCTGGTTGTCAGGCAGCGACTGCGACGATGTCGTCGTCGCTTCAGCGCCTGCGAGGCGCGGTATATTGGATCGCCTACGCTGCCGCCGCGGCTGCAGCAGCATACATTAGCGACCTAGTCAGTGGAGCTGGCGGCGTCACGTGCAGTGTCGTCATTCGATTGCGACCGTCGACGACCAGAGCCAGCCAGCGGCAAATCGAGATTAGAGATTCGGCGGCTGCGTCGTTCGATACGGCAGAGTAGCGGGGGTCTATAGGCCTACTCTAGGATGGACGGACGGAAGCTGCTGGCGATTGGCCAATCCTCCTCTCCGGCGGCCCGTCCTGGCTCTGCGAGGCATGCATGCAGAGCGCCTCGTCTGTCTGTCCGCTGCAGACGGCCGTGCAGTTGGCAGCATTTATTAGAACGCGGGTAGATCGATATGACAGCAGAGCTGCAGCGGTCCACGAACAGAGCCAAGCGACTGACTGACTAACTGACCAGAGCTCAGTCTCTGGGCGCACTGCATGCCATGCATGGTCGCCGCCAACAACGTACAGCTCGGGTGGTTTCTATTGTTTCTTGGCTGCGCACATCTTGGGTGGCAGAACAGAATGTCGACTTACGGACGACGTGTTTTCGGACATGCCGGTCCATCATTCTACTTGGAACGCTCTTCCGAGCAGTGTTAAATGTAGCACACACTACCATTAGACGCTTAAATACTTTTACTTATTGTGTCTACATGTAGATCGAGCACGTTCGAGGTTATTTACTGTTGAAGCGCTATATAAATCAGTTACTTACTTACTTACTTACCTACTTACTTACAGTTGCAGAGGTCACCATTCACTAACGGCGTCAAGAGGCGGAGACTGAGAGTAGCATGGACCCGTGTTCATGTTGTTAATGGACGGTTATTAACTCAAATTCTAGATATTGAAATTGTGTGATGATGCGTAAATGATTTTTCATTGTAGCACTTTGATCGCCAGTCGCAATCTATTGGGTATTCTCTTCAGCTGATGTTCGGTTTCGATCAATGTTTACCTTCAGTTACTATAGGCCTACGTAATACCCGCCACCCAAAGAATTAGCCTACTTAAGATGTCTGCATATACAGAGTGACGTAACAGCACCCAAGATGTCACACATACGCCGACAACCGAGCGAGGGGGAGAAGGAGGGAATACAGCGTTATTTCACCCACACAGAGCACTGCTGCCAATGCTCCGATTCATCGTCAGCGCCAAATCATGTTCTCCGCAACTAGAGCCGCAATTTCAACAAGAACGGCCAGCGATCGTGCAGGCATTCTATCATATCATGTCATACCGATATCATTGTGCAAAAAAATATTGTTTTTTTCGTTACAGAGGAAGATCGTCATGGGTGCATATTGCAAGATTTTGCCAACACGAAATATGCCTATTGATACCGTGTACGTCGGCCGAAGATTTCGAGTTACGACCGAGAAGCCAATTAAACTCCAGTTCGATTTCTGCGGATTCACTGTAGTGTCTTGCTGTACAACAAGCTGCATAAAAATAAACAAATCGAACTAGTTTGGGCCGAACAATGAATCTGCTTGCCACAGTAACCAAAAACAAAATGGCTTACGCCATCTACCACTAATTAATTTCGAGAAAAAGCATTTAGTCAGTTATTGCATTGAATTCTGATGCTAAGTACAGAGAAGTTATCACGTAGATGTACGTCTTGAGAAGGTTGGGATCGATACCTTATTTCTGCTGGTTGGTGGATATGATGAGAAAATGGCGAACAATTGTCGGACCGACATCCTCCATACATCGCGTTTGGTGTAGGCTTACATGTACATGACGCGGATCGTGGGAAATGCGAGAGAAGCGCCGCTTACTGCACCGTCCGAAGCCCGCCGCACAAGCACAGTTCACTTCGCGGTGGACGTCGCCAAAACAGCTCAGTCTGTTCTATCACCCTCCTTTCTTTTATTTCATCTCCAGATTTTCCCCGTAATCAGACCAGACGACTGACATCCGTATAATAGCGTCTGCGCGGTCAATGTAGGCTACGTTAATTTACTGCGTTCATCTCGATCGTGCGTGTGTTGTAGGCATCACAGTGTAGTACGGTAGTGCGTAACACTGTTGTAAAGGCGACTATAAAAGTCAATGGGAACCCCCAGATTTTGAGCACCCGTAGCCCCAAACCTCTGAATCAATCCACCTAAAATTTGGATGATTATGTCGGCGGTCTGACCCTACGTGCCAAAAATGGTACAAATCAGCCCAGCAGGGTTGGCGGGGCAAGGAGTGAAATACAATGTTCAATTGGGTTATTTTTTACTTTTCTTGCCAAGCTCTGGAGAGCACATTTTGGGAGTATCGCCGCATTTTTGCACCGGATGACGTGTTTCGGTGGGGATTGATTTTCTAAAGGGGTCTCAACATTTATCTTTCATATTTTCCCCTCTAACCTCCCAAAACCGCAATTTTTAGGCTTATTTTCAGACTAAAAAATTACGACTCAAAAATGCTTAACAATGGAGATGCTCATCTACAAACTACCCTTAATCGTCATCGTAGTGGCATAGTGAATAGGCAGTGTAGCCTCGGGAATTCCAAATATGAGGTTATTTTGTACCCCTGCTTACAGGTCACGTGACACGGCGCATGCGCAGTGAACTTTTGGCCTTTAACATGGGCAAATGCAAGTTTGAGGCTTTATATCTCCGTAACGGTGCAAGTTAGACGCATGGTCACATGACCTATACTGTGTCGGGCGGGACGTTAAACCATACTCACTCACTCACTCACTCACAATGAAACACCAATAGAAAACCGCATATGCCGAGTCGAATAGTCACGTGATCGATGACGTCACGTGACCCCAAAAAGTCAAGGTCGTGACCTCATTATTTTTAAGGCGCCATATCTCCGTAACTGTGCAAGATAGACGCACATCACAATAAGTCACCCACCGCGAGTCGAATGATCACGTGATTGGGTTGGGTCACATTATTGTTTTTATTTCATGGTTAAATTTGCTAATAAAACAGCAAATATTAAATATAAAAAAACTTACCAGTTTACATTACTGTGTAAGGGCGACCAAGTCACACATCCAGAACAGCAGAAATCATTTTACTAGGACACAGAGTAATAGAACGACGAACTGGCTGCCCTTACAAACCCATGTGATGATGTGACGTGACCCCATTTCACCTTTTCCACTCCCGCATTATCTCAGCCAACAAACAGAAATGCATTAACAACATAATTAAATAAGATAAAATTTTAATCTAATGAATTATGGACAGGGTAGGGGAGAGGTATGTTAGCGCATGCGCTTTCGGCCAGTAGGCCTAGTACAGAGGCTTGTGACTAGTAATTCGTTACCCGAATTATACCCGTCGGGTAGTAAGTAAGTAAATAAATATGACACTGCTGTACAGGGGGAAGGAGTATTCGCACTTGAGGCAAAACCATGGCAAAACAAAACACGCTTATAGCTATTAGTTTTTTAATACAACAAAATATTTCCTAAAATTTGTGAGCTCTATCGCCCCTCCTCTCTTTATCCAGGCTTGGGATTGGGCCAGTCCCAAGCCTGGATAAAGAGAGGAGAGCAGTTATGCATAGAAACTGTTGCAAAAGTGAATAGAAATAAATCCTTAAAATAAGACAGTAACATATATGTTAGATGATTAATTTTTAGTTTGTTGCCCATCACTGCCCATCACTAAAATGCAATGAAGCCTTTAAGCGTTGACAAAAAATGCATCGATATTCTACGCTGGTGCTTGTTTACGTTCACAGAGGTATAAATAATTTATACTTCCATTACATGGTTTACGTTATTCACACAGATTTAATGTATAGGTCTGTGTCTATTACACTAGCGTTACGTTTACATTAAATTTTATAATCGGTTATCAAAAGGTAACTAACACTATTCGCCAAGATGTTAACTAAAAACATGCATAAGGAAAGTCACTACACTGATACACAGGGTACGGGTAAAATGCGAGGTGCGAGGCGCGAGGTGCGAGGAGGGTATAGTGCGAGGGAGCGTGCGAGGCGGCACGCGATTGGTCGGCTATAAATAGATTCTTCGCAGTTTACCCACGATTCTGAATGCACGGGAACGACTCAGTAGATACGGCCCTGCGGCCGCCAGCGTGCGACCTGCGAGCACGGCGAGATGAAAGGCACAGCAAGCACGCCGCACGCCGGGGAGCTGCTTACGTAAGAACCAGGAATGCGGACAACGTTAGGCCTACGGGAAGTGAACGCGAATGGCCGTTCAACTGGAAGCATTGTCGACGGCTAATCGACTTTGATTGACAGGTGGTGGCGTCAACAAGGAGATTCACAACAGCAACTGCAGACTGCAAGAGCTGATGCAGTTGTGGGTCAACCGTATAATGCTGTGATAAGTAGGCCTATGGTATATAGTACTAGGCTGCTGTAGGCCTACACCTCATGAAGCATACGTCTCTCTGACTGGTGCTTGGGAGGCTGGGCCTAGCCATGCTGTACCTGGGAGACCACCCACATTGGCTGGTGTGCAGTAGCTGCTATAGTCCACCCTGGGAAAATGTATACGGGTCATTCCATGTCAAATCAACCAGTGGTTCCCACCTGACCATCTCAGAAATTGATGAGTTTTGATGAGTAAATAGGCAATTGTAAGAAACAATGCCATGCAAAATTTCAGCACTCTTGTCTCACGCGGTCTCTGAGATACAGGCTGTCATTCACGGGTGGGGTACCGCGAGTCCGTGGACGACTAAATTTGGTGCTGATTTTGGCTTGCTGTATTTTCTAAACAAATAATCCTACATCCTTGAAATTTTCACCATTTATTTACCTTTTCGAGTACTTCATAAAAGTATAGAAACTTTACTTCTATGACTACTGGTCTGCATGCTTTGTGAGCTTTAAAAGAACACCTTTGTCATTTTTGCGGTCAAAAATTCCATTTTTGGACAGCAATAACAGGAGAAAAAGAAGACCTTAAGCTCCAAAAATTGGTAGATTTGTTTGGACCTTGTTAGTAGTCTGTTTTTAGTGTTTATTGACTTAATCCTGGTGCAACAGCATTAGTCCTGCAGCGTTGTCAAATCACCATGACTTGTGAGATGTCTTATCTTTGAGTGCACTTTTGTCCATGTGGGCCAGGTGGGAGCAAAATGAATTAGATGTCATCTGAAAGGAGATTAAATGAACTTTCATTTGATGCTAGAATAAAGTTGCTTCCATGATTCCTTTTATTTTTAAAATTGAATCAAATTTTACCTGGCACTTAGATGTAGAAGGTTTTAGTAAATATGTCTGTAAAATTTCAGATTAAAATTCTAAACGGTTGCTGAGAAAACAAAGAAGAACTTTACGGGTCCACTTTTTTGCTGCACCCTATACACTGTGTCTGAAAAACATCCCCAACATTTTTGACCGTTACTTGAAAACCAATTATCAGATTTTATTAATTTTTGGTACCAATATTCCTGACACAACTTGCCATAAATGACCGTTCAGTTTTTCACTTCAACCAGCATTTGTTTCTGCACTACCTGGGGAAAACACAACCAGCGAAATGTCA
>Ga0209367_1005943_pt1 | contig 16906 bp, 10 predicted proteins | sample WorMetLIZISLAND2_FD_187412 | JGI IMG/M metagenome (GOLD analysis project Ga0209367, IMG submission 187412) | Marine gutless worms symbiont microbial communities from Max Planck institute for Marine Microbiology, Germany - Olavius geniculatus... ... | reverse complement strand
TCCGGTTTATGCTTGATGAGCTTGAATTGTCTGATGTTGGATGCCATAAGGATCATGTGTACGTAGGCTACCTGGCATATTATATTATTTTATTATCAGCCTCGATTCGAGGCTTGATAATAAAATATCATAGACCCTTGATTGATTGTTTGGTGAAAATGCTTAACATTTGTGTTATTAGGGGATCTGAGATCGACGTTATGTTTAATGCAAAAAAATCAGTGCTGTTTGTAACTGGAAAGGCATGTGATAAATTGATTGACAACTTACTGTTTTGTACTGATGTTGTTGCTTGGAGTGAAAGTATAAAGTACTTGGGTATTCATTTTTACTATGGGTGCACTTTAGACATAGACATTAGTCATATGATGAGGAAATTCTATGCTGCTGCTAATGCAATTTGTGGCCATGTGAAATTTGCCAGTGATATGTCAAGGTTACTGTTGATAGAGTCTTTCTGTTTGCCTTTGTTGAGTTATTGTTGCGAGGCAATGCAATATAGTAGGAGGCAGTTGCAACATTGACACTCTTACCCGAAAAATCATCACCACACCATTTATGATTCACGACTCGCAGGGTCGCACGTTGAGTTTACACTGGTGCTTCGATATAAATATCTAGTTTATATGGCTCAAATTATGTTTTACTCCTTTGCGAACATTTTTAAATTGTGTTGGAGCACACGAAGAAATGAGGGCAATAGTAGGCCTTCCTATAACAAAACAAGCAATTACGTCACATCCAAGTGGGAAGTGGCATGGCAGTGTCCAACGACATCTAGCCCCACAACTTACTCCAGTGAGGGGGATCAAATGCATCCCACCCAGGGACGTCTGACTCATCTCCAGTGGGGGGGATCCCGAAGTCCAGTGACCATGACACGTCCCCCTATCCCCCCGTCAAATCCCACCCTGCCAGAAATGAATATCTACAATACAAACGGACGTCGAGACATATTTGTACACAAAAAATTAAAGCTACAAAAATTTCATCAACAAGACATTCTTCTATACGCCAATAACCACAGGCGTCCGCTAATTAGAAGCTTAACGCAACTGGGGGGGGGAGAGGAGCGACAAAAACATACACATTTTCTAGGGTTGCTATGCAATTAATCGATTAATCATTGTAAAAAAATTACAAAATTAATTTTTTAATTTTAATTTTTTTAAATTTTTTTATTTTGGACTTTTTAAGAGCCCAAAATAACTGATGATTAAAGTTTGTAATCTGATTTTGTAGTGCACAGAGCATGTCATCAAACAGCTTTGACTATACAGTTTGTGTACTGCATCATCATCACTTTTTAGGCCGCCCGGAATGATAGTCCGGAAGACCTAATGTTTTACTGCAGCTCTTTCTTTTTTTCAACGCGTGATCTCCGAGGTCCGTGGACCGATCTTTGCGAAATTTTGCCACATGGTCGGAAGCATGTTCAATTTACAAATGCCCGTCCAAAAATTTAGAGGCCTGCCCACCCCCCCAAAAAAAAATTGGAGGCGAAAACGCTAAATTTGGCCCGATTTTGGACCCCTTCCCACTTTGAGTGTGAATATCTCCAGAACGGACAGAGGTATCCAAAATCGGAAAACTATTTGACTGACAGCATTTCCTCCTGCGTTGGGCGAAAAAAGTTCGGTGAACTTTGGTCCACTTACCACGTAGATTTAAAGGTGCAATTGTACCCATAAAATCGACTTTTTCGAAAATCATATTTCGGCCCTTAGGGAGTGCTACGCCCCGAAATTTTTACACGTGCTACAGAATGGCCAAGTCTTGCTAGCCCATACCCCACAGGGGATGGGGGCTGCCCAACAATTTTTTTTCAATGGGGGTAAAAAATTTGCTTATAATTCAGCGTATTAGCGCCTATAACTTTGGGGTTAGAGGGAGTAACCCCATGAAACTTTCCCCCACATGACGTGCCATAAGGGGGTCATTATCACTATATATACAACATTTGGAGGCACCACCCCCTCAAAATTTGGGAGGACCGAAAACGTCCAAAATTCGGCGCGATTTAGGACAACTTTTGACTTTGACTGCGAATATCTCAAGTAACAGTCGATATATCGAAAACAGAAAACGAACTTCCTTGAGAGCAATCATTGCTGCGATGAACACAAAAATTTTCATGATCTTCGGTCCACAAACAAAAAAGTTATAGACGCAGATGTTGACCCACCCAGAATCGACTGTGCGTGCGATTTTGAACAACTTTAGAGTTTGGTTGCGAATATCTCCGGAATGAATTAAAACATCAACAACTGAAAACAAACTTGATCAACCGCCATCACTCCTGCGTTTGACAAAGAAAATCGGTGAACTTTGGCCCAGTAATAAAAAAGTTATAAGCGCAGATGTAGACCTACCCCAAGTCGACAACACGCATTCTGCATATACTAATGCATTTGAGTTCGGGTCACGTGACTTTGCTACCGAGTGAATTTCCGCCCATAAACTTTTCCCGCAATTGGACTTACGGCGCCGGGCGGCCTTACACCGGCCATATTTCTAGTTCAACTTTGCTTTAGTTTACGAAAGATTACAACCAGTGGTTGAATTCTGCAGTTTTTGTAGTCTTTCTGATTGAGTACAAAAATAATCAAAAATAATGGATAATTTATTGGAGATTAATCGATTAAAAACATTTAATAACTACCAGCCATAGTATTTTCATCAAAGTCTGAACAAATAATTTAACTAAGCAAACATATTTGCGCTGCACAACCAGGCCATCGTCAGTGAGTTACTTCCTCTCACTGGTAACAACATAAAAACCACCTGTATGATCACAAATGCTCAGGCCTTGGGCCTACAGGGTGGACCAAAAAATGGCACCATTTTTTGTACGCCTCATAACTTCACCAAATATTAATCGATTTTCAAAATTATCTCACTGTCAGAATCAGGAAACAATTTTCAATCAAACTGTCACTACAGATCCCACCACACCCAAATTGTGACACTACACTACCTTGTGAAATGTCAGTGTCTTAAGAATAACAATTAAAAACAACACGACTTTAGTAACAACACATTTTAAGAAATTAACAACAGAAACAACGTGTTAACAAACAGTTATTGTCTAAAAATCACATCTCACAGTTTTCACATCAAATGTTCAACGTGTCCCTCTTGCTGTTGGACGACGCATCGAAGCTGGCAACGCCACTGACCAATGGCGCGATTAGCCAAACGCTATGGCACTTTGCGCCACTCAGCGACATTGGCTTTCTTTAGCTGGTTGACTGTCGTGAATCGTCAACATTGATAGGCTATCTGTTGAAAGGTATCCCGAACAGCATAATCAACTGGATTTAAGTCTGTGTTGTTTGGGGGCCACATGCCAGGCTCGATCAGCGTTGATCATGCAACTGGTCAGTGGCGTTGCCGGCTTGAGTGCATCATCTGACATTTCACGAGGTAGTGTAGCGACACACTTGAGGTGTGGTGGGATCTGTAGTGACAGTTTCATTACAAATTGTCTCCTGATTCTGATGGTGAAAGAATTTTGAAAATCAGTTAATATTTGGTGAAGTTATGAGGCGTACAATAAATGGTGCCATTTTTTGGCCCACCCTGTATATACTGCGTTTAGTGGCCACCGGTCACATGTCACCGTACAAACAAAAACGACCAAAAAAACAAACGAACAAACAATTCACAGTGCTGAGTACAGCAGCAAAAAGAACAACATCTGAAACAACTCAAACATCGTACTTGCTGAGAGCTGGGTTTTTCATGCACGATTAAAAGTCACGTGAAACGATCAATTTAACAACACTGTGATACATAAAAACCGACAAAGGGTGACGTTTATTAATGGAATACACTGTACATTTGTACACCATGTCCCAAAATTAGTGCCCCCCGCTACAGTTATGTGAGTGTAAAATCGTCAATACCTGACAGATTTTTACAAAATTTGAAACTGTCATTAAGACAATCATTCTGAACTTGTCCTTAAAGTTTGAGCTTAAATTGGCCACCTTTGGGTTCCACGCCAGCTCTTAGTCTAAGACGGGTATGCTGCTGCTTGATCCCTTTGTCAATAACAATGCACCGAACGTAACCCTGATGTAAACAAGCTCTGACGTCATAATGACGTTATACTGAGCACACACGGTTAAGGTGCACTGTGACGATAAGTAATGTTAAGATAGTGCAGTGTACAATATTTCGTTTAAATTCATGAACTACAAACAGAATTAGGCGTGTTTGAAGCAGTAGGCCACCAATTTTGGGACACAGTGTACTAAACGGACTAAACGTTCTTCATTATTCATTTTTCATTTTGAAAATAGTTTTCACTCACTCGCAACAATTTAAGGAGCGAGGCAATTGACGTGAAGTGAAAGCACTCCGATGTTATCCTCGTAACTTAAAACACAAAAAAGATGAACCCTCACAACAGAGAACAGAAGGGTAGCTAACCTCTACGTTAAACTGTACATGAAAAAACCAGCCCTAAGTACGAAGTGGACTATCAGAAAAGAAACAGTAAATGCTCAGCAACGAATGTCGTGTTTCACACAGACACAGCACAAGCCCATAGCCAGACTCTTACAAAAGGTGTTCAACACCACATCTCCGGGCTGTTTTGTGGCACTCATTAATCCAGATAGAAGGCCATCAGTAAGGTCGGTGGAAAAGCCCAAGCAACAAATGCAGAATTTAGGCTATTTTTATGAAAAATTTCCTGGCTCTGGGTGGTGCCTCTAAAATTCCCCCTGGCTATGAGCCTGCAGCAGCACATGCTCCGAACATCACACACCATAGATGTTGAGAAAATCTCTACAAACAAAACTGTACAGGCTACAGATGTTGTCATGGCAACAACAAGCTAGAGTTCATTAAGTTCCAACAAAACGTAGCGCTTACTTCATTAACAGCAACTTTACACAAATGACGTCTGCAGATGTCAAATACCTGCTTTCACTCGCCTGCAACTGAAACACGGTCTGGTCACTCGTACGACAAATACAATGCACGAATAAACAACAAAAAACGGCGTCGTTGGTTAATTTTCCAACAGACAGTTTCAAACTTCCGACAGAAAAGATTTTGTCAGAAAAATTCATCGTGTCTGGAGAGCAGATTTTGGTGCTAAAAAATTTCAATCTTGTCTCCGAAATTTTCACAAAATAGAGGTTTCTCAGCCCCAAACTTTGCATTTGTAGACGAAAATTTTCCAAGCAAAATGTTGCAACAATTTTCCAGCAGCCCTAATTTTAGGCAGAGGGGAAAATGTCTCTGCAATGACACCGATGAACAACATGAAGGAAGTAAACAAAACTGCAACCGAAGGAAGATTCTTTCTGCAGTGACCAAACCACAGTTGTAACAAACACTGAAAAATTTCAAAAATCGTTTGCAAATGTGAATAAAAATGATACCCTCATTTTACTTGCTTTGACATATTGAGATACTGACATAGGCTGTTGCGGTGCTGTTTTGAACACAAAATACTATTATTTCATCGACAGAACTTTGACTTTTGTAGTAATTTTTTCATTCAAAAAAAAGCTCGAAAACAAAAATAATGTTTGCAGACGTTTATTACAGCTATGGTCCTAACGTTGACAACATAATTACTCTGACAACGAGATGTCTGCAGTACACACGTTCCACTCAAATATAGTAATAATCGGCAACCAGTTTTCAGCAGGGCAAATTTATCTAAATTCCTCAGGCCAGGTTGTCAAATTCTGCAGATCACTGTAGCATCTTTTCTTAGTGTCATCCTCAGTCTGAAATGTAATTGGAAATATACACGGTGTTTCATAAAAAGGCACCCTTTTATCTTCTTTTGTAATTCACTCAAACGATAATCAATTTACATAAAATTATTACCAGACAAAGCTAAAAAATACTAATTGCAATTGTTTTGACAAACTATGGCTGTTAGTTAAATATTCGTTGCTGGTCATGATGAAATGCTGACGTCATAATGTGCTGCGAGTACAAACTTGTTTGTCGCAAATGGTGCTGACAGTTGCTGGATAGCTGCTCTCTTTCGATGGTGAACTTCGTCTGGTTCACTGATGACAAACTGTTACCATTGCAGCCACAAAAAAGCCCCAAACTTTTACACACTTGTGGGGATAGCTTGACTTTTACACCTTTCTACAAGACGGTGCACCAGCGTACACTGCTTGAGAGATGGCAGAGTTTTTGGATCGTGAGATGCCTGATTTCATGCTCTCAATGTTGCTTAGTATTGACATGATGAACATTATTTCATCAATGAACCAGACAAAACGTTCACCTTCATAGTGACTGACAGCACCAGTAGAGTCATACAAGGTTGTACTCACGACATATTATCATGTCAGCGTTACATCACGACTAGCACCATTGGACTGCGTTATAGGCTAAAAGAAAGATAAAAGGTGCCTTTTTATGAAACATCATGTAAATCTGTCCATTGAATTCTTATAAAAACCAAACAATATGCTTTTAAACTGCAACGTAACAGGTTCAATTGCAGTGGGCTTAAGATCAACCCATATTTCCAAAAATTCATCCAACATCAGCACATGGTACTGCTAACAAATGGCCAGTACCGAATTCCGAAAATTTTCTGCAATAACATAGTAACTGCACGAATAGGGGTAAATTCCATGGCTTGGCTCAAAACTTTGTGATTCGCAGAAAACTGTGGTGCCTGGTAGTAATGCGTCAGGACTGAGCCTCAGTAAGCAGCAGGAACGATCACTTAACACAAGAGACCACCAGCGGATGCATCCCGTGGCGTGGCGTCGTCGCATGAGCTAAGAAAAGAAGGCAATTGCCCCCACCCAAAATTCGAGCCTGTTAAGAAACTTTCTTTTCATTGAAAATTTTTTCCGAAAGGACAGAATCTGGGGCTAACAATCCCACATTTTGAAAAATTTGGGGGAAAAGTGAAAATTTGAGCAGCCATAATCACTTCTGTAGTCAGAAATTTGCAGCTGTCTGTCAAAAAATTGTCCCCTTACTTTCTTAACCTGCTGCGGGTTCTAAGTCAGGCAAACCTTGCAGCAAATCATTGACCGTACCCAAAGTAAGGCATAGGCAAGTTGATCAGCTCTGTGTCGGAAAGTTGGCGTAAGTCATGAATAAGTCATGAACATTATGTTTCAAAATGCGTTTTCATGCCCAAAGTGTACGAAAATTGACAAAACATGCAATAGAGGTTTTTTAAAATGAGAATGTGATTTCTAAATCTACATTTTGACATTTGCCCCTGACTCCACTGGAAGACCTCCAGGCTAAATTAAAGGATAAAACCTCCAAAGAAGAAAAGGGGAAAACAAGAAAAATGAAAAAAGTGGTGGGAGGGAGAAAAAATGGAGAAAGAAGGCCAGCAAAACTCAGCAGGAAATAAATGCCCCCTGAATGCGCACTTAACACAAACAATGTATCATACTTGCCAGTCGGTGAGGCAATCGCTAGTACCCAATGACTCTACACTGTGGCTCTACACTGCCACAGTCAGTTACAACTAAAAATTATCAGAAAAATATCAGCTCTAGCGGTGTGCAGACGGCTTTTTGGCGTTTGGTCTGGTTTTCGTTCTGTTTTTAGAATAACGGCAGTTTTCAGTTTTGTATAATTTTGGGTTCGTCGGAGGTTTCCCTGATACAACAACAATCAGTACAATATCAGTTTTATCTTGTTTTCTTAACAATTTTGACCAACCAACACTTTCGATTAAAAATCATACCAAAGACTGTTTCAACTGCCATGACTGCTAAACACAGGAAGGCTCGACAATGGATGATGTCACGAGAACATTAATAAGCATTACTTAGCTGCAACTGTAACTGTAATCGTCAACTACACTGTGTCCAAAAAAAACATCCCAGACATTTTCGACTGTAACTTGAAAACCAATTATCAGATTTTGATAATTTTTGGTACGAATATTCCTGACACAACTTGCCATCAAATGACCGTTCAGTTTCCCACCTCACCCAACGTTTGTTTCTGCACTACCTGGGGAACACACAACCAGCGAAATATCACTTTTTATCAAATGCAATATGATTGCTTAATTAACATAATGCGTAAAAACACATTTTGTTTACATTTCTGACACTTTGGCGGACATTTCATCCAGACTTATTTTAACTGCTTGCAGTAAAATTGTTTGAAGTGTTGGCCCACTATGCGAACACAGGCAAGGAGACTAATATAACATTCAAATAGCAACGGAAGCAGATGTCACCATCGGGAAGGGTTCACTTGTCCGAAGAGACACCAGTCCAAACAGTACGAGGATTAGAGGCACGGAGAAGAATATGATTAGTCACAGGATTAGAAATAAGATACAATTAGCACAGTTTTGCAGCAACAAAATTCAATGACTTCAGTACCTTTTCTAAATTTATTCCCATGATATTTTACCACGTCATGTTAGATGGTTCTGGCACCTCACAAAAATAATTTTCACACTGCAGACATACGACATTAAAAGCGAAATTAAAATCCTAAAAGTATAAAACCATTTCCCATCAAATTCAAAAACTTTCAAGACCCTATTTGGTTTTCAAAGACTTTCCAAATCATGGAAAAAAATTTTTTCAAAAACTTTCGAAAACTGTCAAGGATCTGTGGCAACCATGTACTCGTATATACTGCATCTTTGGCCATGGCAGCCCTTGGCCACGGTTAACCAAAACCAGACCAAATTTGGACTAGTGTTCCATTGGACTAGTGAGTGGCCAGTCATCATCATCATCAACTGTTTTCCTCCTTGGGAAAGAGTTCCTCATGCAGTGGTGGAAACTTGACATCCGGCGAATTCATCTTCACGTTCAGCACCGTCTCTGAGTGAACGTCATTGATCAGATCTAGCAGAGGCAACATCGCCAACGTCCGCGAGAAATGCTCATCATACGAATCTGGATGGGAAGCAAATTCACGAAACACAATACAAATACGAACAGTAAAAAAATCGTAAGGCCTTGCCGAAGGTTATGTACTGCCCGCTGGTAGCGGCAGTCACTTGCACAGGCAGTAATGAAGTGGCGCCATCTTGTGAATGACATTTCATAAATCCAGACCAACTAGTTCAAGCAGTATCACGTATGCAAGGTACTCATGTGACCTTAGCTTTTGACATTATTTGACATTATTTGACATTATTTTGACATTAAACATGTCATTCGACACATTTCTGCAAGTTTTTGAGCTGCAAAAATTCATCCAGCTAAGTGCAGCGGTTCATGGGTTACCATGGTAACAGAGAAACAAAAGCAAAAACAAGGGCTGAAACTTACATAACCACTCCATGCAGACAACCATGCTTACTTACTTATTTAGATATTAACTTACTTATTTACCTATTACTATACCTATAATACGTATTTAATCAATCGCTCGATACCAATCTAACTACACCATGGGCCATGAAAAATGTGCCAAGTTTATTTTTTGAATAGCTACGTGAAACCAATTTTAATAATTTTTGGCATGCAACGTCAAGAAGCAACTTGATGCAAATGACTATAGTTTTGCCCGCCTCACTTAATACTGTCGTCACACTACCTTGAAAAATGCAGAAGTCATTGTTTGGCCGTTTACAACAATTTATATTGGGTAGCACATGCGCATGCACCAGCTCGGAAATGACTAACTAAGTTACAGTGACAACCACGACTGTCAATTTTGTCTCAAAAAATCACACGTGTCACATCACATCATCTTGATAACAGCATGTGCTCAAAATGTTCTCCTCCAGCACAAACACAAGTGACTGTGGCGCACATTTCAAGCGTGAACTGCGACGAAATGGCTGAATAAAGATCAAAAAACATGCATATGCAATGTTCAGCATTGAACGTGGATTTTATATGTCTAAATTTCAGCCCTCTAGGTTTAGGAGTCCTCTGTATAGGAGAATTGAATGTGGACACCCTTCAAAATAAGCACTTTTTGTGAATATCCACTCACTAATTTAGCACAAAAATGCTTGCAGATAGACCTGCAGCATAGCACTGCTAACAAGCTTTTAAAATGTATCAACATTGATGACCTTGAACAACCTTGAAATGTAAAAAGCGAGTTTCCAGTGTTTTTGTGACTCTAGGCAGTGATGCATATTTCAACAGTGAATTGCACCAACATTACTACAGATAGACCAGGATAACCTGCATACAAAATTTTTTAGCATAAAACGTCGATTTAAGCATCTGAGTTTGACCTCCAAGGTTGAGTCCTGCAAATAGAGACCTCTTCAAGATGCATTATTGTTTTATTGCACTCTGTACAGTGATTCCCCAGGTGGCAGCACTGATGGTGTCATCTATCACGTGAGCTTTACTCAAATTACTTGTCTGATTTTGGATATCTCCATCCATTCGAAAGAAATTAAAGGTCACATCCAAAGTTGTCCAAATTCCGAAATCGTGCCAAATTTTGCAGGCTTTGGCCACCAAAATTTTCTTTTTGGGGGGAGTAGGGCGAGAGGGCCTTCAAATTTTTGGACCTATGCTATAAAATTCACTTTACTTTTGATCGTGGTGCAAAATTTCACTACGATCGGCCGACGAAGCTCGGAGATCACTTGGAGAGAACATAAATAATAAAAAAGCATCAGCAGTAAAACACAAGAGCAACAAGAGCTACAGTTCTGAGCAGCACAATAATAATGACGACTGCAAGTAACAAACCCAGTCGAGATGCTTTCATGTAGGCATAAAGAGACTGCAGGTACAAGCCTTGCAGTTTATAGACTGCCAAACGATTGGAAATGCCAGCACAGTCTACACAGATGCACAACAGATGACGCAATCTCAAAAACACAGCCTAATCTGTGCCAGTATTTTCTGGTATGGCATGCCGGCCGGCCGGCACTTATTTTGGAGGCAGTCGCCATACTGGCAGTTCTTGCAATCACAATGGTAGTACTCTGTTCATTTGCGCAATTCAGAATATCACAAAACATCACATTTTCAAGCACCAAGTGCATTTCCGAGGCTCAAAATGTACCAAAGCTTTATTCCGCCCTAGACCCGGCTGGGATAGTTTCCAACGCTACCCCAAACCCTGTAGTCGGCTGATGGGAAGATACCACAAGCTCCCATGTCATGAACATAGCTCTGTCTAGTGTCTATGCCAAATCCCCCCCATAGTTGTCAACTCAACACCTTTGGCATCTTGACGTCTGCATCTTCGCCATCTCAACTGACATTACTGCCACTCACTTAATTAAGCAGCACATCAGGACTGAGTGACGACTAGCAAAGTGAGTGAGTGAGTGAGTGAGTAGGGTTTAACGTCCCACCCAACACAGTATAGGTCATTTCGGGGACGGCCTTTCCAGGCGGAATGCACACAAACACATAATAACGGAACATAAAAACCTGCATTTGAGTGGCAGCCCAGCATTCGTTGGTGACAACCAGACTAAAGAGTAGTTTCACAGAATGCTATTATGGTCATTGTTAGAAAAGGTAATAAAGTGGTGTTAATAAATTGTATAGCTCCTCACAAGAAACCATCTCAGAGCTAAGCAGTGTCACTGCTATATGCAATCACACCCTATTACCTGACACGGGCAAATGCTCCCCTCTTGACCCAACCAAGCGAGCCAATAAGCTTACTCGATTTACAAACCTCAGAGGGATAGAGGGCTGAGTTGACCTTGGTGGTTGGTTATATACAGACATTGTTTAAAAACTAGTCTGCAACGTGATTTTGATCCGTGGAACACTCTCAGATTCAACAAAGCACCAGATCTCCAGCTTGCCTTCAAACTGTGCTTTCAACCCCATGGATTTTCACAGCTCAGAGCTCAAAATACGATCGAAGCAAACATAACACCGTGACACACAGAAATCGATGATATTTCGTAATCTTAAAGTGCAAAGTTGCCTCCACAGGAACGAATCATTCAAGTGAACCGAACCAAAATATGTCACTGCAGCAGTTCAATTCACTTTAGTTGCATTTATGCACGGACTGCAAACAAAGCAAACCAACTGGTAGTTTGATTCACGTTTGTCGCTTTGCACACGCCTCCGTGTCAGTATTCATTACCTCCACCAAAAAAATGTTGCGACTCATTTATCTGTTGGCTTGTTAGCAGAATTACACATAAGGTTACAGGCGGATATGGCTGAAATATTCATCCAACTTTGTCAATTCTTCACCCAATTTAGATTTTGTTGCTTATCCGGATCAGCAGTGTTGCAGCATGATATTCTCTGGCCGATATGTGAGCCTTCCAAATTCAGAAAGCCCTGGTGTACCCTGGTAATGCTGAATTCATGGTTAGTTTTAAGTTTTTGTACTTTACTGTCGGAAAATTTTTGTGAGGGGTCACATTTTTATGCAACAGGTTGAAGCCAGCTCTGACCTGCGTTCATAATAATGGCTCCAGCGAGGAGACCAATTTCACCGTCGGTGAGTTTCAGAGGGTTGAAAACGTCAGCAAACTTGCACGTCAACTCAAACAATTCGCCCATCGGCATCCGATGTATCATATTCCTGTTGACAACGCATCAAACACATCAAAACTCGCCTTCATTCCAGACATGAGGTCTTTGAGGACAAAAAATAATAAAAAATGAACAGACCATGAATCAAACAAATAGAACTAGAACCAATTTTTGATTTTTGCGCTGACTACTAAGCTTAAATGTCTGGCCCTTTGCTATAATGTGCCTGTTGCCGGTCTGTTGCCTGTCGTAGATGTATTGTGGCTAAAATTATCAAATTCCTCAGGTCTAACTAGAAAACTTTTTCACAAATAATTAGCCTGGTGTGGTGGTTCGGTGCCTGCAAAATTTCGGCTAATCAGTGCAAAGGGGAACATTTTCAAATCCAAGACCGAATGGAAAAAGGGTAAAAAAATGTGCATTTCACAACCGAAAACTGGTCGTATCTCAAAATGGAGAGAGATAGGGCCAAGGTTGCTATTAATCACTAATAGAAAGTTGCATAAGCCCTTCAACATAATCATCTGCTGGCCTTCCGACATAGATCTTACACTATGGTACTAAATACAAAGTGTTTACATACAAAATACCTGGGAACTCTGAAAGCCATGTGAGGAAGAAACAGCGTTTTCTCGGAGACAAGGATTGTGTATCGCATCAGAATGATCGGAAAAGAACCGCGCTTGACGAGCAAAATTCGATCTTCTTGCGTCAACTCCTCAAAACCTGTCAACATTTGTTAACAAACATCAAACTATCACCAAAAACTGACAACATCACTGCTAGGTTTTAAGTCGCATCTAAAATCTACATCATGTCCAAAAAATAGACCCAGCAGTCACCTTTTTACAATCCTGGTTCAATATCAACAAATTCCAGTACAAAAAATCGTCATGTAATCAGAAATTAACAGCATTTGTTTTTTTTGCGAAAAATATTACAAACAGAGTAACGAAATTGTTAGAGTTACATGAAAATGTAACAAAGATCTGTTTTTTAGACAAGCTGTAAACTGAACGACTTTCAATTAGAAAAATCAGATGAATGCTTACATATAATACAGCTGTTTGCCTAGTTATATAACCCTAACCCTACTCCTAACTTAGGAGAGTCCTAACTTTGATCTACTGAACTGAAAACTGGCTCACTGCCATCATTGGTTTCACTTAACTTCTCGACAGAAGTCCAAATATAGATTATAACAAATTTCACAAAACACATTGCCGAACTGTGCCACATGTCTTTTTTGCAGTTTTTCTACTCAAATCAGACTAAAATCAGGTGCAGGCTCCGGTGTTCAGTGAATCCCCGATTAATGTTTTATCACTGCTAGCATGCATACTTCTATCTCCTTGTGTAAATTGTTGTGTCACATGCTATGACTTCCTAGATCGCTGATGAACCTGAAACGTCTTGCTTGTGCAAAATCTAAAGCTGCAAAGTTGTACTTATTGATGGCTGTGCTTTATGAGCATATAAAATGTTCGACCACATAGCTAAGAGCATGTTAGTTCTGAAATCGGTTAGCACGCGTGAATACGATACCAGGAAGTTTGCGACAAAAGGCAACGAGGCGTGTGATGACCGGTGACATGTTGTCACGAAACGTATCCCACCAGTGGTTAGGATCAGCACACTCGATCTGATCAACCTCCCAGCCCTATACACAGTATACAGTCCCACAACAACAATACAGCCAGAGCTGTCGAGTGTTGAAGACAACTTCTTTATCTGAGTATTTACTCATTCACAGCCGCAACACCATGCGATCAATTCGAGTTGCACCAGCATCTTAGGTCGGAACATGTGCACTGATAGTTCAATACACGTGTTCAGACCCACTATGCAGTGCGGCTGGTATGACGTCATGACGTCATAATAACAATGACGTCATTACATCAGCAGCAGATTGAAAATTGAGCTGCAACTTGACAGATGTGTTAACCTGAGTCTCAGACTTGCAGCCTGTGCGGTTTTTGTTTGTCTGTTTGTTTGTTTGTCTGTTAGCAAGATAACTCAAAAAGTTATGGACAGATCTTTCTGAAATTTTGAGGGTAAGTCGGGCATGGCACAAACTACCAGTGATTCAATTTTGAGGGTGATCCGGCAGGAATCCTGGATTCTGGATCACTTTGAAATTTTCGTTACCATTGCGTTAAAGGGGGCATAAGGGAACCGCGGGCAAAGCGAAGATGGTGACGCCACCTGGCGAACAGTTTTGCATTGGCGGAGGTACCTGCGGGCTACGACTGCTTTCTAGTTACAGACTGTTTTCACACAGCTGCTATTCACCACAACACCAGAGGGCACAGCCTGTGTCTGTACATGTCCTGAAGTGTGTTATGAGTGCAGCAAATATTTTTAGCCAGTGAGCAGTCAACAACAGGAACCCGCTTCCTCAGTCAGTTGTGGATGCTACGTCTGTCAACTTGTATAAGAACCGTCTCGACGCATACTGGAAAGACATGGGATTTAAAGCTCTGGCTTACCAGCTCATCATTCTGTAAGCACAGTACAAGTAAGTAGGAGGACTCACCGGAGGTTTAGTGCTGAGCATGAGTTCGTATTCACGCAGCCCGGCTGCGACCTTGTCCGAGGTGTAGGGACACGTGCTGACATGTGCATCGACAACCACTTGTATTGCGTGCTCAATGAGCTGTGCCATGTTAGCAGTCGGTGGCTCCCGGGCTGCCACGGCCAACTCTTGTAATGTAGCACCCAACGGTGGTGGCGTTGAGAACATCAGATCCTTGTCGGGAAGAGCTGTGCAAATTAATGATAATTACCAATCACACAAGTAATCTTTAAAGTCCAAGTCGCATGAAAAAATGATATTGGCTAAATATGTGCAGAATGTAACACTAATTAATAATATACTGATCGAATGAAATAAAATCATCGCTTTAAAGTAATTTTCAGACAATCATGTTGTGCCAGGTGAACGTACCCAAACGTGTCACAATAACTGACAACGTCACGTTCAGGACGCTTTGTTGACAAACTGACATTCGCACTAAAACATAGTAAATCCGTCGTTTTTACTCAGAATTATGTCAGAATTATAGTACAAGTAATGAACTCCGCCAAAGCCTGTCCCAAGCCAGGTTGAAAAAGGAGGAGGGTTGGGCGTGGGGCTAGTAATTTCACCCTGTAAAACAACCCATACTTCGGAAACAGCAAGAGGTAACCATTCCAGTATACAAACAAGGCAGGGGAGAAGAAGCCTCCCATGTGATGACGTGACAGATGTGGACCAAAGCCGAGAAGAAGTCTTCATCTCGAAAAGGCGAATCTTCAATGCCAAGAGCATCACCAAGATCGGCACTTGGAACGTCCGCACACTATACCAGTGTGGCAGCATGGCCCAAGTGCTGAGAGAGATGCAAGCATACAAACTAGAAGTCCTGGGTGTCAGCGAGATGCACTGGACAGGACAAGGACAATTCAGCAGTGACGGAATTACCGTTCTTTACTCCGGACACAACGACCGGCACACCCATGGAATAGGGATATTCCTCAGCAAAGGAGCAGCTTCTGCTCTTATTGGATGGAAACCAGTGAGCCACCGCATCATTGCTGCTAGATTGCAGATGCAACAGACCAAAGTGACAGTCATACAAGTATATGCACCAACAGAGACGGCAGAGGACAGCGAAAAAGATGAATTCTACAGCCAACTGCAAGACTCCCTAGACGAGATCCCAAGCTAAGACATAAAGCTGTTGATAGGCGACTAGACTGACAGTGACCGACGGGGCCAAAATGTTGCTGTCGGGCCACATGGGACAGCGAAGGAAACCACTAAAAACTGTGAGAGACTGACCAGTCTATGTGTCAACAATGGACTGAAGATTGGAAATACATTCTTCCAGCACAAAGATATTCACAAGAAAACCTGGCTATCACCTGGCAGCAATACACGGAATGAAACTGACCACATCTGCATCAACAAAATTTTACCGTCCCACGGAAGGTAGAAGGCTGAGTCAACCTAGCTGGCAGGCTTTGCTCCGAGATAGTTTACCTGCCCACAGGCAGTCACCCATTGCAGTTCTAACCGGGCCCGGCGTCGAGTAACTTCGTTTCAGCCGAAACGCACTACCAACTACACCACGCCACCAACAGACCACTATCTGCTGATGGGCAAGATCAGGCTCAAGTTGAAAAGGAGTGCCAAGAAGAAACCATCTCGTCCGTATGCAGTGGCAAAGCTGAAAGACCCACAAACATCACACCGATACGAGTTGGAGCTCTCAAACCGTTTCACAATATTTCAGGAAGACCTGTCCATAGAAGAGAAATGAGAACTCTTCAGCACCAGTGTGAAGGCCAGTGCAGAAACTGTTACTGGATGCGAAAGAGGCACAAACAGAAAGCGCTGGATATCAGACAGAACCAGGAACCTTATCGATGACAGGAAGGAGGCAAAGAAGAGAAAAGATCAGGCATTTACAAGAGCAAGAGCACAGGCTGAA
>Ga0209367_1005942_pt1 | contig 16906 bp, 7 predicted proteins | sample WorMetLIZISLAND2_FD_187412 | JGI IMG/M metagenome (GOLD analysis project Ga0209367, IMG submission 187412) | Marine gutless worms symbiont microbial communities from Max Planck institute for Marine Microbiology, Germany - Olavius geniculatus... ... | reverse complement strand
CCCCCTACCCATCCGCCCTTCATTCTAAATTTCCGGATCCGCCACTGAGCTTGAACACTATTGCCAAAACCTTGAAGCTTGCCAAATCGTGCTAACGCTGACTTCCGTCGTCCAGAGTTCTGCTGATAAAAAGATAATTGCGTAATGAACTCGACAATCTATTAAAATGTATCATTGTTTCTCTACGCTAATTTGCCGTCGCCATAAAATCTAGCGTGTTTCAGATAGCATACAGATTTTTGCCGACTAAAACAGACGAAAACCTTCATTCGCCAAAATAAAGCCCCAAACCACCTGCACAAACGCCAAGATGGTGACAGGGAAACAAAGAAACATGCGATCTACAGAGAGACGTACTTGCAGTGGGCTGCGGTGATGACCCAGTCAGGAGCGACGATGCTACATCCGCACGTTAAAAAAGATCGTTTCAAAAGAGCACACTGCCACGGCCACGAGTGAGACGTTGCCTCGCGACCACCGACGACAAATAGAGTTGCACGATATCTTATCTGATCCATGCTCTGTGTCGGACCTTTACCACAACTCATGGTATCCGTTGTTCCTGCAATCAACATCCGAACACTCTACAAATTTAGTAGACCGGATCGTGCATATAGGCGTACATCGTAGCATATAGGCTACATTTCACACGCACACTTTGGCTATACTTATCATCTTCTAGGCGTTCGCCTTCTCCGGGAAATTTTTAAAAAGATTTTTGCAAGCGTATTATCCGGTATTTAAATAAAAAATTTAGCTGTCGACCGACCGTGCCCCCGTGTCCAAAGACCAGCAAATTTGAATGATAAGTCGGTTTAGTAAGCCTAGTATACCCCTGTTTAGAGGAAAAGGTTGGCAATAAAAATATTAAATGGGGCATTCGCAAGTGTTTGTAGTCTGTTAATAGTAGCCAATGCGCTGATACAGTTTGACCGTAATGCGCTATTCAAATTTTGGGTCTCGGGCCCCTATTGTGGGAGTGTCCACTGGTTCTGCGATGGTACAGTCGGCATGGGCGGTGCTAGGAATCTAAAGCTAGTGGGGCAACGACAGGGGGGGGCAAGGGCCAGAGCACAAAAAGGCAATATTTTTGTGTGTGAGCAGAATATTGGTCTTTATTCAGTTGTTGCGTGCGTCGAAAAGATGTAGCTGGAGCCCCTGAAGCTGAAGCACTTTTAGCTTTCAAATATGCGATAAAAGCTGCAAGTTTGCTTGCTTTTTTAATATTTGCAAACGCAAAAAATCACAGATATCAGTGTTGTCTTGCAAAAATGACGTTTAGGCCTAATAAGTCACACCTTGGTATGTGTGTGATTAGAAGAAGGCGCTTTATCACCATCAAAATTTTTCCTCGGGGCAGCGGAGGAGGGGGAACAAGGACAAGGGCACGGGCGGGGGGTTCTGCCCTGCCCTTCCTCTCTGGTGCCGCCCATGACCGTCGGATGGGGCATTAACAAGTTTTTTTATAGGCGTCAATAGTAACACCCGGCAACTGAAGCGGTTTGGCCACAATTCGCAATGCAGGTATTTTGGGTACAGCCAATACCCCAGTTTGAGGGAATATAGGGGAGGTTGCAAGGGGTCTGGCCTGACAAAGCCACCTCTTGGAACCATTTTATTAGCTCAGACGGTTTTCCGGTAAGACGTACTGCTCAGCCACAACGGATGCGTAGCAGACAACGGACAGCCTGTGACTTAGGCTTGACCTTTAACAGTCGGCCGAAAAATCAGAAAATTCGAAAATGTTTTGACGTGGTTTTGTGTAGCTTAAATTTGCCTAAAAAGTGACTTTGCTCAGAACAGTAGGTATGCAACGATGGGTAGAGGGTTGTCTGCACAACGCTTGAGCAGTGACTTTGGTAAATCATCGAGTGCATTTTTAGGCATATGGATTAATGGATTGCTAAAATCGCATTGCATTAAATGTCGCAAGTGTTGGATATATCATTTAGAACATAATATATGTTTATGAAGCGTTAACTGGCGACATTGTATTGATTTCACCGACTGCGTTGTGTGAGGTGGCTGTAATTATTATGAGACAACAACGATTGTAAACGAGTAATTTGAGAAAAGCTCACGTGACGCGCGACAGCAGCAGTTCTATCATCTGAGCAGCAAGCGTACAGCGTGCAATAAAATAATATTGCGTCTTGAAGGAGTATTTAAATTTGAGGCCTCCGTAGGAACCTACTGAAGACGCCTTAAACCTAAGATGTCGAAACTCAGATGGTTAAACATGCACGTACCCTCTATGCTAAAAATTTCGTACGCAGGTTGTCTAGGTCTATCTCCAGCCATTTCGGCATAATTCAGTCTTAAAATGTGCGCCGCAACCAAAAGTTTTTTTAACATTAAAACCTTCTATTTAAGGGTTCAAGATCATTCAAGGTCATCGATGTTGACACCATTAAAAGCCTGTCATTAGTGCTTCTTATAATAAGCAGTATGTCTCTGCTTGCAACTGTTTTTACGCTAAACGAGCCAATAGCGATAAAATAACCACTTTTCAGGGGGTAGCCGTCTTTGACGTCCGCCTGCGCAGGCCTCTTTGAACCTAGGGGGTCGAGTCTTAGACTGCTAAAATCCGCGTTTAATGCTGAAAATTCTATTTGCAGGTTATCTTGGTCTATCTACAGCCGTTTTGTCGCAATTCACTGTTGAAATGTGCGCTGCAGCCAACAATTGCATTCCCTAAAAACCCCTATTTTGGGGGTTCGAGGTCGTTCAAGGTCATCGATATTAATAAATCTAAAAAGCCCGTCACAAATGCCTGCTATGATAAGCAGCATGTCTATACCTATCTGCAACCGTTTTCACACTATACGAGCCAATAGCAGCAAAATAACGTTTTAAGGGTACCCCTCTTTGACCCCCTCACCCAGGGGCACGAAATTTTGTCACGATAAACTAGTCCGTATGGCAGCCCACAGTAAAAATTTTCTGATCCTAGCTTCCACCGTTTTGATACAAATCACGAGTGTGTCAGACAGACGGACAGACGGACGGACGCCTAGACGATGGCTAAGACGCGCGAAACATTCTGCTGTCGCGCGTAAAAAAGGAGCCAGTGTGTCGCATTGTAAGACAACAGTGTTGACTGCAAATACCTCGGTGACTTTGCGTTCTGGGTGGAGTCAAAACTTTTTGAGTTCGTGTAAACGCAGCGAATGGCACTGATAATGGGGCATGAGATTTTATGCAGCAAGAATGAGAAACATCCGGTCGATTGCAGTTTATAGGCCTACACTTCGTCTCAAAAATGAAGCCAAGTTGTTTTCGTCTGAACTTCGTCAAATTTTCGCCGACTTTGATAATTTTTGGCACAAAAATGATCAAGACGATAAAATTGCGTAAGGCGCATTCATTTTCCACCTGATCTAATTTACGTCAACACCTTAGTGAAACGCAAATGCTCCAAATTCTTATCACTAAGTGATATCAGTATCAAATTGCTCACGTTTGCATCACCAATTCACCAGAGAACGTCACCTGATGTAATAATTTCGTGGTATAAAATATAACAACAGACAACAAAATGGCTGACGGATGATCTGAAAACACGACTGATCAATGAATGGGCACAGTTTGCGTTGATGTCGCAATCAGCCACGCAGTGGCGTTGGCGTCGCGGCTACGCTCTTTTCTCGTTTTAACTGTTTACACATAACTAGTCTTGTTGAAGTACCAGGTAACTAGTCTGAACACACTGAAACTCCAGTGACATTGTTTTCATGTCAGTTAAGCTTCGGCTAGATGATCTGCATGAATGGCGTGTCGTCTGCCCTTACTTCATGCGGTTTGTTAATAAATCTAGATACTTTTGTCTCCGTAGTTCAGCTATTTTGGTTGATGGTCTTGGCATTAAAATTAATTGTAGAATTAATCAGTGAAAACAAATTCATAACAAAGCCATAATAGAATTAGGCCTATATATAGTGAACTAAAGGCGCATAGAATAAATAGTGCGTTTTTTTATCCTTGTCAATGTTCTTATTATAAGATTGAAACTATTGACCTGTAGCTTTGCGAGAGACGCCAAGCAGCAAAACTACGACGAGAATGAGAGACGGTTTTCCCATGGTGTGTCGCACACAGTTCCAAAGCCGACGCGTGATGATATTCGCTGCAAATTATTCTGCCAGGTAGCCAGCCTACTGGTTGATGAAATGCCACGTCAGCTGCTGTAACTAACGATTATCTTTACACGTCTACTCGGTGGTGCACATGATTCATCGAACTTTCGTACCCGATAACTTTCGTTCCCGTTCGCAAAGTTCTCGGGTACGAAAGTTCCAGTTACCGTGCACATAACCGTTTTCATCACTGCAGTTGAGCTCCTCCACAAGTTTAATGTTTTCCGAAATTCCGATCGCGGAAGACCAGTGCCTTTCGGACGATCGTCGTGCCAGTGTAGTAATTTTTCCTCAGCAGCTGTATGGTCCTTGTGGTCCACACTTGTCCTGGCCCAATATTCTTCCTCGAAACCGCATCAACAAACACCGTGAACTGCAGATTTCTCCTGAAATATATCTTTTATTCGCGTGTGATCTTTTTTTCGTGGGTGGTGGTCTGGCTCAGTTGGTAACGTCGTTGATTGCATTAACGAAGTTAATCAACACCAGGCCCGGTTAGTATTTGGATGGGTGACCATCCCGGTATGTAACCAGCTACCCAGGTCAACTCAGCCTGGCCATCCCTCCGCGGGTAGGCGCAATGAGTACCTGTGAAACCTAGGTCATAGACAGGCACACCGCGCGATGCACTAGCCCCGTATCCGTGGTCTCGCAGTGTAAAAACTGGTGTCTGGCTGAGGGCTAAGGAAACGGAGATCAGCGCCGCCCCTGGCCTTAAGGCTCGGGAAGGACTTTACGTTTTTACGCGATCCTTTTACGACTGATCGTTCTTATAGGCCTACTTAACCTGACTGTAACAAAAAGCCCAGCTGTCGCTAGGAAAAGCCGACCGTACCGCCTACGTCCGAAGGCCAGCGTATAGGGCTGTGATCAACACTGCATCTGCCCTGAGTTGGTTTCAGCTGCTTGGTTAACTTAAATGCCAGCAAACAGACACCCATCCAACAGTAACCCAGCTCGACGTCGAACGACTACGTCGACGTGCTCAAAGCCTTTACCAGTAAGCCAAACCACCAACACAAACCACTAAGTCCATGACAGGTGCTATTCTCCAAGGTCATCATGCTGTCTGCGACATGACATTTCTTGCCTGTTGCAACGTGCTCAGTGCACGCGTGTAAAGCCTACATACATTCAGGCACCGCAGCCAAAAGATTATCCGTCATCGGCTCCAAGACGCCGGAAATAGGCTAATCCTCTTACCGAAGCCAGTCAACCCAGGCCGAAACTGAAGCTTTTGTTGGGAAGAATTATAAGTGTGATACGTCTGGAACCTGACGACCGACCGAGCCAAAGATTGCATAGCTAGACAGAATGCGCCTTTTTTACTCCTCGCGCGCTACGTTCCTAACGTAGCGAAGAGTACGAGTAGAAATTAGTGTAATATTGACGATCGACCGACCGACCTCTATTTCTAGAAGAGCCTTCCTGGAAGAACTTCAAATGGCTATATCTCGATAACGGTGATAGTTAAACGCATGGTCACAATGGACTCCTCATAGGAAGTTTCTCCTGAAATATATCTTTTATTTGCGTGTGATTTTTTTCGTGGGTCTGGCTCAGTTAGTAGCGTCGTTAATTGCATCAACTAAGTTAATTAACGCCAGGATAAGTAGCCAACAACTGTGTAGGGGTAACGGGTTCGATTCTCATCCCTTGAGCAATATAGCTTGTATTTGTGTAGAAACTCAATTTTAGATCGTCATAACCAGAGAATGAATAGTCACGTGACGCTTGAAATTAATGGGTACGCATCAATACGCATCACTGGTGTCAAAATGTCATAGGTAAAAGTGGATCGATCGAGAAAAAAATATGCACAGTTGCACAGACCATGTCCATGTTGGCAAACATAGGAACGCTATAGCACGGAACGGAATTGTCCAACTGCTGTCAAAGTCGGTCGATAACATCGAACGCTGCAATGTTTATTTGAGTGCCATAGACGTACCATAGTGTGCAAACAATTGTCCTGCGTCTATTTGCAGACGTCGCAGATGGGCAAATCCAATTCACGTGCCTGTTTCCTCTCCATTAACCAGAAAACTCGTCTTTCCATTTGTTCCATCAGTCGATCACGCAGTTAGCACTCGGCAGTCATATGTTATGTTTGCGTCTGCGTTTAAGTGTTTGTACACTTTGGTACATTTGGGCTATCTCGGGCTATCTACGCTATTCTGGACTATAGGCCTTACGGGCTATATGCGCTATTTTTCGTGTATGGGAATTGGAATGTACATGGTGTTTCATGAAAAAGGACCCCTTTTAGTTTTTTTCATAATTCACTCAAATGATGGGCAATTTGCATAAAATTTTTACCAGTTGTAGCTCAATAAATACTAATTCGAAATGTTTTAACAAAACGTGACAGTTGACTAAATATTCTTTGCTAGTCGTGATGTAACGCTGACATTACAATGTGTCACGGGTACAAACAGGCTAATCCCAACTGGTGCTGCCAGTTGCTACCCTGCTTCAATGGTGAAAAATCTGCGTCGTTAGTGTCAAATATTTGAAGTTTTACAGTTGCAGCCACAAAAACGTGCAAAGCAATCGAATTTACGTGTCTGCGGGGATAGTTAGTCTTTCACATGTTCGTGCAACACAGTGCACAATCACATTGAGCTTGCAAGATGTTGAGTTTTTGGATCACAAGACGCCCGATTTCATGTTTCCATGTTGCTCAGTGCTGACACGATAAGCATTTTCATTAGCGAACCAGATTAAGTTCACCATCGAAGCAGGGTAGCAACTGACAGCACCAGTTGAGACTAGCAAGTTTGTATCTGTGACACATTATGACGTCAGCCTTACATCACAACTAGCAAAGAATATTTAATCAACTGCCATATTTTGTTCAATAATTTGGAATTAGTATTCTTTCAGCTACAACTGGTAAAAATTTCATATAAATTGCTCATAATTTGAGTGAATTATGAAAAAAAACAAAATGGGTCCTTTTTATGAAACACCGTGTATTGCAGTGGGCTAAATAATAATAGCAGCCACCAATAATGCATTTATTTAATAGTTATCGCAAACCCATTTTACTGTATGGAGTTGAAAGCGTGTGTTTGTCTAGAAAAAAATCTGAGTTCATTATCTCACAGTTAGCATGCTATTTTTTGAAAACTGTTTGGTGTAATTGTTAGCTGTATAAACGGCATTTTGCACTTTATGGGTTATCGACCGTTAGCGACTGAAATTGATGCTCGAAGAATTGTTTTTTTTTTTCCGAAGGCTACGGTCAACGAGTCTGATGCATTTTCTGGATGATGCATTTGGTTCTGACGAACTATTATCTAAAGGTTTTTCGTTGCGATTAGTTTGTAGTTTTTTTTATTAATTTGCTTTCATTTTTTTTTCTTTTTTTATTATTACTTTCATTGTGTGCCTGTGTTGTGTTTTGTGTTCTTTGTGTTTGCTTTTATATGTATGTTTTGTGTTGCTGCCACCATGGCGAAAATAAAGTTTTCGATGCAAGATTCAAGAAAAACAAGTTATTGTTGTTCCAGTGGCTGTCAGTGGTTCTGCAACGAGAACTGAAATCTTCTTCCACTTTCACCACCGAGTGAACGTCGCGGTGGGGTAAAAAAGTAATAACAATACACAATGTCTCAAAAACGTGCCACTTTTATTTTTTCGAATAACTCCATGAAACATTGGCCAATTTTGATAACTTTTGGCATCATGAAGAAATTTGACGTTAATGACTAAAGTTTTGGCCACCTCACCTTAATACTGTTGCTATCCATTATGGATTCGTCGTTTCAAACGGTCATACTAGGCCTATACGACTTCTTAATTTCACAACGTAGTGTAAGCCGGAAAAGTTTCTGCTGTACCGTGGAAGGGCCTGGTAGGCCAAAGCAGTAGCAGAGAACAAAATGGAAACGGAGAGAACGACACTATTTGGCAGGATGCCAACAGTGAAATCAGCCGTGAAGCCATTAGGCCTAGAAGAAGCGCGTGTTGGAGCATGGAACTCTCGATAATAGCGCTATTATCCAGCGTTCCTTGACTGGATATCCGTCGTGTTCATTAACGTCAGTCGTGACAAGTATTACACAGCACACGCGATTAACGGACATAGCCGCAATGTGAATGCGAACGCTCAGCAAGCAGCCTGCATAGGCTAGAAGCTGTTATAATGCGATCGTTCGATCGAGCCATTCGCTGCATCACGCCAACGAGACGAGGCGCCTGCCATGACAGCGAGCGACGCTACTGCAGATCACAGTCATAGCTGAAGGGATTTGCCGCTCGCCTCTCGCTTACTGATCAGCAATTTTCCCCGGGCGTCGCAGGCCGCGATAGAGCCGCGGCCGAGCGTAGGCTATCTCTGAGACGGACTGACCGACCGACTAACCGGCTGCTGGCGCAGACGTGATATAGATTTCGTCCGTTCCGTTCGCTCGACTCACACCGATATAAATCGACGAGGGCGGGCGCGCGGGCGGCCGGTTAGAACGCGCGGGTCCGTTGGAAGGGCGTCCCGGCCGGCTTCGACGGACTGGGTTACGGGTTGCATCGAAGCCAGCAGCTCGTAAATTAGTCTGACTACGCGTCAGTCGCTCGACTTGCTCGCTCGACCGCACGACTCACATTTGCGTCCTCGCCGCCGACCGCGTGGCAACAATTTACCGGCTTCCAAATCAATATCGCACGGCACGCTCTAGGCGGCAATCACGGTCGGTTGGTGTGATATCCGTCGCTGGGCTTCTATCGGGCGCGGGAGACAAAGCCATCCAGCCGGCCAGCCAGCCCTGCAGCCTCGTAGGGTCCTTTAGGTTGATCCAATTGCAACGAGAACACTCATATCCAATAAGTGACCGACGACTTCGTCCTGGTTGACTTGAGAACAGAAGCGAAGAATAGCGCTTGCAGTGTACAAAATATTACATTACAGCCAGCGTGTTAATTCACTAATTCACCGCTAGCAAATGGCCGTAATGTAACGATGTCTTGTAGTCTGCAAGCGCTATTCTTCGCTTCCGTTCTCAACACTACAAATTGGCCGACAGAACCAATTTCTGTCAACTTGACGTGCGCTCTGAAGTCAACAGCGATAATTTACATCGCCTGATGAAATTATTTCTCGTTTGGTTTTATTCAAAAATGGTGTGTCGGCTTCCAGTTTTCTTTTTCAATTTTCAGTCATCAATGCTATGCAAGCAGTGTCGTTAAAATCTAGCTGACTCTGCAAGACTGCAATACGTCCGGTTCAACGCAAATCACATTCTAATTCTATGCAATTTCTCTACGGGCGTATACATGTACCTAAATCACTAATTAGGTTCTATTAATTACTTACAAGATATCCAAAATCACAAAGAAAAAGAGCCAAAATCACAAAAAATAGGCCCAACTTTCTGCATGTAAAATACCAACGTCATACACAAGTCGCAATACATTGTACTTGTGTTTGAGCCGAATCAGCCGATATAAATAACTACAGTGGAAACTAACCAACGGGAATATCGGCGCGGGTTACGCAAATATTTCTCACAATAAAAGCGTATTGCCAGGGAAAACACGCTACAGTCTATAGGTTCCTGATTGTATTGACCTTCAAGGTCATCCAAGGTCGATGATTTCTATCTTATTTAAAACGGCGTATGCCATTTCCTATTAGTAATTAATAGTAACCTTGGCTCTATTTCTCATCGTTTCCGAGATATGGCTTTACATTGAAAATTGCGGCCAAACCGCTGCAGATGGAGACATAGTTACTACCGACAACATAGAAAGTTGCCACAGCCCTATCCGAAGGTACCATCGCCGACCTTTTACGACGTACCGTTTAGCCACTTCTAAAGTTCAGCCACAATACATCCGTTACAGACAGACGAACAGACGGACGACAACTGTGCCACTAGCTCGACCGTTACCCGCCCAGAGCGTGGGAGGAAAGATTGTAGTTTCTACATATGGGTCGAACAAAAGTAAACTAATCGCCAAACTTGATACATTTATCCGATGTGGTTGAACAAAACATAGGCCTATATAGGCCTATCACCTGCCACTTTGTGTGATTTTTGTTGCCTCTTATTTCGTGATTTTGTCACGCAGCGTTTGTGATTTTGGTTTGGTGATTTCGGTACATTTTTCCTGTAATTAGTGATTTTGATCGTTTTAGTTCTCTACAACCAGTGCAGCTCTTGTCATGAGGACACGGACCCAGTTCGCGAAGCGCGTTTTTTCCGTCTGCGGTCTAAAGATCTGGAACCAGATTCCTTCCCACATCAGGAACATCGATTCTGCTCCGTAAAGCTCTCAGGATTTATTTGCTTCCGCAAATGATCTATTCATTGTAAGGCCGAATGTTCTCTCGGTCTCCCTGCTATAGATAGGGCAATATAACATTTGCGATTAGAATTAAGATTATGATTATGGTCACTGATACACGTTAGTAAACCTATATGGCGTTAATCCCCGTATAGCCTCAGCTAGACACCAGTTTTCACTGTTTCAAGGAGAAAGGTTTGCCTGCCGACTTAGCGTCATTGCAGCTGACCGAGTTTCTGTAGCAGCTGGCCAACACAAAACGCTATCGGCTCGATGACGTATACGGTCACCTGCGACCCCCCACTCTTAGACATGTAAGCTTTCACTATCAGTGTTCACGCTGCGAAAATTACTGTTCGGCCTGCGTACAGAGAACTCGACTGAAAACTCACAAGGCACTCTCGTTCGGCTATCTGAACTTTTTACGTACGGTACAAGTGACTTAAGCTGTGTCTGTTATGTTATAAAATGGATCTGCAGTTATTGATCAGCAGCTTTTAGGACCCCACCATCAAAGAAGAAGACTCATCATAAATTATCAAGCACAGCTGAAGGTTAGTTGAGTGCAAATAGGGAGCCCCTGTTATTTAATATGGCATCGATATCATCATTATCGTCTTTTTAAAAGTCAGTTTTGTACAACATTTTAAAGCTAGTTTTGGTCAACACTATACAAATAGTGACTGGCGAGTCTGGCGTCGAGGTCATCATTGAAATTTTTTTGCCACAGGTTCGTAAAATGTTGCCTCAAAGCCGAAGATGATCGATGACGCCAGTCATCATTTGTCTTGTTATACATGTATCTCAAAACTAGCACCAAAATAATTAAACAAAAGTCATTTAAACAAAAAAGCTGTAACGACTTCAGTATTGGCCGCTCAATGTTACCTAAGCATGGGCAACATTGCGTATTTGTAAACGTCACGTGACGCGATTTGGGCCAATCGCGTGCAGGTATTTTGCGCTGAAACATCGTAGGTCTGCCGTTGAAATTGCGCTGACGTGTCTGTAAATTTTTCGGCGATGTAAGTATTTCCGGTTTTCATCGCTGTATTGATACTTCCGGTTGTCGCTCGCCTGCGGAAACACTAAGTTCCTGAGCTCGCCACGGACGCTCGATTTTTTTCAGGTTCGCAGTTGGAAATAGGGCCTAAATAACCAAATCAGTCTTTTTCCTCTAAGCCACAGGTGTGCGTAAAATGGAATTGCAATATACGAGTGCAAACCGACTCACTGATTCACGGTCGCTGTTACAGCAGCTGCCACCACTGATTCGCTGGTGACATATGGCGCTAGGCTTCGTAAACATGTTTTGATTCATTGAATGCGATTCTGAAAATGTGTTTTGTATCTTGATTCCAACAGGTACGGTAGTATCCATGGCAACAAGCGCTCGGGTTAAGCTCGCGACACACCACATCAGCTGTCGTGACGGCTTTAGGCTATTAGATATTAATAATTGAAATGTAGGTCTTGTTTACAACCACCAACGGTTGATGTCTGAACTGTTACAAACAACATGTAAGTAGTTAACTATACACCGTTGGTCTAAATTATTTTATTAAATACATATCAACGAGAAAATTTCTCATCACATGCAAATTTTAAAATTTTTTCGAAATAGGCCTACTGTATTTATAAAAAAAAATCAGTTTCAAAGACACAAAGAAGTGCTCTGGATCTTTAATCTTTCTGAATTCTAAAAATATACGTTTACCACAACGACATTCTAAACGATTTCAGCCAGATTTGTTTAATACGTCATTTTATCGAACATTGTTGTCATACAAGAGATGATCCATTAGTCGCTGGTCTCATATTGTGGTCTGTATATCATAGATGCACTCAGAGTGTTGTGCGTCATTCAGCGACAGTTTTAAGCAGCGTCGGGAATTAATTTACTGCTGAGCGTGCCAGTGAAAGAATTGTTTAAATCGGTCAACATTTGGTGAAGATAGGGATCAAAGTATATGACGTATATACGGTGTAATCAGCAGTGCAATCGTTCTTGGCATTTCAGCATTACATTTTAATTATTCACTAAATCATAAGCGAAAACGTTACTGCGGTGCAAAGTCATACTAAGACCATGGGCGAAAACGGCCCGGTTATGAGTTATCGTACCCGATAGGCCGAGTGCTATGGAAGTCTTAACTCAGGACCTATGATTACGAACTGACATCTCATATAACGACTGACTTGGCCAGGCCTACGAGATTGCAGCGCATTTCGCTTGTGATTTAGTGAATAATTATGACAATATTCTGCTTCCGAGAACTATTACATTGCGTGATTTGCGTGATTGAACTGCAGTCATTCGGGCAATCAGTATGCTAATTAATCGTGATGAATGCTTTACCAGTCGACGAGTTAATGTTCGCTACGCCGTGATTTGTATGACAAGACGGCTCCATAGAATGGCTTAATTACCGCAAAATCACGCACGTAATGGAAGTCATCGTATATGGCTGCCGATCCTGTCTGTAAAGGCTTCGTTATAAGCTTGTATACGAGGCTTTACCAGCTTCGTTAATCTTGCTATTTTGTTACGAGTTTCTGGCTAATTCGAAGACATTTCTGAAGAGAACGCGACGTATTGTATTGTTGCGTGGCCGTAGAAACGCAACTCGCGTTAGTCGCTGTTCTTTACTTAACTGCGCTTTTGCTGTTATTTTCTTTTGAAAACATAAACATGAAAGCTTATTTAGCTGCTTTATAGTTTTTATGGCATACGTGCGTGATCCATCTGTGGCATCGATACCGTTTGGATTTTGTACATTAATTGTAAGGTTAATTGTATAAATTATAGGCCTAGACATAGACCTACGTGTTGTTCACAAGTATTGGTTCGCGACGCGTCAGCTTACCGTAGCCCCGTTGATTTTTTTGTGTGGCGGTGTAGTCGAAAATTCGTCGCACCGGAAAATTATTCCCACACGCAGCAGTACGGGTTAGGGTTAAGATCAGGGTTAGGATTAGGGCTAGGGTTGAGGTTAGGGTTAGCGTTAGCGTTAGCGTTAGTTACATTATGACAATATGGAGGTGGGAAGAATTTTCCAGGTGCGAAAAATTTCCCACGACACCGGCGGCGTCCACGGCGTACAGTTCCAGATCTTTAAATGGATATATCAGCAACTGGGCATCAGATCCACTTCCGCTTTGGTTCTAGGGTAGAATATTCGGGGTAGGCCGATCCAGTGGTCACGTGACCGATAATGTCACGACCCTAAAAGGTCACGGTTATGACCCCAATATCTTTAAGGCCGCGTATCTCCATAAATGTGCAAGATAGGCGCGAGGTCATCATTGACCACTAATATGTAGCCAAGTACCCCAAGTTGCCCAGAACAGTTTACCGTCTTCCTTCGTGTCCTCCACGGTCTGGACAGTCAACATCACCTCAGAGGACTGCCACTTGCAGGTCTTCGTCTGACACCGCGTCGTTGCCACTCATTTTGTCCGTAGTTCGCCACAGCCAAGTAGCCCAGCTTTTGAACGAGCCTTTTCGACGTCGTGTGCCACCTCGCCTGTGTGCTTGTCCGGACTTATTGCCGTCAATTACTGCGTTTTGGCAGCCGTGAAGGTGCTTACATGGTTGCGCGTGCAAGAAAAACTAACATTACTTACTTAAAAGCTTACTTTTGGCCACCGCCATTTTGGTTCTGCGTTCATCGCCACACAAGTTGCCTACAAGTACCGTTGTAGAGGTTCACGTTAGCTTGTCGGCGGCTACATACATGCATCACAATGCTAAGATGAATCGCGCATCTGCATGAATGACGTGCAAGTTAATGCATTTAACATTGATTGGCGCCGGTAGCAGGGAGACAGGCATTGATTTATTCTGAGAATGCCGGTGATAGTCTCCGGTGCTCAGTCAGTCAGTCAGTCGGTCGGTTATGTCGTGACGGCTCGGCTCATAACGCTTGACCGCTTTCATCGTTTCATCATCGGCCATCGAGGAGCTCAGCTCGGAGGACGAACCCTACCGACTCTCTTGTCGCTACGACCGCCGGATGACTTGCTTCACGGCGGGCGACCCGACTTCCACGCCGTGATGGTAGTTTCAGCCGAACCGCTGCCAGTCACAGGGCTGGAAAAACTGTAGTTTTTGCGGAAAAGTTTTTAGTCTGTTTAGGTTTTAAGGTTCTTAAAGTATTAAAGTTTTTTTAAGGCCTTAGTTTACAAATAATTAAACGAGACACAGGCCTACAGCATTCTTCATAATTATCATGTCGTTTTTGTTCTGCGAGTGAAGTGCGTAACGTCAGAATTCAAAAATCACAATAAAATATACAAGTAATTTGAGCAAAGCCCACATGACGCCATTGACGCACGATAGCAGCGGTCCTGCCACTATGGTAATCAGTGTACAACAATGAGATATTAATGCGTCTTGAAAGAGTACTTAAATTTGAGGCTTCCATATGGAAGACTCCGTGAATTTAAGAGGTCGAAACTTAGATTCTTAAAAATGTACGTTCTATGCTAAAAAAAAGTCATACGCAGATTGTCCGGGTCCATCGCCAGCCATTTCGGTGCAATTTACTCTTAAAATGTGTGACGCAGCCGGAAATCGCAAAAAATTACTAAAACCCCTATTTTAGGGGTTCAAGGTCATTCAAGGTCATCGACGTTGACACCATTGCTTGTTATGATAAGCAGCATGTCTGTGCTTATCTGCAACCGTTTTCACCACTACACGAGCCAACAGCGGCAAAATAACCACTGTTTAGGGGATAGCCGTCTTTGACGCCCGCCTGCGCCGGCCTCCTTGAACCTAGGGGGTCAGGACTTGGACTGCTAAAATACACGTTTAATGCTGAAAATTTCATATGCAGTTTGTCTTCGTCTATCTCCAGCCATTTCGTCGCAATTCAGTGTTGAAATGTGCACTGTGTCCAAAATTGCAAAAAAATCACTAATCTCCCCTTTGGGGGTGGGGGTTTAAGGTCGTTTAAGGTCATAGAAGTTGACAAATCTGAAAAGCCTGTCACTATTGCTTGTTGTGATAAGCAGCATGTCTGTGCCTGTCTGCAACCGTTTTCACGCTACACGAGATAATTTCGGTAAAATAACCAATTTTTAGGGGGGAGGAGGGAGTAGCTGTCTTTGACGCCCGCCTGCGCCGGCCTTCTTGAACCTAGGGGGTCATGACTTGGACTGCTGAAATCTACGTTTAGTGCTAAAAAAATTTTCGTAGGCTGGTTGTCTTGGACTATCTCCAGCTATTTCGTCGCAATTCAGTGTTGAAATGTGCGTTGCGTCCAAAAATTGTGAAAACTTCACTAAAACCTCTTTTGGTTGAATTCAAGGTCGTTCAAGGTCATCGATGTTGATAAGTCTAAAAAGACTGTCACCAGTGCTTGTTATGATAAGCAGCATATCTGTACCTATTTGCAATCGTTTTCACACTAAACGAGCCAATAACGGCAAAATAACGTCTTTTTAGGGCGGTACCCCTCACTGACGCCCTAGTTTAAGAGGAATCCCACACCATAGGACACGAAATTTTGTCACGATAAACTAGAGACGTTGAGGCAGTCCATGGTGAAGATTTCGTGATCCTAGCTTGCACCGTTTTGATGCAATGCAGCAGTGTGACGGACAGACAGACAGACGGACGGACGGACGGACAGTCTTCCAGGCCATGGCTAAGACGTGCGAAACATTCTGCTATCGCGCGTAAAAATTAAATTTGATTTGTGTCACAGATTGCACAACAAACAAAATCCTAAAATTTGGTTTGCCAGTGCAACTGACTGTCTAGAGTGGCAGTCTGCGAAATGAAATGCGTTGAGAGGAACGAAAATACTCACTCGCTCGCCTTTAACTGATCATGCGGTTCTTGAGGTGACGAGAAATAGAACGTATAGTGAGTTAGCACAAAGCGTGAAACTTCGGTTTCACTTATCATTACCTCCGCCAAGGAGGTAATGTTTTTGCCAGACTTTGTTTGTCTGTTTGTCTCTGTGTTAGCAAGATAACTCAAAAATTTATGGACAGATCTCTCTGAAATTTTGAGGGTATGTCGGGAATGGCACAAACTACCAGTGATTTAATTTTGGGGGTGATCCGGAAGGAATCCTGGATTCTGGATCACTTTGAAATTTTCGTTACCATTGCTTTCAATGGGGCATAAGGGAAACCACTGCAAAACCGAAGATGTTGCTGCTACCTAGCGAACAACATTGCCTTGGCTTGGCAGAGAGGTGTGCGGGCTCTGACTGATTTCTAGTTATTATTAGAAATTTATGTAAAAAAACTGTTCAGTTTATATAGGCTACAGTGTAAGGGTCACATCGTGGTTGTAGATATAAAACAGCAAAAATCACAATTTAATAATTCAAACTTTGCCATTACACAGTCAGCAAAGTTCTTCTGACATTGTGTAATGGTGATGTTTGAATTATTAAATTGTGATTTGTGCTGTTTTATATCTACAACCACGATGTCACCCTTACACTGTAGCCTATATAAAC
>Ga0209367_1005941_pt1 | contig 16909 bp, 8 predicted proteins | sample WorMetLIZISLAND2_FD_187412 | JGI IMG/M metagenome (GOLD analysis project Ga0209367, IMG submission 187412) | Marine gutless worms symbiont microbial communities from Max Planck institute for Marine Microbiology, Germany - Olavius geniculatus... ... | reverse complement strand
GTTCAAACTCTGTAAACTCTTATGCCCATCTGCTTTCATTGCTAGCACTTTTTGGCACCGGGTTGTCAACATGTGGAATGCTCTCCCAGAAAATATTGTTGCAGCCACATTCCTGGCAATGTTTAAAGCTGGACTAAACGATTTTGACTTGGCTCGCTTTACAGTTGTGTTTCAACTTGGTTTTATTGTGTTGTCTTATTTGTATGTTTTTTGGAGGGGGGGTTCATGTAAGAGGCTCTTGTAGCCCTTTGTGCTCTTGTTCAAGCTCTTCCATTATTCATTTTGTCAATGCCTTTGTATTTGCTTGACTAAATAAATGATTTGATTTGACTTTGATAGTGACGCACGCGGACGTCGTGTATTAATATCTCTGACGAGAGGCTGTGCTGTCTGTGATGCTCTTGATGAGCTAATGTTAGTCTGTACGTTTGACTGAAGACTGCGGCTGAATTTCATCGGTGAGAGTCGCTGCGGTAAGACGAGCGTGTTGCAGTGTCTGATGCAACGCGACGACAGCACCGGCATCTCAGCGCCTCCGGCTACTGACGCTGTCAACTCGTTGCTATGGCAACCGTTCGCGACGCACAGCCACCTTGAGAACGGTTGGTATCGCTCGGCTCCTTGCGACGTGCAGCAGCAGCAGCTTCCGTATTCGTGCGATTAATTCGCAACGCTAATTAGGCTCATGCCGCGCAAGTGCTGTACCGGAGCTTTTCCGTCACGGCAAAGATTTATAAATACGTGCCTCCGCCGTTAGTTAATTAATCATTGGCTCGGGAGCTCTAAGCAAACGTCTGTCAAAAAACACTGTTCATCACCCGTCAAGTGTCATTTTCTTTGCTATTTTTTATTTGGTGAAGCGTGAAATTTTTGTTTGCAATTTTTACCACACGACTGTTTTTTTGTTTGTCTGAGACGTTGATGTTTTTCGGCCATATGTCACGGATCGGTTTTAAAGTAGGCTACAACAGCTGTCGTGCTCGAGGTGGGTGAATGTTTTCAGAAAAAAAATCTGCAGTTGTTTACTAATACGTGTTATCGATTGCCACCATAAAGAAAGACCTCGTACGACCTCGAATAGTTAATATACACTTTATTTTGAAAAACGTGCGTCTTTCGGAGCCCACGAGAAAAATTTGATGTGGCGTTCTCAGCCTATCGATCGCATAAAGATGCTTGAAGTCAGAAGCATCGCACTATTCTTTTTCAATGGCACGGTTCACTTGCTATTATAGTTTGTCTTACGCAAATCACTGCTAGGTTTTTAAAATAAGAATATTTTTGTTATACGATCAACTACACTACGCTGAAGACGGTTATGTGTCGTCTTGTTGTACTATACACGCAGATATAAAGCGGCGCCGATTGTCAAACGAGTTGCTGGACAATGACGCTCAGTCAACAACCGGTCGCCAGTCAACAAGCAGACAGACGACGTCTCCGTCAGACCTGCTTCAGAACGTTGTCTTCGACCTGTACGACTTCACTGGCCGCGCCGTACGTAGGCTACGTTGTTTATTGGCGCTGTCAATCGACTTTTTCTCGGTCCGTTGACTCTGTAAACATCTCCGTCAACAGTCGTCTATTTCCGTTATCTTATCTTCTTTTTCGTCGTTGGACTTGCTTATCTTACAATTACAAGTCGCTAGAAATGACACAGGCCAAAAATTGATTGACGCACCGCAATGCGTCGAAGATGTTCTGACTTTTGATTTAACTTCTGATTTCGTCTAATGATTTTGGTAAATATGACATCCACGAGTCAGACCCGGTAACCACTGCGCTACTGTGTGTTGTGATCGTATCGACAACTTAATTTCAATGGCATTTAATATTTTGACATTTTGATGTACGCCTATGCATCACGCCTCAAATCTTTGTCAGTCGTGTGCTATTCATTTTGTCGTCGAACGTGTGCGTGATGTGCGGTGAATGAAAGTGCCGTTGTCACGTCTACGTTTGCTGCGTGCAAAACTCACGGCACAATACGCGACGAGGCAGTGCTGCAGTTGCGGCGTCGTTGTCTTCAATGCTCTAGGCTTATAGCGAAAGACAGGGCGCTTGCAGAGGTGCGATAAATGACGTAAAATAAAACGATAGTGTGAAAAAAACTTACTTTGTTCTATCGCAGCGCATGCAAACACCTGCAGTACTGTAAAATACAACTTCTCTGCGAGTTTGTATAGGGCTTATATCGTCAGTGCGCCACGTTTCGCTGTGTGATAAACTGTAAATTACGAATTCAATCGCGACCGTTTTAATTTATTGTATTTTATTTTATCTGTGCATGTGTGCAAGCGCCTTTACACCTGATGTCGTGATGTAGTCGCGCGTGCCGGATGACAAGGCGTCTAATTACCAGCATCGCGCTTTGTCTAAGCGTGCGAGGCTGTTGAATGTTGACTGTAATAGCCTCAGCGACAACTGCGTCGGTCTAATTATTGCTTTTTCTAGTTCCGTTCCGTTATGCTTCCTGTCACGCCAAGTCGACCAGGCGTCCAAGTGTTATACTGCGCTTATGCACACGGTATTCTTCCAGAAGCTCAGCCTATGTCCTTTTTTGATGACGATGATGAATCGATAAAGTTATTGTTTGCCCGCCGTTGCAGTTACAAACAGCCAGGGACGTGTTAATGATATGGCTTGGTATAAGCAGTTCGGGTTTTAGTTCACAACGGAATGAGAATGGAAGTTGATTGTTGCGTATCAGTGCCGGCAGCGAGTTCCACGTGTTTCATGTGTTCCAAGTCAACGGTCCTGCGATGGCGAAGCTACAAGAACCTTCTGCATCCCCGTTGATAACATCGTTCATAATGCCCAATCTCCAGTCTGCTTTTGTGCAGTGCAGTGTGCACTGAGCTTAATGGGACATGGTAGTGCACGCAGAAATCATTCTATTGCCTCCAGTATTAGCGCTATACGAGGGAGGCCGTTATGTGTCGCAGCGTGCTCCGCGTGCTTAGTGACGATGAATGCGGCATGCGACAGATGATGCAGTCTAATTAGCCTAGATATAGCATTGCCGCAAACGACGTCGTTCTGCACCGGCGCCTGCACCACATAAACCTCGCGCGCAGCAAATGCTTCATCGCAAAAGTAAGGGGAAGTCTTTTTCAGCAATTTACGGGGACATTCGTGTAATTTAAGATCTCGGCTTCTTCTCTAGTTTGCTAGAAAATGCGTTTTTTCGACCAGAATGCCTCAAAATTGACGGCGGTTGGGAGACTTTTTTGAAGGAGCTTACAGCGCTTCCCAGACCCCAGGCTGGTTTTACAAAAAAAGCCCCGGAAAGAAACAGAAAAGGTGAAATTGCGAAACGGCAAAGGGCAACGGAATTCTAACAAAGAACGGAACTTAATTTGTCGAATGGTTTATGGGGGATAGTCGCCCTTGTCGTACAGAGATAGATTGTGTAGTGTATACAGCAGCTGCGTGTATGCTGTAGGCAGGTAGATGTAGGCATGTGTACGTGTGAATACGTGTACAGGTGTGCCAGGGCTTTCATCAACTCCTGTTTACCGGCTGCGCGCTTTATGCCGTCGTCTTCAGCATCGTTGACAAGACGATCTGCGACAGGTTGCCCAGTCAGATCAACGCCGTGCAACAAAAGGTTTGTTCACCCAATTTCCCAGCCTCCAAACATTTCCATGCTTTCTTCTGTTGCATTTTATGAACACTTGTAGCTTATGTTGACCTTTCATCGTGCTGTTTTAATTGCATTATCAGTGCATGTGTGTGTGATATGCGTTTTGACAGCTCATTTTTATTAAACGAACGTTGTATTGTTTTGTATTCTTTTTTGAGCGTTATGTTCTAGTAGGCTAGCTTTCGGCCGACGTCACGAACTTATTTGTGAAACTGCCGTTACTCAGACGGAAACGAAATCGACAAAATCGATATTCGTGAACGAGAGCCTGCTGTAGGCCTACAATATATGTGTCGGTTTTAACAGTAGGCTATCACTGTGAGATAATTGCGTCAAAACTCCTAGAATTTATGAAAATGATAGATAAGTTATCTGACGCTAATTCTATGTGCTCGTTTGACTGCAGGCTCCAGGGAGCGTGATTGTTCTGATAGCTACTCACGTCGACAAACTGCCGCCAGATGGCGTGGCAGTGCAACAACGATTGCAGGACATCATGTACAGCGTCAAGGACGCGGAATGTCGCGCTGTGGAAAACATCAAAGCTGAGCTGCAGGCTCTGCGGTCAGTTTTAATTACCTCATGATCATTCACTAATCACTGAGAACGCCGCAAACATAGTTATTGAGACTGCAATGCAAAGGTCGTGTTCATTTGGCATTCTAATTCTAAGCTCAGTTTAGTAAGTTAACTATATGACAGCGTGCTTTCGATCAACCGTCGTTTGTCGGTCATAAACTGTTGTCTAAACTGTTTTTGATTCGTAAAATAACAATCACATATATTCGCAAAAGTAAGATACTGCTTTCTGTAATTACATATTAATGACTTAAAACATTCTTATGATGAAAGCGTTCTGTGGCGTACTATGGTGCTTTGTACGTCAAAAACCTTCCGAAAAAATGACGCGTATTTCGCGTAGATATTTCTTCACGGCCAGCGCATAGCGCCGGCTCACGGCACACTAACCTAGTGCAGTAGATGCTAAACGTATGGCCACATTCATGTCAGCACATGACAAGAAGACATTTTTGCTTGTTGCATTCGTTTGGCAACTTGTGGTATTGTTAAGGTTAGCGCTTTATTATGATAGTTGTTTCTGCTCTGCTCCTAGGCCTAGCTATTACCCATAATGACGTTCACCGAGCATAGTTCCCGAAAGTAAGCCTGTGACTTTTATGCATTTATAACTTTGTCAAATATTAACCAATTAGACCTGCTGAGAGCTTTAGAATGCTGGAAGTTGAAATTATCTTGTAAGTTGTAACTCGCATATTCTAAAGCTGACTGTACTTCACAGCGGAGTGTAGCGACACGTTTGCATTGTGATGTGATCTTTGAGGGTTGCTTAGTTGCATATTTAGGCTTACTGCAAAGTATATCGCAGGAAAACATTTGAGTGTGTTGCTATTGGGTGTAGTTATGATAGAAACTTAGCAGCTTATTTTTTATTGGGCCACTGTCGTAACTCGAGTCTGACTCGCCGATGACACGGGTGTATTATCACACAGGTCGATGCAAGAAGACAAAATGGTAACACGTCGTATTGATCAGATGCTACTTCTGCTCGGTCGCCGACCAAAGCTGCCTCTGTCATCTGCGAACGTATTCCTAGTCAGCTGTGCACAGCCACGCCAGGTAATGACAGTGACAATGACCGCTCTATTGCTAGATCACTCCGCTGCAAATTCCTATAAGCTCTGTCCGTATTATAAAATTAAGCCCCATGTGGGTCCCGCCAATTCAGCGGTAAACTAACTGTTAAAGATCCCATAATATCATACGCGTCGTGAAAGTTGCAGATAACTTGGTCATTTGACATTTCGCAAGGTAGGCCTAGTACAGCGACGCGTTTTGGGTGCTATGGGATCTTTAACGATCACCTTATTGCGAACTACTGCAACGTGTATCGGTGAAAGAATTTTGAAATAGCCTGGATCAGTCAGTATTTAATTCAGACGCGACGAAAAACCGAGGGGCTTTCTTTTTACATGGCCACCATACCACTGTGTAAAGATTCATCGACTGCGTGTGAATGAAGGGTCTGGCAGCGTTGCGGTTAGCGCTGGTGGAAGAAGCTATCTATTCGGGACATTTCAGTCACGTGACCCGGTCTCCCACGCTGGCCGGCGTCGCCCTGATGTCCAACATACTGACACTGCGGCGCTCCGGCCATGTCGTCATGCAGTGGACGCACTTCGTCTGTGCCGCTGGGGCACACGATCGTCAACTGCTCGACAACGAGGCCGTCGTCGAGGCCGAAACTGCTCTGCTACACACCGTCGTACGTCCATACACCGTCTTGTCTCGTTGTCTCACGAACCTCGCTCAAATGGCAACTGAACTTGCCTCACTAATGCGGTGCCTAGCGGAATCGACTAGCGGAATCATCGTTTGAAATTACAAAGCCTGAGGCATGGGGGCAAGACTTTGCAATTTTCTTACAGACAGCTGCAAATTTCTGACGAATAAAATATGGGTGCTCATAATTTTGCCTTTAAATTATTTTAAAATTGGCGATTTCTAGCGCTAAATTTTGCATTTTTAGACGAAAATTTTCCAACAGGGTAGCCTATAAATTTAGTTGCCCCTGCCCTGGGCCCTCTCTGCCACGACCCTCGTGATAATGCTAATATAGTTGCGATAAAACGAAAGCAAAACTAAAACACAGTCGCACGAAACTTTAATTTCGAGTTTATAGGTTTTATAGGCCTTATTCTTTTTATTTAGGTACCTGCTTTATTATATACGTGTAGGCCTAGGTCTACGAATACCATTTTGCAACGTAGCCTATGCTGTTTCTATTTGTAAATATCTGTCTGTCTGTCCGTTTGCCATTTTTTGACGAATAAACGTGTTCATTATATTTGACGTGGTCGGTCAATTTCTGATGGACAACATCATTTCATATTTTATTTCTTTCGTCACAGTGTCCTGTCTAAAACAGACGCCTGATGGCTGGCTATGTCTGTATCTGCTGCTTTCTCTCCCCCCCCCTCCTTTCCCTCTCTCTCTTGCTGCATGGGCTTAGTGCCCGTTGGTATCCATGTCATATTTCACGAAATGTGTCCATTTCGTCCTGTCTATCGCCAATCCCTATAGGGTGCCGATATTCTTGTCGCACTAGTCCACTAGGTCGTCCGTCTATCTTCTTTTCAATCTACCTTTTTTTGTTCTTGCCATCCGTTATGCCGAAAACAATCTGTTTAATCAGCCTGTCATCTGGCATACGGCATACGTGGCCAAAGAAGTTCAGTTTCCTTTCCATCACTTTCTGCACGATGTTGGCACTTATGCCCAGTCTTTTCATAATCTCTTTGTTCTTGATTTTTTTTGCCATCTTATGTTTAATATCTTTTGTAGACATTTTATTTTGAAAGCCCGGAGACGGTTTATGTCATTTTTCTTGAACGTCGATGTCTCGGCCTCATACATCAGGACACTCATCACACATACCGACAGTAACTTTGTCTTGGTCGGGTTACTGATATCTTTACTTTGCCGTACTTTCCTGAAACATTGAAAGGCCCCGGTTGCTTTGCCAATTCTGTGCTTAAAGTCTTTCGAACAATAATTATCCCATGCCGCCAGACTTCCCAGATACACAAATTCCTCTACATTGTCCACATCCCGACCTCCCAGTTTCACATTTTTTTCTATTTTTGTGCTTCCAAATACCAATGTTATGGTTTTTGGTATATTGACCTTTAATCCTGTCCTTCGTCCTTCTTCGTGCAGATTGTTCATTGCTATGACAGTTTTGCTCTATCAAGTCAATATCATCAGCAAAACGCAAATTGTCAGTAAGCCTTCCATGAATTGACACTGGGTCTATAACGCTGTTGACATCATTGTCCATAAGTCGTTACAAGTAGGTTATGGAGATCAGAGGAGACAATGAGTCACCCTGATTTGTGCCCAGCGTCTGCATAAACCACTCGTATTTGCCCATTTTTACTGCAGCCTTGGAGTCTTCGTGTAGTTGACCAAGTACTCTGATGAGCTTTGCCTGTACTCCAAATCACATTCTGCTTTATGGTGTCGAAAGCTTTCTGAAAGTCTACAAAACAATAAAATTTTTATTGTAGACTTTATTTCTTTTCTTTAAGGTCTTTTCTGCTATCAGTCTCGGTGCCAGTATTTGCTGAATTGTGCTTCTGTCTTTTCTGAAGCCTGCCTGCTCTTCTGATAGATATGGCTCTAACTGTGGCTTTAATCTTTCCAGCAATATCATCATCATGACTTTGCTCTGTTGCGTCTGTTGCTAGGGAGTAATAATTGACATGCGCTGTGCGAGTGTCGACGGCGGGTGCGGTGATGACTGCAGTGACCGCAGTACGCGGTTCATCTGCGTGGATCCGACGCTCCTCGCTCAGCTCGCGATTGCGACACTCGTAGACGACGACGGACAACGATGTTTCGTGCGCATCGACGCCGACAGGTGGCTCCTCCTTCCGTCAGCGTCCGAACTTATGTTATCTTATAACATGTAGTTCATGGTCGCGATTTTGTCAGCTGTTATTTCAAATCAAATTGGTCTAAATCTGGCAGTATGGCTTGTATTAATACTATTACTACTATCATTACTACTACTACCAATGAAGCTATAGCTTATGAGAAATATGAAGTAATATAGGCCTGTGAAAGTAATTATAAAGGACACGCGCACACACCGATAATACATCTACTACAGGCTGAACGTAGAGGCCGATATCATCATGGTTCCTCATTAACCGCCACAGCCGCGTGCACTTGATTACATGGTTATTGACTGCATCATTAAAAGATGATGAACCAAGTTCAGTCAACGTCTGAAATATAGCTACACCGTCAAGTCTATGAGATTGAAATAATTATTTAATGCACATAATTATCACAGCATGATTTCATGTGCTTAAACAGATGCTATGATGGCTATGCTGCTGTTAAGGCGCGTATATACAGAGCGACGTAACTGAACTAAACTGAAGTGATACAGTTTATTTTTTGACGAACTGACCAATGGGCAAGAAGGGCGAGCTTACTGATCGTTGGTTGACGCGTACGTGAGCGTAGTCACCTAGATCACCGACGGCGTTAGACGGTGCCTACTGTAATGCATTACTGCTTGCCCATTGGTCAGTTCTTCAAAAAACTAAATCATATGAGTACAGTTCAGTTTACTTACGTCGCTCTGTACGCGCCTTTAGGTTCTGGCCGACACAGCTTGGCTGGACTCGTCCTACGCCGCGCGTCATACTAAACGCTGTCGACGACATCGCCAAGTTTGGACGCATTCACGAGGCACTTTTCCCCGTCTTGTGGCAGGTCAGTGTTATTGCGACGCAAAATCAGACGTCTTAATTTTATTCCCGCACGGCAAAATCTCGTAGTAGTAGTAGCCTAGTAGTAGTAGTAGTCGTCGTCGTCGTGGTTGTCGTCATCGTGAGTCAAACAAAATCTGTCTTCTGTTTTGTCTATACTAAACCATTAACATTTTAGGCCTATCAGATATTTGCTAGCACACAACCGATATTCGTGAACTGTAATTAGCCTGACTTTAAATAATTTTACACTTAGATCTATTTAATTACAAACAGATGCTTTTAATAAGCTATGTAAGTTTATATAATTATAGCATTTATTGACTATAGTTTGTTGACGTACTTTGCGGCAACCTTTGCTGCCATCTTCGAAACGTTAGTTCGTCGTTATGTCGCTGCGTGCGACGAACTATTGTCGTCGATGCGAGTTTATACCAAAGATATAATGCGTCATGTTCATTAATATTCTGTGAAAGAGTATGAAGTTGTCCGTGTGCTGGTGACTGACAGAATTACACGCTGACAGACGATCAGTTACAGCTGATGTTGGAGTTTCTGCAGGGAGTCGGTTTGTTGCGACGAGCTGATGACGTCGACGAGCGAATCACGCTGTATCAGTATCCGTCACTGACTGGTACCGCAAGCTACCACATCACACTGCTCGACGTTCTGCCGTCTAGACGACCGGTCTGTAGGGCGAGCGCTGAAAATGACGGACGTGAAAATGACGGACCAAGTGTCCAGGCATGAAATTGGCGGACATGAAAATGAAGGACAACTTTAGACAAATTGGCAAGACATGAAGTAGCTTGGCATAAAATTGACGGACATAAAATTAACGGACATGGAAATGCAGGACATGTTTCAAGTGGCTGAATAAATAGGCCTATATTTAGTAGACTTTGGTTTATCATTGCTCACCAGTAGCTTATTTTAGGTTGATGTTTTCGTAATATTTTATGTAGTTCAACGTTGTTATTATTAGTACACGGTTTAAACACACGTTATGTCATTTACAGTATAGTGAAGAATCGCAAATGTGGGCACGTTACGTCTTACTGCAGAAATGCACGACTGTACAGAGCAGATTTGAGCCTACTTTTAAAACATATTTTACATATGCATATTATACAACTTACTTTGCTCTTGTGACGTGTGTTCTGCCGTTGTTTTAAAAAGAATTGCACACTGCATTGTAATGTAATCTATTTTCAAACGATATATATTTTGTCCTCCAATTATTTATGTCCGCCAATTTCATGCCTGGACACTTGGTCCGTCAATTTCACGTCCCTCAAATTCATGTCTGGCATTTTTAGTCAACCCGTATGTACTCGTAAGTTTACCTGCTCCACCAACTGCGGCGGCTGTTAGAAAGATTGTGGCGGAAGCACGAAGATGCAATTTTTCCACAGACAGCTGCGAATTTCCGACAGAGAAGATTATAAGCGCTCAAAATTTTAATTTTGCCACTATTTTTTGGCAAAATGGTGAATTTCCAACCCCAAATTGTGCATTTTGGAAAAAAAAATTTCCGCAAAGACAAGTTTTTCTACAGGTTAAAATTTAGGAGGGTAATCGTCCCCTGCCGGCTGACAGGCTGCCACGACGACGCGGTTATGATTGTTCATAATATTATAATATTATTATTATGGGTACCGGTAGCCAGCTGCCTAAGCTGCCTAAAACACGAACGACCCATTATGCGAAATATTTTTATCAACCAGATCGCTTACTAATAAGTGATTCTTACATAATTACGTGTACGTTTTTTTACTGTCGGCTTGGTTTTTAATGTTATAGCCTACAGCCAGCCATTGGCTGCAACACAAAATGAATATGTTTAATTCACTTATGCAGTCGTGCAGTAAGACCGACTGTTTTGTAGGACATGTTTTAATGTTTGCGTTACAGCAGTTGAACTGGGCGGTGCGTCCTGCAAAAGGCGATATCCAGATAAACTGGAGGTACGAGTTGCCGAACGGAGTTCCGTACGGACTCAAGTGCCGTATGCTGGCCGTTTGTGAGCGCTCCGTCAGCCGCCATAAGTACAAACACGTATGGAACGATGGTGTGCTTTTTCGCATTGGTGAGGTACGTTTTCCGATCGTTTATTGAATATAAAACTTGAGACTGCGACGACGACTAATTTGTTGTCCGTCCCTTGTGTTTGCATGCACGTTTCGGTTTTGCAGTCGCTGTTTCCATTTGGATCACCCTTTTTCTTGACACCCGCAAGCAGGCTTTCATAGGGTCCTATAAAGTTTTTATCGTCAACTCACAAATTTCTTCTTCCATTATAAGTTGGTTTTTAGTCCACCTTATTTGGCCCTGTCATTTGCGCCTCAGATTCAGCGGGCTTCTCTCCAACAGTGTGCGCTAGAGAAAAAATTCTTACTTACTTTCTTGTTAAAGATTACTAGTTTTTAATTTTTTTATCATTTTTTCAGGCACTATTTTGCATCATGGCCATTCGTATCCACCACGACCATCTAAACGGTCTGTGTTAAATAGCTTTTGCTTGCCCATGTCGCTCTATCATCTGTGGTCTCTCAGTAGACCAAGTTTATTCATGGGGTAGGTTGTGGATTGCTGATTGTTCGATGACGTATCTCAACAGCGAGCAAAGAAAACAAAAGATTTCGCATAGACCAAGGAAAGCAACTATCATAATAGCTTGAGAGCGTCGGCAATGATTTTTTGTATGTTTGTTTGCAACAAGTATAAATTTACGGTAGGGCGTTGGACTTACGATCGTGGTTGAACAGGGTTGTCGGGTCGCTGCAGATAGTTTCTACTTGGATGAGTGACTGTCTGCGGACAGGTGAACCATCTCGGTATATAACCAACCACCCGAGTCAACACAGCTTTCCATCGATTACCGGCCAGCTTGGCTAAGGTCAAGACGCGGCTCGTTTACCTGCGTCAGGTGGCAGATAACACGTACTGTGTGATCCCATATGGCAAGTGACGCTCCGTAGCTCCGAGATGAATTATTGCGTGTTACGTGACAGGCGAGCGTGTGCGTCGAGTACGAGACAAAACGCGTTGACATTTGCTGTCGAGTGAACGCCGATGAGCCGGGCAAAGAGTCGACGTCGGTCGAGTATCTGTGGGCGCACCTGTCTGGCCTCGTCATCGTCGCAGAACAGTTTCTGCAACACTGGCCCGGTCTCTTCTACAAGGTATCGGCATTCGCACAAGTGCCATAGATATAAAATAAAACAGCTAAAGACGGTTACTGATGTAACCCGTCACGAATTTTTGGAACTGGCGCTAGTTGAATTTTTGTTTGCATTTCAGTTCATGGTTACTTGAACTTACTTCTCTGTAGACTTGGTCTTTTCGGATTTATCGAATTCTTACTGATAACACTTGCTCACTTAGTCGAATAAGAATTATGAAAATGAATAAGCTTACAGCTCAAACACGCTTGAAAATTGACAGGCAAGCTGGCATCTGCAGTTTTGTCAATAGCACATAAACTAAAAAGACTGTTTTACGGAACTTAAATGAGAGAAAAAGTTGAATGGAACACCGGCGAATCAAAAAAGTAATTGCAGAGATTGGAGCTTGAGAGACAAATAAGAGAAAAACAGAAGACTGAGCAAAAACAAAACTAAGGGAACAAAAAACTGAAACAAAAGGAAAACCCGTGCGGTAGAAAAAATACGTAAGTAAGTAAGTAAGTATGTAAATGATTTATAAAGCGCCAAAGTCTCAGAAAGAATCAGGGCGTGAAATCCGTTGTGTCTGCATCTGAAATTTGGCTGCATGTTTCAGACGTCGATAGCGCCGTTCGGTTTGGCGTTGTTTTCGGGTGATGCGATCATGACGGACCGGAGCTTCACGCTGCTGCACTGCCTGCACGTCTACAAGTCCGAGCTTGGAGTGATCAACTTCATTGACGATCACATCTCACGAACGCTCAACGTCAGACTTCTCCTGCCGCCCGGCGGTCTGTACTAGTACCGCACTGCTGGAGTGGCTAAGCGAGTACGCAGTACAAGCTTATATCACTCCAGACAGTGCTGTATCGTAGGGGCCTACTTAAACTACGCTTTGATGGCAGATGCTACACCCTCGTTTGCTTTACGACCAGCGACTGCAACTAGAAGTTACAAAAACAGTGCCAATGCAAGCTAAATGTTGTTCAAGTTATCATCGTCATCATTCATAGAGCGGTTTAACGTGGCCCGATGAGGCGTAAGAAAATTTTGTGTTTTCGGTTGCCGCCAGCTCTTAAAAACCCCCGTCCTTAGAATTTTCAGTGGATCCTCAACTATTAGTGCAGTTTTTGTTCGCTTTAAAAGTTTTACTGTAACGAAACGTTTTGAACCTTGTCTTGCGGCACTGTTTTGACTTTCGTTCATATGGGTCCTGCAGTGTGTAACTTATTTTTGTTTTGTGGGCTGTTGGTTTGTTCAATATTACACAAAATGTACAAAAAATATATTTCCGTGTCCCTTCTTTTTTGCCTAAACTGCAACCGGGAGCAGAGAGAAATGATTTTTAAGCCTGCTTCTCAAGAGTTTTCTATTTTATCGTTCATATGCGGTTTTATCTGACTATTTCTAGAAGCACGACAGTAAAGTAGGATTATTTATTTTCCCGTTGGACTTTGGCATATCCCGGACGTTTTTTCATCGCGATGTATTATTGATAAGTAAGTTTGCACGTACAACGTGAATTTATATAGCGCATAATGTTAAATAAAATTAACCTATAATGTAGAAAAGCTGAAAAGGTAATGTGGAAACATGTTAAAACATAGAACTACTACTTTATTGCATTTGACGTTAAACAACATAAAATAAGCTAAAACTATGACAGGTCAACATTATGTTTCATCACTTAGCGGGAAAATGCCCGCTTTTTGCGCGCGCTTTAGCGCGTCTTAGCCATCACAATTCTGTCTGTCTGTCTGTCCGTCACACGGGTGGATCAGTCAAAAACGGCGCAAGCTAGGATCACCTAATACTCTAGTTTTAGGAACCGTAAAGTTTTTCCATAAATTCGAAAGAAGTCACGTCGAACGAGGGCGCTAAATGAGAGGGGATAGGAAAAAATTGCGACTTTTAGTCAATAAGTCGCTGTATCTCAGTATAATGGTGCGAGATAGCGTCTAGGTTACTATTAATTACTAATAAGAAGTCATACACTAGTTCTCGATTGGCGTCGAATTTAATGACATTGGATGACCTTGAACGTCATAATAGGGGTTTATGGATTTTTTTCGGGAATTTAGAGCTGCGAAACACATTTCAAGAGCGAATTGCGCCGAAATCAATTGAGAATTTGAGAAAGTCGCGATTTTTTTGGGTTCAAGCACGAGGGCATCAAAGAGCGGTACCCCCGTAAAAGTCGTTATTTTACTGTTGTTAGTCATTTCGTGAAAACGGTTTGCAGATAGGCATGGGCATGCTACCCGTCACAACAATCACTAGTGACGAGCTTTTCAGTCATATCAGCATCGATGACTTTGAAAGATCCTGAACTTCCAAAATAAGGGGTTTTACTGATTTTTGCGATCTTCGGCTGCAGCGCACACTCCAAGAATGAACTGCGACGAAATGGCTGGAGATAGACTGACAGTTTGCGAACAGGAACTGCTATAGGCTTTCGCGCGTCTCGTGAGCATTGGCTCAAATTGTTTGTTATGGCGAGGAAATGTCTATCCCCTGTCCCCCATGTAGCGAATCTGCTCTTTGGCTTGCACGCAGCTGGCCAGTACGAGGACGTGTTGAGTTGGATTAGAGCGATGTACAGTCGGCGTGAGCTCGTGTTCAGTCTAGTCGAAAGGACAGACGCCGACGACGCTGAAGACTTCAGTGCGGCTGTGATCGACGGCTCAACCCAACCTGTGATCAACTCAGCCTTTCACCAGACGTCAGCACAGCGGCGCCGCAACGCTTCGTTGAAAGTAGGCTACTCGACTGCTTTGATATTTATTGATGAAATAAATAGTAGGACAATGTGTTTAAATTGCCCGGCGCAGTTGTTTTACCTGTTTTTGAAAATAATGTTTCTAAAGAAAAAACCTGTGCTTCCGGTTGCAGCCGGCAAAAAAACTAGAAACGGGGATGGGGCGAAATTTTTTTTTATTATTTATTTTTACGCGCGATAGCAGAATGCTTCGCGAGTCTTAGTCATGGCCAGGCGTCCGTTTGTCCGTCTGTCTGTCACACTACTGTATTGTGTCAAAACGGTGCAAGCTAGGATCACGAAATTTTTGATATGGGCTGCAATGGGAGTTTAGTTTATCGTGACAAAATTTCGTGCCCGTGGGTGCACGAGTTCCCCTCGAACGAGGGCATCACATAGGGGTATCCCCCTAAAAGACCTTGCCGATATTGGCTCGCATAGTGTGAAAACGGTTGCAGACAGCTACAGACATGCTGCTTATCATAACAAGCACTGGTGACAGGCTTTTAAGATTTATCAACATCGATGACCTTGAACGACCTTGAATCCCACAAAAAAGGGTTTTAATGAATTTTTCGCAATTTTTGGATGCAGCGCACATTTCAACACTGAATTGCGACGAAATGGCTGGAGATAGACCAAGACAACCTGCGTATGAAATTTTCAGCATTAAACGTAGGCTGGATTTTTGGAGTGTAGATCAAAACTCTCCCCCTATTTTTATCTAGTTATCTACACCCTTAAAAAGTCCCCCCCTTTTTCACTAGGCGCAAGCTGCGCCCACCAGGTATAGGAATCGAAGCCACTGACCATCTCCTTTGTCTTTGAAGCGTTGACTTGCATGGAATTATCTGCCGACCACTGCTCGAGTTCATTATAGAAGGCTACGTCTGCATGTTACTCGTGACACCTTTGCTTGTTCTGTGTACATCGCTAGATAAAGTGGGAGACGGACGGAGATGACATGAGCGTGGACAATGACGTAGAACCGGCGCAGGTCGCTGGCTTCCAGTATGAGATCAATAACCACGTGGAGGCGCCTCAGCTACAGATAGACAGTGCGAAGGAAGACGATACGTTGCCAAGCCGCCAGAGTTCTCGCTGTGCTAGTCTGTCATCGCCAGCAGTCACTACCGGCGTCCGTACGACCACCGCTACCGCCTCCTGTCAGGTCACAGTCGCCATATTTTGTCGGCAATATTTCTGTGCTTTTTGTTGGCTCGCGACGCGTAGCCTTCCTTATTTACACGCAGATTTTGTTGGCGGCGTCCGTCCACGTAGTGCGTCTGGAGTTTGGCATATTCAAATGGATCTCAGCAACCGATCGCATCATATCCATTTCCGGCTTGGTTCTAGGTAGGGTAATCCGGATCCACCACAACTGGCTCCACTTGATGAATTTAAGCAACTACAGTGTACAGGACTTTGCAAGCATCAGACTTGTAGTACTCGAGTCCGGACTTGGACTTGAGTCCGGACTTAAGTCCGTTTTTGCTGGACTTGGACTTGGGCTCTAAGGACTCGGACTTGAAAGATATGGACTTGGACTTGGAGGCTCTGGACTTGGAGGCTCTGCCAGCAAGTCCTTTTTCAAGTCCTTTGTACCTACAAGATCGATAGCACTGTAACAGACTACTTCGCTGTGGCCCTGTAAATCGGTGTAAAAACGCAAACTACATGCACACCAGAGAACACCACAGTGACACTGCGACTGATGTTTCAGTGGCTGAGCTTTTAGCCAGATACTTACGTGCAATGAATGGTGACTGTGACTCAGAGCCGGTTGACTTCTGGGTTCGCAATAACGCCACATATGACAAACTGATACCAGCTGTGCGCCGTACATTTGCATTCCGGCTTCAAGTGCACCAGTGGAAAGGGTTTTTAGCCATGGGGGCATTGTGCTACGCCCGAACAGAGCAAGAATGTCCGACAAACTTCTGTCTGAACTGGTGTTTTTGAAATGCAACATTGTGTGAACAAGTTTAGATGTTGGACTGTGTAAAATTATCAAGGACGGCCAAATTAATGTCAT
>Ga0209367_1005939_pt1 | contig 16912 bp, 17 predicted proteins | sample WorMetLIZISLAND2_FD_187412 | JGI IMG/M metagenome (GOLD analysis project Ga0209367, IMG submission 187412) | Marine gutless worms symbiont microbial communities from Max Planck institute for Marine Microbiology, Germany - Olavius geniculatus... ... | reverse complement strand
AGCCGTGGGCCGGTCGGACGCTACGCTGTGATTGGCTGCAACTTGCAACTTCATGAATAAAATTGTGCGCGCACAATATTATGCTAATGAGGTCTGCAACATTGTGCAACTTCTTGCAGCGTTTGTTGCACGTTTTATTGCAGTTGTAATAGGGGTATTAGTAGGTGAGAGTGCGCAACAAGTAACAGCAATTAGGGATGTAAGCCTCTTACGCGCCTAGTAGACGATTAAACTCTACTCGATACAGACTGAACCAGGAGAGTAGAAGTAGTTAACGCACATATTTTTTTACGCAGGATACATAAAGAAAGCAAAATTCGATAGATTACAGACACTCTCCTTGCTGTGGCAAACACTGCGCTTTGAGTGTCACTTGGACGTCGCCCTCCGCAGCTTTATTTTGAGAAGTTGACAATTGAGACTTGTTCAGACTTGCCCTTTGTTTGACGTATTATGTAGGCCTATTAATGATAACAAAGGAGTATTTGATGTTTGCTGTATTCTTTCACCATGCTGACACTGAAAATTATGCCATTATCTAGCGCTCGATCGATTCTCATGTAACAGTATATGGAGGGGGAACGTCTGGGTATCGCAAAAACCGGGAGGGGGAAACGTCCGGGGAACACGTCCAGGGGGAAATGTCCTACACCCCAATCGAGAACCAGTGTAAGACTTTCTATTAGTGATTAATGGTAAACTAGGCCCTATCTTGCACCGTTACCAAGATACAGCGACTTACTGGCTAAAAATCGCAAATTTTATTTACCCTCCTTTCATTTAGCGTCTTCATTCGGAGTTACCTTTTCGAATTTATGGAAAAGATTTACGGTTCCTGAAACTAGAGTCTTCCGGGCAGCTGACGGTGAAGGTTTGGTGATCTTATTTTGCACTGTTTGACTGATTCAGGCGTGTGACAGACGGACGGAGAGACGGACAGAATTCCAATGGCTAAGACGCGCTAAAATAGTAGCTGCTTTCGCGCGCAAAAACGATGAAGATGTTCTGGAAATTTTTACAGGTGTTAATAAAAAACGTAATGCTACAGTTTCCAGCTGACTTGTAGAACTAGGCCTATGGGAACATTGCAGTGAACTGCAGGGAGAATATGTTGAAAAGTAACATAACTCTCAGAAATGTGCAATTTACTGTCGTTGTATTAGAGATGTAGCCTACTCCTGGAACTTATTGAACGCCCATCGTATATCACCGCCTTTAACCTTAAAATACAGCAAGAGGCTGTTTTTCTATGAAACACAGTGTATACACAATGGTACAGGTTACAAAGAGATGGAGGCGTGTCGTGTGGTGTCAACGTGCGCCAGGTCACTTGACTCGATCAACAAAAACACTCAGTTTGCTGTCTTCGGATTTGAGACTAGACAGGAACTCTACCGAGCCTGCACGTATGTCGGCAGTATAATGCTGTATGGTACAAATACTACTCACACTACTATACTCTGTTCTCACACTGCTAATACACTGTGTTCAGAAAAAAAACACCCACTCACTTTTCCTTTTGTATCTCCGTGGAAAATATTTAGATTTCCACAGAATTTTCAGGAAATGGCTTCGGCACCTTGTAGCACAGCCTCAACGTTCTCGTTGATCGTGTCGAGGACCTGACACAGCGACGCCCATCTGTAACGTAGATACGAACAGCTTAGTTGTGTAAGTAAATAAACGGTGAACAGTACAGTATGCAGTGATAAAGTAAACGAAACATGTGGAAGAAGAAAAATATGAAATAGGTAGAAAACAAACCTTTTACATGGGCGTTGGAAGTGTTTGAAAGTTGGGGGAGCAAGCAGTGGCCGGGGCCATGGCGAGCGCGTGGAGCGCGAGCCTATAACGGGATCTGGGGGCGGAGCCCCTAGCGGGGTCCAGGGGCAGAGCCCCTGGTAGGGAGTTAGGGGGCGAAGCCCCCCTGAAGCTGAAAGCTTTTTGGTTCTTGAACGTCCCACGGAGCGGCAAAACTCTAAGATGTTCAAGTCGATTCGACTCAGTCTAACATCGCAGTGCAGAAAAAAAACTTTTGGGGGAGCAAGAGCTATGGCCTGCTCTCCCGTGCCAAAAGTTGGGGGAGCAGCTGCTCCCTCTGCTCCCCCTGTTCCAACGCCCATGACCTTTTAGGTGTGATTTCGGCATATTTGACATCAGAGTCCTTGACTTTGATCGTGACCAGAAACTGTCCGTCGATCTTACTAACGACGAAAACTCTGTCGCTGTCTACACCAAGCGAGTGTGTCTTCGGCGTCTTCATGATGCTTAACTGTAGAACCGTGCAGAAGTAAGTACCGATGTAAACGTTGAAATCGATAGCAGAGTGAATGGTGACTGCGCAGAAACGCCGGTCTATATACGAACGTGATGCTATTTTTGGCATATGACAACACTGCTGACGTAAGCAGTTAGGGGACAGTTCACTAGTCCGAAGGGCCATTAGTCTGAATTTTGTCCGCAGTTTGAGTTTACAATGGTTTGAGCATGAATGCGTCTCTTACGTCTCAAGTCGACTTGGGCCTTCCAAGTCGGGTCAAGTCGGTCTGCAGCAGCGTCACCGTCGAAATTTTCTGGCGCCGTCGGTCTCATTACAAGTCATTTCAAGTCGACTTGAAACCTTGCACTTAGCTGTTCTTTTCAAACGCGGCTATCAATGAGCTCAGGCAAATAAGGCCATTTGTAACGTATTTTAGTAACCGTATATAAAATAAAAGTAAGCTTATACCGATTAAGGTAAACGGAACTGTGAATGAAGTAATTTCCATGTAGTTGTTCCCTTTGCACTAGATAGCTGAAATTGTGCATGCCTAGGTTTAAATCACAGGGCTACTTATTAGTGCAAAGTTTTTTTTCCACAAGCCCTAACGGTTAGCCCCAACTTAGCCACAATAGGCCTACATCCGTTACAGACGCACAGACAACTAGACAGACGGATCGACGACAACGATGCCAAAGGTGCCGTGCAGCATACATGTAGCTGTAGCGCGTCAAAAACAGTCACATTACACCCAGTTTTAACTTTCTGTGTGAATTTTTCTGAAGAAATAACAATAACAGAGACGTCCGCCGAATGAATAAAACACTGTATGAATAGCCTACAGTATACAGAGTGGGCTAAAATGGCACCATTTATTGTACGCCTTATGACTTCAGCAAATATTAACCGATTTCAAAAATTTTTTTACTGTCAGAATCAGGAGACAATTTGTAATAAAACTGTCACTATAGATCCCACCACACCTCAAGTTTGTCGTTGCACTACCTCGTGAAATATCACATGACGCCTGAATACTATCAGAAGTACCGTGAGTCCAAGCCGGACAAAATGCCGGATTCCTACGGGACTCGGTCCGCCCCCGGTAGATGGTAGGTGCCGATCAGCGATGGGAAACTATGTCGACCCGCAAATTAGACTAAACGAACTGAAAAATAAATAAAGCCTAGGGGAACTTCGGAAAGCAAATAAATTTGGCAATAGAGTTCGAAAACAGTAAAGTCCTTACGCACGGACAAATAAAAGATAAACCGGAAATAAATTCAACTGCACCGCACCTGACTACCAAATCCAGAAATAAAAAGTCCAGCGACGAGTAAACAGTTTCTTCAACATCAGTATCAAATCCAACAATCGGCACGACGTGCGTGACTTCCGGTCAAGGCCAGACAACATGGCCGACCGCGATGACAGTCAATGAACTTCGACGATACTCGCTAGTGCTTAACACATTCGCTGACTATCGAACGGCCGACGAAATGGCCGACATCCATTCACTATGTCGAATTTCCGACAAACTGCCGACTGACTAAAACTGCTATTCGCACTGAAAGCGAGAGCACGTCTTACTCGTCCGACGTCCAAACTGCAACTGAACGAGGTTGTCGCTTGTCGACTATTTGTACGTTTCTAGCTAAAAGTGTACTTTATACAGTAGACCCCGTGACAGAGTATCCCATGTGGCCATGCTAGAGTATCCCACGGGGGAGGCGGAGGGACCCCGGTCCACCGTCCGAATCCGGCGTCAGTAGCGAGGGGCCGGGTCGACGACTCAGCTTCGTCGACCCGGGCCGAATTTAAAGGGCGATTTAGAAACGCAATTTACGGTCTTTTAGCTGGCAGTTTGTAAGACTCCGTGTTCGTTTGAACAGTATTTTGTTGTTTTTGCATTCGTACTCATCTGCATGTGTTTTAGTTCATTAAAAAAACTCGACTGGACTCCCGCCGACGTAAGAGACGCATTCATGTTCAGACCATTGGAAATTCAAACTGCGGACAAAATTCGAACTAATGGCTCTTCTGACTAGTGACCCTTCGGACTAGTGCCCCTTCGGACTACTGCCCCTTCGGACTAGTGACCTGTAACCAGCCTAACAGCCTAACAGTTAGACAGAACATTGCAGACCAAAATACAGGTCACGAATTCCAAAAGAATGAGACAGCTAACTAAACTAAGTAGGCCGGCGCAATCCAGAGTCCAGACATGTGGGCGGTAACAGTACTATGGACTGCAGACGAGACGTCACAGGTATGCAGGTCAAAGGCGGTCGCATACATTAAGACCAGACCGTAGGCCTAGGTCAAAGAACAGCACGTGACAGAGAACGAATGCACTATGTGGACCAAGGGTGACAATACAAGGTCAAATAACAAACATCGGGGCCAAAGTACGGGCGCAGAACTGTTCCTTGTCATCTACTGTCACCATAGCGTATTTGGAACTGTACTCACTCTAGGAAATCGTTTTTAGCTAACCGTACTTAAGTAACGGTAGAGCTGTTGTCATAGTTGTCGTCCCTTTGTCTGTCTTGTCTGTCACGGATGTACTATGGCTGAACGGTGCAAGATAGGGCCTAGGTTACTATTGATCACTAATAAGAAGTCGCATACTGGCTTTCAAATGAAATATAAAATAAATAGATGACTATGAATGACTTTGAAGCGTCACAATGCATTGTGCTAACGGAAAACTGGCCATATCTGGGAAACGGTGAAAAATACGGCCTAGGTTACTATTAATCTACTAGGAAGTGGTAGACGCCCTGTCAGATTAGATGGAAATCATTGACCTTGGATGACCTTAAAGGTCACTGACAACGAGTACAGTCGGTTATCCTAGCGACAGCTAGGCTTCTTCTTTTCTGCGACCGAAAGTCGGACTTTGGTCTTCGGATATAGGCTACATCTCTTAGTTTAGCCTACTAGTAGCTTGGCAGCACAGCACCCCCAGATTTTTGGAGCTAGAACCGCCACTGCGCATGGTTGACAGTTAGTTTAGAGGCGTAGGCCTATGTGCTATATGTACACTTAGGTTGGACTGGGAGGACTATGAAGACGCTTGCCTGTCAGTGATAATGCGCCATGGTTCACTGACTGACAAGCTGTTCTACAAGTCTGCACTGGCCGCACACAAGCTCATCTGTAACGCCAACGTGCACAAAGGTAAACACAACAACTTTTTTGTTTAAAAGTTTATAAACTGTAGACAAAAGCCAACCCACTCGGGCAAATCGCTCACACTCCCCCGGCATTTTGCCAAAATGCGTTAATTCATTATCTTTTGTTATTTTGTGGCTGGAAAATGTAGTCTGGTTTCATAGGCTCTAGTAGATTTAACCAATTCCGCCATCATCATCTCAGTACACTCACTTGATGATGATGATGACGAACGAGTTTCCTTTAACGTGGCTTTAACTTCTGAGACTGCAAGAAAAACACGTAACATATTAACAGTAACAGTGAATTCACGCAGTAGTCAATGCAATAAGACGTTCTTAAGTCAGACTCGGAACAGCTGTAAGATCTGGCAAACAGTTCGGTCTTCAGTCTGCTGCGGAAAACTTGCAGCGACGGCGATGACCGGACTGACTATGGCAAACTGTTCCATACAGATTCAGCAGACGCCGAGAAGGTGCGGTCTCCAATGGTAGAACGCACAGTGCGTGGAGCGACCAGCGCTGATGTAGCAGAAGAGCGCAGTTGCCGACGTGCGTTGAGATGTGACACATGCTGTAGATCTGAGGCCAAGTAGCCGGGTGCAGAGCCGTGTAAGCAGCGATAGGCCTACACCAGCACTGCCAGCCGGAACGAAATACGTTCTGGTACTCGAAGCCAGTGTAATCTGCGTAGTAGCGGCTGAACATGGTCCTGTCGACAAGCTTTGAAAATCAGCCGTCCCGTCAATGAAAATACCGAGATCGCGCACGCATCTGACAGGCGACACGAGATCGGAGCCAACAGCCAACGGATCGGAAGGTAGATGACTTCGTCGACGGGCTGATGCGCACAACAGTATTTCCGTCTTGAATGCATTCAGCTGAAGTCGATCAGAACGCATCCAGTCAGCGACGGTAGCGACACAGTGAGCAATACGTTTTGGTAGACTGTCGGTGTATCCCGGCCGACAGAAGCCGTAGATCTGGGTGTCATCGACTTATAGGTGCGGACTTTCAAAAGACTCCACCAGCTATAAAAGATACGCTGCATATAGTATACACACTGTGTCCGGTGAAAAACGGACCCCTAAACATCGTGCAATAAAAATGTCAAATGTGAACGGATATGAATAACGTTTCGCACACTTATTCCCCAACAAAATACTGAAGCGGCTGCAAAATTTTGTTGAGAAATATTATTTCTTACCAAAATTATCAAATGTTGAATATCGATATCAAAATATCTTCGTTACCAATATGGTGTTACATATGAAAGATGACATTTTTAGTTTCTACTTATTTATTTTCCGTCAATTTTTTTATAACTCCAAATTTATTAAATTTCCCTTTAGATTATTTACTCGAAATTTATCCAGAACATTTTCCAGTCGTATGAACCTTAAAACTATTTTATTTTCCCAAAATCTCTATCAAATTCTTTCACCCAAACTTTCTTAAATTTGCACGAGCAATTTTTACTCGATTTTGTTGTTTGGATAACTATTTGGCTCAAATTCGCTGGTTTTCTTTTTAAATAGGGTTGGATTCCTTTTTGGATACTTTTCCAGCTGGGTTTTATCCACATTTCTTTTTTCGCCTTTCGCTGACTGACTGAATTTCGTAATTTAGAGACGCTTTTCGTGGCTATGATGATAGGTGTCCGCTGTTTACACGTATAGTGCCTGTCTCACTATTAGCGTGTGTTTCTGTCTGTTCATTGAGAACCAGTTATAGATCTCTGTCAGTGAGTTTGCAAACTTTTTTGAGTATGGTGTAGTCACTCAGTACCATTGCGAGCGTAAGACTTACACCCCGAGCCTGACACATGGCCGTGACGTGTTTTGTGACTTCGTTGTTACATTCCATGAGATGGTGCTGGACTGTCTCGGAGACACCGCAGATTTTGCACTTTCCGCTTGGATGTCGACCGATTTGCTGCAGGTAGGCGTTGAGGTGACAGCGACCGAACTTCAGTCTGTTTATCGTCACCTCTCTTCGCGTGTTGGCGATTTTTGATTGTCGTGGACCAGAAGTGACCAGGTTTGGTACAAGCTGTTTGTGTTGAGTGTTTGGCCGCTGCCACCATTCCTGTTGCCATTTGTCCCTGCAGTATTGGTCGACAGCTGTGTACATCTTGGTGGTTTCCAGTCCGATATCTTTTTCTATTGTATGTTTGTTTGCGCCCTTGTTTGCCAAGCTATCAATTATCTCATTTCCTTGGATACCGATGTGGCTTGGTATCCAAAGCACCTTTACGCTCTGATCGAGTTGATGCGTTTCTTGGTAAATTGATTGCAGCATTCTCCGACACTCCGAAACCCAAAAAGAGCTTGGCACGTTTTGCCACTATGACTGGTGACCCAGCGGTTAATGCGATAACGTCTCTGGCGACTGATGTGGCATCTATTATAAAATGCCTCCAGTCAACGGTTCAGAGCTGGATCAAAGAGGCGTTCCGGGACCGGTGGCCAAGCCATCCGTCGACGCCTCCAGCTCGTTCACCGCCGGCCACGCCACTACCGTCGCAACCTAATCGGCGTAGAGGTTCTTCAGCACGTCAATCGACTAACTTTAATGACGACGATGACTTTCGGCCGTTGACGATCGGTTGATCCGTCTCCACGACGTTTCAATGGACGACCGTCGCGGGGTGACGACGATTATCAGCCGCCGCGTCGCTTCCGGGGATGGAACACTACCGGCTATCGATTGGGACGCAATGACGATATGCATTTCCAGCCGCAGCCTCAACAATGGAGTAACCACGGAAACCCTTCGCCCACACCTCCGTCCTTTAGAGGTCATGGCAACCGCTTCGGAGGTCCTGACCGTGGTTTTGTTGGACGTGGTACAAGCTTTGACCGTGCTCGCGGCCGAGGTTACGGTGGTCCTGGTCATGAAATGGATAGACAGCGGGAGGAGCAAATACGGGATGAACGTCAAGAGAAAGCTATCCCTAGACCCCTAGCGCGAGGGGAGGCCCAGGCCGTGGTAGAGGCAGATGTAATGGTTGTGAAGTTTGCCATGAGCGTGGATGCCACAGTGCCGTCCTTCAGGAAGAACAGAAAGCAGAAATGCGTCGTTCTAACCAGAGATCGTCGTCGGTGCCACCAGCCACTCAGTCCCAGGGAAAGGGTCCCCGGAGTCCGCCAACGGGCAACCGGGCTCCGCAGAACCCGACCGCCCGCAGTCCCGTTGAATCCGTCATTGTAGTCCGATTGACAGTTTGTGCACGATGTAATTTGACTGCACGTTGATTAGTTGCACTTTCTGCTTTTCTTCATTTTCTTTTTATTTTTCATCATTTTTGTTTTGCACTTTTGTTTGTACCTTGTGTACGATGTTCACAATATATATATATATATATATATATATATATATATATATATATATATATAAATATATTGACCGCCGACTTCTGTCCCTATTAGGACTAGGACCTCTGACGATGCGTGGACTGCCGTTGACGAGACTAACGACTTGGACGACACCGACACAACTCAACTGAAACCACTACAGTTTTTGCCTCTGTCAGCAACCCTAATCAAGCTTTGCCGCCTTTTGTTCAGGCCTTTTATTACGCTAGACTCCCGCTATGTCAAATACCGCGCCTTACAATAATTCCCGCTAATATCTTGGAAAGTGCGGCTCCTGCTATTACTGTAGCGGTTCATTCAGTTCAAACACCAATGATGATTGACACCAGGGCTGAGGTGAGCGTATTGCCCGGAGACTTGGTAGACATGTTTGACTCGCCTACTGATCTTACTTACTGATCTTCTGCAATATCATAAATCCTCAGTGTCCACGCGCTCTTCTACCAGTCAGTTACTTGCAATTCCACGGCATAACTTATCCTTTGGTTCTCGTTCCTTTCGTGTTTCTGCTCCGAGACTTAAAGACCCACTACTTTCAGTCAGCCTTTTCTGCCACCTAGCGTCCATCATCCTATGCGCCCTGATTCTTTCTGAGACTTTGGCGCTTTATAAATCATTTACTTACTTACTTACTTACTTACTGCGATTCCTTCTGACTTTAGATAAGTAAGGACATTTGGTAACCACACTGTTACGCTGCGTGGACCGTTACTGCTGACGATACGGTTGTGTGGGATAAAGATCCCTCGTTGTTTCTACATAGTTGACGCCCCAACACCTGTCATTGGAGGTTACGACTTAATGAGAGCAGTTTGTTTGGTGATTGATATTGACAATCGACAGGTGTGGTCCCGACGTCCTATATCCACCACGCTGGACCCAATTGGCCCAAGCCCTCCCATTTCCGGTAAGCAATAACAATGTTTCTTCGAACGTCTCTATGACTGACTCTGCACACCAACGTCGCGTTGTGGTGCCGAGTCACCCGACGTCCAGCTTGGGAACGCTGGATATCAGTCCGCCTGCTACTCTTTCTGGTAACTCATTGACTTCATCACAAGCAACAATACAAGAACCTGGCGCATATAGTAGCCGCATTCCAGCTTCGCGAGCTCTGGGTTGTGGGAACCCAACAGACAAAACCCTCCAGCCGCTGGCTGGACGTCCCGTAGGTTTAGCTCCTGGTGACACGGGCAGGTTAAACAAGCTTCTAAGACTTTCGCGGTGCCTTCACCTCGGAAGCGCCGTCGTAAGACGGACACTCATCCGCCAAGGACCTCGGACGTTAGGCGTAGAGATCCCGTTATTCCACCAGAGGAGTCATCTGAGTCCGTCATAGTCGCCGATGTCAACCAGCCGAGCATGTTAACGCGGACCAACCAAGGACACAGAAGTGTTCCTGTGTCACTGCCAGTGAGTCAGACGAGGAAGCAGATTCAGACGCTGAAGCTTTTTTGGAACTCCAGCGCTCTTTTGAAGCAATAACTGTGCGTGGATGAGATCAGCCTAATGCTGATCTCATCCAAACACAGTTATTGCACTCCAGCCTAGTATTTTCTGATTCTGAGTCCGAGGGAGGAGTAGATGATAAGGATATTCTACACACCAAACAACATTCTCAAGAATCGACAAACCTTATCCGCCATTTGTCAATGAGTTCGATATATTCAAACTCCGACTATGAGGACGATTACCAAGGTCTGTTGGAGGTCGAGCACTACATACAAAAGTCGAAAGGTCTCACTCGACAACCGTTTTTGTGCTCGATGCAGGTACCGTTAGACGTGGAGTGTGAAGAGGATCCAGACGCTGAGTGCTACTCATCAGAACTAGAAGAACTACCACCATTCACACCCGCACAGTTAAAAAGAATGTGGGCCAAGACGCCGTATTTTGGAGTGGAGCAGTCCACATCAGTTCCGCCAGGTGCGACGCCGTATGAAGCACCAAGACGTTTTCCTACCGAGAAGGCTCGCTTACTATGGAATCCCACGATGAGGAAACACAGAGAGAGACATTTGAGTACTACCAGTCACATTCGGTACGACCGTGCGTTACGTAGTTACCGCCAAAACCAAGCTCCTATGAGCCCGAGCCTCTTGAATTATGGAGTAGTATGATTCAAGCAGAATTTGAGTTCGTTTCATCGCCGAATTTGATGCCTCAAAGTTTAGCACTGCAGAACAAGCAGTCCACCCTGCCCAGTCCAGCTACATCGAATGACTCAACGCAACCGACGCAGTATTTAACGGCACAATTATCCTCCGAATCACCATCACGTACTTTTCTTTCGGCCCGCGAGCTGACGTTTAATCTTCCACTTAGTATATCGTAATTAGTGACTTCTGCCTCGATCAACAATATCTACGTGCCACCACCTCATCCGCCGTCAAGCGTTGTCAGTCAGCAGATGAGGGCAGTGTACACTGGACCTCCGCGTGTCTCTCAACGTCTTATACTAGATACACGCGCGCCAGAAAAGCGTTGTCAATGGCACATACACACTCGCGAGACTCACCCGTCACTCAATTGACGGACTTCACACCAACTTGCAATCCAACCCAGACTCCACCCCAAACTATCGAGTCTGTGTCATGCGCTCATGCCGCGTCTACGTCTTACAGTGCGCCGTATATGTACTGCAAGGCTGACGAAACGGAGCCGTCGGATATCGAGTGTAACCAGCTCGCAGATCTTGAGGTGCCTGAGCATCTGCAAGAACTGTTTGACACTACTGTCGAACAAGCCAATCTAGCGGAAGACAACCAGCTAAGTCTAGCAACAGTGCTGCGCAGAAACGCATTTACTTTTGACACTAGACCAACGGATATCGATCGGGTACTGCGACCTCCTAGTACATGACATCGACACTGCCGACGCCAAGCCAATTAAACAGTCTTTTCAAAGGCCTCCACTCGCCGCCAGAGAAGACAATGACAAAAGTTAGACGAAATGCTAGAAGCTGGAATTATCAAGTCGTCAAAGTCACCATGAAGTTCGCCTGTATGTATGGCAAAGAAGAAAGATGGTAAGTTCCGCTTCTGTATAGACTACAGGCGTCTGAACATTGTCACCAAGGGAGATGAATATTCAATACCACACGTCAAAGACGCACTCGATAGCTTTTACGAGCGAAATAATTCGCTACTATCGATCTGCTGTCAGTGTACTGGCAGATTGGTTTGCTGAGAAAACCAAGCAATGCTCAGCTTTTTGCACTCGCAGAGGGTTCTTTCAATTCACGCGAATGCCCTTTGGTCTTACCAATGCTCCTGCAACCTGCTGCCGCCTTATGAATGAGATCCTGCAAGATCTCTTGCATCGGATTTGCATTTGTTATTTAGACGATATCATCGCCTATGCGGCTACACCGGAGGAGCTCATCGATCGTCTAGACAAAGTATTCACTCGTCTCAGAGAGAAGGGGCTGAAAGCAAAGCCATCCAAGTATATGCTATTTAAGAGCCCGATCGAGTTCCTCGGACACCTAGTCTCAGCAGATGGTACTAAGCCGCAGCCAAACAAAATCAAAGACATTCAAGAATAAGAGACCCCGCGTTGCTTACGCGACGTGAGAGCATTCTTCGGTCTCGTTAGCTATTACAGGCGATGTATTAAAGACTTCTCCAACAAAGACTTCGCCAAGGTTGCCGAGCCACTCTCGCGTTTGAAAAGGAAGAACAACACCTTTGTTTGGAAAGAAAAAGTCCAGAAATCTTTCGAACATCTCAAGCGTGCTCTAGCCGATACAGTAACACTGGCAAATCCCACTCCGGACGTCCCATTTATCATGGATACGGACGCTTCGGACGTTGCCATTGGCGCCGTGCTTAGCCAGAAGATCGAGGGCCTATGGCGACCTATAGCTTTTTTCGAAGGTCCTTAATGCATCGCAGAGAAACTATTTACCGACAAAACGAGAGTTGTTGGCTGTTATAAAGTCACTCACACACTTCAGACACTATCTTTTGTGGATTCAGGTGATCCTCAGAACAGACCGCCACAGTTTGAAGTGGCTACATTCGTTCAAAACACCTACAGGGATGATGGCTAGATGGACTTAGACCATGGCTGAATATAACATAACGATTGAACATTGAACACCGCCCTGGTCGTTTACACTCGAACGCAGACGCCCTGTCGCATCACAAGTGTAAACAGTGTTTTGACAAAAACCAGCCTGTTGTCTGGATCGATGAGTGCAAGAGGGCTGATGAGATCACCGAGCCTATATCAGTCCATGCCATTCGTTTGTTACCAGAGCTGACGTCAGAAGACATAGCTCTCAAGCAGGCCGAAGATACCGAGATTGGCCCGGTATATAATGTTCTCGCTGACAACACCGACCTGTCCCCGGACGACCTTTGTAGCTACCCATCAGAGAGTAGGCAGTTATTGGCCCGACGGCCACAAGTGCTACTGCAGGACGGTATGCTCGTTAGGCAGATGGATGAACGGACGCAACTTGTAGTACCAACGGACCTACGAAAGAGACTGTTTGACGTTGCGCATGTTGGTCCCCTAGCCGCACACTTAGGTTCCAACCGTATGACACACCTGCTTCAGCAGTCCTATTACTGGCCAGGTATGAACAGAGACATTGACGATTGGTGCCGGCAGTGTGAATAATGTGCACTCGCTAAAGGTCCGCCCCTACGTCCGCATGATGCGTAAGATCATCGCAGGTGCTCCGTTGAACTTTGTGACAATGGACGTTTTGTCCGGTTTTCCAACGGCAGCCGTTCCAAATGTTTGACATTTCCAAATACATACTGGTCTTGGTAGACCACTTCACCAAATGAGTGAAAGCTCACCCACTATTAGACCAAGAGGCCGTCATCTGCATGACCGCTGTCCACGATGGATTCTTCAGCCGTTTTGGCTATCCCTTGCAGCTGCATACAGACCAGGGCAGGAACTTTGAAAGCTTACTGTTCAAAGAGCTCTGCAAACTCACAGGCATTCTCAAAACACGCAATACTCCGTTCCACCCACGCTCCAACACTTTGACGGAACGGGCAAATCGGACCATTCTGCAAATGTTGCGTGCCAGTATGACCCTCAGAATTGGCCTTCGCAACTAACTAAAGTACTTTCCGCTTATCGTGCAACGGTACACGCTGCTACCGGCGTAACGCCGAACCGAGCCATGTTCGAGCGAGAGATCCGCGTACCTGTCACTTTGATTGCCGCCCCGCCCGATGACTTTACCATGGCTACCGTGCCGTTCGTAGAGCGTCATCGTAAGGACATTCGTGCTGCTGCCGCGTTAGTTCGCGAGAACTTGTGTGTTTTTGTCCGTACTCAGACTAGCTATTTCGACCGCCGTGTCAAACCCGTGCCTTTCACCGTAGGACAAGAAGTATGGGTTTACTGGCCCAAACCGTTGGTCCGTCAACGTCACCGAAAGCTAACCAACGAGTAGTTGGGTAGATAAGTGATCGAGCACTTCACTTCCCCAATCACGGCCCGAGTAAGGCAGGTCGAAACCGGTAAGGTCATACGGCCGTCGATTTATGTCGATCATTTAAGTCCCTGCGCCACATCAACAACTACCACACAGGCTGATCTGGCTCCGACATCTGAGCCTCAGTTTGCCCCCAGGTTTAGTGGGGATGCAGCTACTTCTAGTAATACTACTCAGCCTCTGTCTGTCACTACGACCCGTACGGGTCGGACCGTTCGTCGGCTACACTGCGATTATTCAATGGTTAACTAATTATCGTTCAGATGACGTGTTTCGGTTTCGGTAGGGTATGATTTCCTAGAAGGTTTCGACATTTATCTTTCATACTTTCCCCCTTAAATCCCTCAAAAACCGAAAATTTTAGGCCCGTTTTCGGATTTAGAAAAATTACAACTTAAAATGTTTAACAACGGAGATGCTCATCTGCAAACTATCCTTAATTGTCATCGTAGCCTCACCAAAGTGGCATAGTGAATAGGCAACGTGGCTTCGGGAATACCAAATACTAAATGTAAAAAACTTACCAGTTTACATTACTGTGTAAGGCGACCAAGTCACACATCCAAAACAGCAGAAATCATTTTACTAGGACACAGAGTGATAGAACGGCGAACTGGCTGCTCTTACAAACCATGTGCCGTGACCCCATTTAGCGTTTACCGCCCCGCATTATCCCGTAAGCCAATAAGAGAGAGTTGCTTGAATTGGAACACTTACTTGATTGGAACACTTTACTTACGCGAAATCTATGAGCGGCTTACTGAAAGTAAAGAATAATTAGTACTCTACGGTGGTTTTGCTTTCGATTTTAGGTAACTATGGTGTGTGTTATCGACTCGATCTGCAGTTAATGACGATTGTTGATTTTCAATTGATAGACTTATGACCTTAAATGCAGCACCAGTAGTGAAGATGGCACACGTCGTATTTGGGAAGTGACTTCGTAGCCGCTAATGCTGTGCACACTGGATGTTTATCAGTGTCGGGTGTATGAGCGATAGTGTGCTGTAAACAACGCCTGTGCTGCTGCACAGTGATTTATAAAATGTGTTTAAATTGCGCTGAATGGAACAGCTATAGTTTCCCTAATTGGAACAAAATGCTGAGTATGTTCTGTTTAAGGAAACTTGCTCATATTATTGCAACACTGCTCAGACACGACTGTTGAGCTGTATTTAACCCACTTTTGGCTTTTTTAGATATGCCAAGCAACTGAGTTAGTTGACATCTATTTCACCACTAACAGCTGTTAAGAGCGAGAAGAGATTTTGTTCCACTTTTGGCAACTACCGTTGTGCACATTAATTAGATAATTTTTTTGTTGTTACTTGATTTTTGGAAACAATGTTGAATCTCTTTTGGAAGACTAGATTCAACTTTGTTTCCAATTTGACTTTTTTAGCTACAGACCAGCAGTACATTTTAATCAGCTGGAAAACATTTGTATCACATTTGCATTGACTACGTTTATTAGCTTACGAGATAATGCTGGAGTGGAAAAGGTTATATGGGGTCACGTCACATGGTTTGTATGCGCAACCAGTTCGTCGTTCTATCACTCTGTGTCCTAGTAAAATGACTTCTGCTGTTTTGGATGTGTGACTTGGTCGCCCTTCACAGTAATGTAAACTGGTAAGTTTTTTATATTTAATATTTGCTGTTTTATTAGCAAATTAAATTGTGAATTTGTGAGTTAAAAGCAATAATGTAACCAAACCAATCACGTGACCATTTAACTCGCGGTGGGTGACTTCCTATAGGTGGTCTATTGTAACCATGCGTCTATCTTTCACCGTTACGGAGATATGGCGCCTCAAAGATAATGGGGTCAGGAGTTTGACCTTTTGGGGTCACGTGACGTCATCGGTCACGTGACCATTCGACTTGGCATATGTGGCTTCTTATTGGTGTTCTATTGTAACCATACGTCTAACTTGCACCGTTAGGGATATATGTACAAGAGCTTTAGGCACTGTGTATACTCGCCTAGTAGAGATGTGTTGACACTGGCAGAGTTCAGTAAGGCGCGTCGCAAGTGTTTATGGGGCGTCTACACGTCAGCTGGTCTGCGTCAGTGTGCAGTAGCATTAAAAGACAAGTACGCTAGCATCAGTAGACTCGCTATTGACAACGATCAACTCACGGAAGCCGCTCAACTGCTCTGTCGGTATGTGTTTATAGTTATTGAGCTGCAGAAATTGACGATTAATTTTAAAATCGATTGAGCGTTAAAATAGTTAATGGCTTACTTTTTTAATTGATTAAAATTATGTTAAAATCTGTGACTTCTAACAACTTAAAGTGACTCATAATCAACATCAGTTTAATTTTATGTCGCATAAGACGTAATCAAAATTAATACTGCTATAGCGTCAGTTTAACAGTTTGTGAGCTTTGACTACGCAGTTTGTGTACGTTACTATATCATCATCTTTTATTCGATTTTACTATAGTTTGTAAAAGGTGACAACAGCCAGTCATTGGTCATTCTGAACTGCAAAAAATAATCTAAGTTAACCGATTGATAATTTAACTAGAAATATGGGGCAAAGCCCAACGTGAGTCCGCCCGGCGCCCTAAGTCCGACTGGAGGGAAATTAGGGGGGGGGTAAAATTTCCCCGGCAACAAAGTCAC
>Ga0209367_1005938_pt1 | contig 16913 bp, 13 predicted proteins | sample WorMetLIZISLAND2_FD_187412 | JGI IMG/M metagenome (GOLD analysis project Ga0209367, IMG submission 187412) | Marine gutless worms symbiont microbial communities from Max Planck institute for Marine Microbiology, Germany - Olavius geniculatus... ... | reverse complement strand
AGAGAAAGGAAGGGGGAGGAGGGGGAAAGGATGGAAGAGAGAGCGGACCCCCTAAGGATTTAGCGAAATGACGCCACTGCGCTGCGCGCTTGCACCCCCTTGCATCAAAACAAAAGACGGACACTTTGAACATACACTGTAAATCAGTCTAGTAAGCTTAGTGATTGATTCTTAAATTTTATGCTAATAACAAAAAATAATTCAGGGGTTAGCTTTTTAAACATATCGTATCGTATAGGCCTATTTGTTTGCGCGGTTGAAAAAATTGTCCATGTTCAAAGCTGTGCTACTTTTAAACGACAAAAAGATGAAATATTAAAATTTGAATAACAATTGCAAACCCTGTTTAGAATAATCTGTAAATATGTGTAAAAAAGCTGCTAAACTCTACTGAAAATAATTACTTTTTAACCAAGGTATTTTTGCCGCACACTATATTTGTGTGTATGTGATAACGCAGATGCTATCGCGTAAGAAGCTGACAGTGAAAATCGCAGCTTTAAAGGGAGTGATGAGTGGATCGGTAATTTTGTGTTTCAGTAACAATTTTCATTCAGTAAGACGTCTACATTTTCTGCCATGATGCGGTGCTTTTTGATTTTCTTGCTGTTTTCGACATGTCTCTGATAACGTGTGCGTTAAATGCAGACTGTTTATTACTTCTATTAACAGAGAAAAATAAGGTCCAACGCAGTAATTTAATAAAGCGAAAAAAAGAAAACAGATGTTCATCAACATGGCCGGTTTTTTAACCATTCTGCGTTGTTCAATGTTAACCAAATTTGCATGTGTAACGGTTTCCTTATATGTTTTTAATTTTAAGTTTTAAAAAGTCGGTTTAAAAATGCTGAAAATGTGAGGTCGGAAAGCAACAAAACACATAGCTAATTTTGTTAACTTGCTACCGCACACGCGGTGATAGTTGTATTTTACGTACACATACAGGGTGTGCCAAAAATGGCCGAACTTGTTTTTGTCAGAACTTCGTCAAATCTCCACGAAATTTGACAATTTTTGGCATACAGATAGCCAAGACGATATAAAAATGTAAGGTACACTCACTGTTTACCTTGCGTAATTTATCTCAATGCACTACCATGTAAAACGCAGATGCTTCAAATTGGTACATTATACGGTAATTATCAGTATCAGATTGCTCACTTTTTTATTATCCATTTGACAGAAAGTGCCATGTAATGTAATAATTTTGTGGTAATTAATATTTTACGCTAAAAACAGCAGACAACAAAATAACTAATTGGTGAGCTTAAAAAACATTTTATCCACGAATGAGTGCTGTGCATTTTGATCAGGCCCCTCCAAAAAACGGGGTAGTGGGGGTAAGCTACCCCGGACCCAACGACGTTTGGGAGGCCTCGCCGTCGCTGAAAAATATAAAGTACACTAAAATGCACCATTCGAAAAAAATTAAGAATTTTTTTCTCCAGTGGGGCCCTGCGAGAATTTTTTTCGGGCCCGCTGTGGCTCTCGACGTGCCTGATTTTGATCAGTTGATCGTTAATGCTGCTGTCAGCCGTACCGTCATGTCTAACTTCTAAGCCAATGTATACACTTTGGGCATAAATTCTGATAATTTGGAAGCAAATTGTTACACAAACTTATAATTTTGCTAAATAAATCATATTTTAGTTTATTGTGTGCTTAATTAAGTTGTTAACCAAAATTTGTCTGAATACAACCATTTGCATTTGTACCGTTGTTTTGACGATTTTTTGATTTCGTCAAACTCAGAGGTCGCCCATTTTCCAACACGCTGTTTTTGTTTTTGTCGGGGCCCCTTGGCGTCTGAACACAGTATACAGTATTAACAACTACGAGAATTCTGATGTCGTTAAAAAATTGGTTTTAACGTTCTTATGTCTATGATCACTGATCAGTTTATTTTTATTGCTACTACGTAAGTTGTGATAACATCTGCTGGTAGAAAATGTACTAAACAAATACATTCGTTGTTGAACACGTCGCTGTGTACTACGAGATCTTATAATGGTGATCAGTGGTTCTTTCAATGAGAGGCTTGTTTTGTGGTATGTGTAATTAACATACAGTTTTTACTTTGTTTTCTCGGCTTTTCTTACTTGGTTGTTTTAGGTATCGTTTACTGCTATCATAATATCATGACTAACCTAACACACTGCGTGTTATTTCGTTATTATTAGTAGTTCACGAAGCAGTTTGTAGCAGGGGAAGGGATCAAGACGAAATGCCAAAGACGCCGACAACGGGACGCTGTAGACGTCGACATCAGTGCCGGCGTTAGAGAGTTGGAGCTCCCCCCTCCAAATACAAGTGCGAGGCCTCTATAATAGGGGTTCTGGGGGCGGGGCGCATATTTCTCCAAGAATTGTCGTGTTTCATTTTCTACTGCCTCTAGAAGTCGCAATAGGAAAATAAAGAGGGTACCCCTCTTTCTCGCCCTCGGTCGAGGGGAACCACTTCACCCACGGGTACGAAATTTTGTCACGATAGACTGAAGTTTTGTGCAGACCACAGTAAAGATTTTGTGATTTTAGCTTGCACCGTTTTGATAGGGCTCAAGGGTGTGTCGGACGGACGGACAGACGGGCAGACGGACAGACACATCGACGATGGCTAAGACGTGCGAAGCATTACATGCTGTCGCGCGTAAAAACCACTGTGTCGATAACTTGCTGAGGTGGTCAGCGAAATGTCAGCATCCTAACGCTCAGTGGTGTGGCGTGATTGTGCGACAGCTGCGTTTATAACCCCCGACATTAAACGAGACGCAACATTAGGCTAGAGTATGCTATAGGCTTTGATTGTGTAGCGTGCTGAGCACATGTTTAGGCCTATCAGTCAGCAATATTGTTGGCGGCTGCATGCTTCAGCTGCTATTCAGTGAGACTGCGAATGAGAAGACGAGATCCAATGACGCAGACAATGGAATTACAGTGTTCAGGTTTCAGCTGCAAGCTATAACTTGTACGACCATTATACCGCGTAGTACGACAGCAGCTGCAAGTGAAAAAATATACAAAACATCAACCTCTGCGCTGCTTGTCTGCAAAATCGTGGAATATTTTTACTATACCTGTAAAAAAATAAACGTATATTTTTAGTTCTTGGCTTATGCTACAGAAAATACGGCAGTGAACGTTCGGTAACAAATTATTTGTCACTTTATTGATAAACGCTGTTGTTTACGTTACGCTATTGCTAACGTAGGCTAAAAAATCTAAGTAAACCGTTGTTTACAAAACGTCATTAACTTCGTCTTTACTGGCAAAGTATTACAAACCAAACTTTTATGCGCCATACGCTGGCAAAAGTAATCATATACGTCAAAAAATGTTTCAAAATAATACAGTAAATAGAAAAAACATAAGCAAAATGTAGCACAAAAGTAAGTACACTGCATAATTTTGTGCGGACTAGTTCACTAACTTCGGACAGAAACTGTATTGCATCCTATTGCTTTTGAGATCAAGGCCCTTGCTAACTTTATGACGAAAGTGTGAATCATCTTTATAAAATTGCTGTGGCAAGAGCGTTCACTGCAGCTACAAGCGTTAAGGGTGGCGCAGACATACAACGCACACCTTAGCTAACAGCTCGCGGTAGGCCCTGTTTGCGATTATATTCTTTTCAACGGTGTGCAGCAGCCAGGCTGCTGACAGCTATTGTAGAAAAAGTCGACTGCCGCGCTATGACTTCATCACTCACAGGTATAGCATACGTCAAAACCTTATGGTGTGTATAATTGTGCGCGTAGCATCAGATTTTCCAGCAATGTATCCAAGACATTTTTAAGGCCAATACTTTTTCTGCGGCATCGAACGTTTCAAAGGGGCGACTGAAAATGCGAGACTGGAAAATGGAGCACAAGAAAATGCAGGGGTGGAAAATACGAGACTGGAATATGAAGAAAAATGAGCGCCTGGGTTTGTATGGCGTTATGATATGATATGTGATGATATTGAATTTGCACCTGAAAAGCTGACAGACAGGCTGTCCGTTTAATCTGCTACATCAACTAAAAAAATAAAATGTATAAAATAAAAATAAAATGAAAAAACTGAAATTGGAGTACGGTTGATAGGGTTGATAACCTAATATGCGTACTTCTAAAAGCGTTAAGAAAGAACTGCTTCTGCGTCAAATCTTTGACGACGTTTGTCGTACAGCGTACGTCCGGTGCAAGCTCTTTAAACTTAGAGGTATTTTATTGCCGCAAGTTTAGATACTCGATTTGAAAAAAGTAGGGACAAAATTAAAATTTTGAGCACCTGTAATGTCACTACTGCTAATGACCATAAACAAAGTTGTTATCTATCTTTTAGTAGCAATAGAAATTATTATTTCTTTCACAGTCTTTTTACAAAATGTTTTTAATGTTTTATTTTACCAGTTTTCTGCAACGTGCTAAATTTGAAAAAAGACAGTTTTGCAACATCCGATGAAACATTTTACCTGTATCTACGGCCCAAACAGTGACAGCAATTCTCACGGTGATCCGCGAGTAGCATACAAGACATTACGGCAGATATGGCATTTTTTCTGGCTCACACTGTAAACCGTGTAGGTTTCAGTAAGTAATTTATTGTAGCGCGTTTTCCGTGATTAACTCTAATGCGTTGCGTCATGTGCAAGGAGAAAAACTAGATACTTGTGAAATGTTTGAGGTGACATTTAAAAGCAAGCCTATAGACGGTGAGCGTGTGCTACTCTTAAGTAAGATAGTTCGAATGGGCGATATGTTATTTTGTGATGTTCAGGTATAACAATGACGCCGACAATGACGCCAGGTAATTCCAGCAACAAGACTTCTGACCCGCCACAGTCCGACGACTACGACTACTTTTCGTTCATCTTGTACGAGGTGGCGGTTCCAATCCTCTACGGCTTGGTGACGGCACTCGGTGTAACCGGAAACAGTTTGGTCATTTACGTCATCGTGTCCAAGGAGCGCATGCGCACAGTTACCAACTTTCTGCTGCTGAATCTGGCCATCGCAGACCTATCCTTTGTCATAGTTATCCCGCCGTCGACAGCCTACGTGTTTGCCGCTAACAGGTAGCGACATCATCTCTGATTACTCGTATTAAAGTTCTTTTGAAATTAATTACAGCTTTTACGACCTGAGCGCTTACTGTATAAAGTCCGTTCGTGTCGATTAATATAGGCCTACGTGACTTCATGTAACTTACTGTTATTCGCACATCCCTGTCCCGTCGTGCTGTAAAGTCTGTTAACATTTCTTCTTTGCGTGCAAGCTAAACTTTTATTACCGCCCGACGCAGCTGCTGCGCAGCGCGTTATTGCTGTTGTTTGTCCGTCTGTATTTAATGCCGACGTATCTCGGCCAGATAGCATGGGTTACGCAGAAGATAATTAAATAAGTAATTAGCTTAGGATGTTCGTTTCTTGTAGTCTTAATATTGGTAATTTGAATGTAAAGGGAACCATCTACACATTTTGGCAGAAAAGGGGGTGGGGCGACTGTTTTTGGCAAAAAAACTTACCACAAGTCTATCTCTGAAACGGTGTACCATATAAACTTGGTTGTACGTGAAAAAATGTGTCTACATGCTTTTGACTAATACCTCAATCAACGGCCTTGAATGACTTTGAACGCTCACTGCGCACTTTGCTGCACACAACGTGCATCATTTAGAGAACCCACCATTGTGACAATGGCTGACGCCATATCAAATTGTTTCAGATTAGATTAAATTAAGTTAAATTTAGGAAAATTTATATGAAGGTCGACCTTTTAGTGGTAGAAAATACAGTCTATACTATGGATATTTCTAGGTATTTTCAAACTATATCATCGAAATAACTGCGACATCTTGCAATTTCCTTGCGACCGCGCGACATTTTTAATAACTGACATCATTGCTGTAGTATCCAAAAAGAGGGTTCAATTTCTACCCCTTAGGCCGCAAATCGCCCCCCCCAATTAATGATCCAGTTAGACGGTTTGTGACGCAGTGTAAAATCTCCAAGTGGGGATCACCAAATCATCAAGTGGAAATCGCCAGTGACAGAGCCCAGGCATTAAACGCATTCTTACGCATTTAGGGCTGCAAAATCACATCTGAAAGTAATGTTTTTAGTTATTTTATGCAATTTTTTCTGGTTTCTTCTGCAAAAAGTTTATCGAACTTGTCATTACGGTAGCTCGCAGCTTAGTCTATTCTAATAGTCTATTTTTCTAACTATAAAATAATGAACTATAAATTTGGGACAGAGCCCAACGTGAGTTGACCCGGCGCCTATCGTCTGATTTGGGAAATATCTAGAGGGGCCAAAATTTCTCCGGTAGCAAAGTCCCGTAGCCTGAAGTCAAATGCATTAGCATACGAAAAACGTGCATTGTCGACTTAGAGTGGGTCAACATGCGCACCCTAACCGTCGTTGTTAGTGGATCAAATTTCACCAATTGTTTTCTATTTAATGCAGGAAAGATCGATGTTGATAATGCCGATAACGCCGTTTTCCGCTTATCGATATCTGTATGCTTTTCAGAGAAATTCGCAGTCAAAATCAAAAGTTGTCTTAATTCGCACCGAATGTTGAAAGTTTTTTGCCTTTTCTAATTTTAAAAGGGCGGTGCCCCCCAAACGTTTTAGCGCGTTATCACCCCACCCAGTGGCACGTCAAGTGGCAAAGTTTCTTGTGGCTATTCTCCATACTGCCGAAGTTGTAGGCGCTTATTCGACGAATTTTTAAAGCGAATTTTTGACTCTTAATTGTAAAAAAATGTAAAAGGGACCCCATTTCCGATGGAGGCGACCTAGCCAGCCTTGGTTATTCTCTAGCGCGTGTAAAAATTTTGGGGCGCAGCACCTTCTAGGTACCGATATGTGGTCTTTCGAAAAAGTCGATTTGGGTGGGTGTGATTTGAATCTTAGATGTTCAAAGTTACTGGACTGGATTTGTTGCACTGAAAGCGGGAGGAAACATTAAACATTAAACATTAAACAAATACTTGTTCAATTTTACATATTTTTATTTAAATATCTTAAATATTTTTATTTAAATATTTTTTAAAATATTTTTATTTTTTTCTGCAGACATTTGCCGTCAAATTTACGAGTAAACGTCGTTTGTAATTGCGCAAAATTTTGCACGTTTTGTGCCTAAAACTTTTTAAGAATGGTCTCCCGAAATTCTGGACTGGGATTGTAAAACATTTTTATTATGGCGCAAATTTCGCGACGATTGGCTGACGAAGCTCGAAGATTTTGTGGCGGGAAAAAATTAAACGCTAGCAAAACTTAAGTCCGCTCCGAAAACTATCGTTTCCGAGCGGACTGAAAATCTACTCGCCGTGTCGCCAGTAAATTTATACTATGTTTTAGGACAAAATTTATGTTACAAAATCGTTAATTCAATGCAGAAATTTGAAACGCAAACTCTTAAAGCTGCGTGTTGTCGTGCACAGGTGGCCGTTCGGAGACATCGCGTGCCGACTGATGCACTATTTGATCAACGTGACGGCCTACGTTACTGTCTACACCTGAGCTGTCCGCGGTCATTATATTGTAACACGTTGTGTTAGGCCTACGTTACTGTCTACACGTTGGTGCTCATTTCTGTCACTCGCTACATGACGATTGTCCAGTCTGTCAGCACGGCACGCTATCGTACCAGGAGCCGTGTCGTGTCGCTGATTGTCATGGTGTGGCTGGTCACATTGGCGGTCAACACTCCCGTCCTTGCCACGTACAGAACACTGACGGACCAACTGACTGGAACCTTTCACTGCGTCAGTACCAGTCAGCTGGCGTCCAAACGTCTCTTCGCCACGTTTTTCGCCTTTGCTTATCTCATTCCACTGACAATCATTGCCGTATGCTCGGTCGGCATCTTACATCACATCGCAGTAAACTACATTATTTTTACGCTTTTTCGTAACAAAATAACCCCCTGACAGCGACATATTTCCACGTGGTTACGATAGCCCAACAGTGTTTGAAACTATGTTTGCAACGAAATTGCGTCATCTTACGTCACATGAGACGTCACCAGGCACCGATGACGCCCTCGCTGACGTCAATATCAGCTGCTGTATCAAGCAGCTACAACCTCGCGATGCTGGGCACACGCGGCAGAAACCGCAGAGACGATAAGAAGAAACGGGCCTGTCTACAACAACAACAGCTACTACTATTACTACTACTGTTTCTACTACCACTACACGTAGTAGAGACGATAAGAAAAGGGCGGTTGGTCGTACACTGGTGCTGGTCGTTGTGATGTTTGCTGTGCTCTGGTTACCCGTCCACGTTCATCTGCTTGTCATGTACTTCGGCTGCAACCTTAACCCTAGTAGTAGTAACAGTAGTAGTAGTAGTTGTTGTTGTTGTTGTCGTCGTCGTCGTGTACTTCGGCAAAATCCCCGAAACACACTTCTACGAGGTAAATAATTTTGCTAGCGCATTGTAATGATCGTACTTGCGTGGTTAAGCTTTTCCACATTATGAGATCATCTGAGAATTACATATGATGTACTGTACCTACTACGCCAAGCTTTTTGTTTCTTAGCCAACAACTCCAAAATATTGAAACGCATGCTGATAATGAACAAACTAGAATAAATGAACAATCACTCACCTTCACAGTTACTGATCTAATAGACGGCGCCAGCTGCAGCGCACTAATTAGTGTCGGTTGCGATATATCGTGACAATGCAAAAGGATTACAGAAATGCACATAAATGTAATTTGACTAATTCCATACGTTGCAACATTAAATATTGTCATGTCATTATGAGACCACTGTGTAGATTGAACTACGCGTCTCACCTGTCCATTGTCAGTCCGCCTAGTTCGAAAACAAAAGAGCTGTACAAAATTATAATTGGCGCCAACGTGTCCCAAGGCATGAGTAACCGCAGTTTTAATTTTCCGTTCTAAAAATCAAAGACTTAGGTTTACCAAAAGTCAAAAAACCCAAAAATGGTGCGTATCTCGTATACGAATTTTCTTTCACCAGCGGAAGGTCGGCTGAGGCTGTTCAGGCGGTTTCATAACATAACAACGCGTTATCCAGCGGTACAATCGCCTACCCCCTATGACGTACTGAATGAATGAATGACTGAATGACTGGTTTAATGAGACGCATCAAACGTGCATCAAACACTGCTATGAGCAATACAAATTTATAACACTACAAGAATACACCGATAGAAACAAACACTGAATATAAACTACTTAGGCTCAATACAAAACGTTACAGACGACAGACATATGGACGACATATTGTATCGTAGGCGTAACGTTATAAGGGTCGGCTATAAAATAACAACAGAACGCTATGAGCTTGTAATGTCTAACGGCGCAGGCGGTGAGTGTGCTGTGGAACTGTCTGGCGTACTTCAACTCGTGCGTCAACCCCATCATCTACAACAGAACGTCAAAGGAGTTTCGAGACGCGTTCCTTGAGGCTTGTGGCTGCCGTAATCAACGTCGTCAGGAACATTTTACCTGCTCAGATCGCACGGATTGCTGACTACTACTACTTTTACTACTATAACTATATACTACTTAGTAGTAGTAGCAACAGTAGTAGTAATAGTTGTTGTTGTTGTTGTTGGAGCAAACTGTTCAGATCACACTGATGGGCGTCACGCTGATCGACCAAATGCCTAACAAGAACGGTCTTCTGTCCTTATCTTCACAATGTAAACTCTGATTTTTGTGTTTACCTCTACACCGCTTTCTGGTGAACACTGGCACTCACACACCGCACATTGGTGCGGAGTTGTATTGTTAACAGCAACGTAGCCAGAATGCAGCAAACATTACTCCCGTTTTCTAAAGGCAGTATTTGCCACATTTGAGTGACGGATCGTTAAAAGCAGAATGATGTACCGCAGTGAATTTAGCCCTTGACTACAAAACTGTTTCCACAAGCATTTCGACAGCAACCTTAAGTATTAATCAAAACCGTTTTTGTTTTAAATTTCAAAGTTGGCTGCCAAAAAGCGGAATAAAACACTCTCCATTTTTATGGTAAAGTCTTATCCGCATATATAAAATAAAAGAAAAAAACGCTTTTTGTTTTTTTTTCTTTATTTTCATTACAATATGGGCGGACATTTGCGAAGTCATATTTTTTACTTTTCTGCTGCGCCAATATGGCTCCCTGAAAAACTTTTTTTCGACTACGACTTTATCGACGTACATGTATTGCATCCAAATGGACAGTCAGACGCGTTTGTAACGCCGTATGTTGATGACTTCCGGTAGGTGCTGGTTATACGTTGATTTCGCCGTCACGTTCGTCGCCTGTCGATCTGACTATCTGTCATATCGATCTCGTCTTGTCACTTGGTACTTGGTGAGCAGCGGCGTAGGATGTAATTCCGTCGCTAAGTCCTATACGTCGGACACGTTTACCCGTCAAATGTGCAAGTTCGATAAGCACTGTGTAACGCACCAAGGTCGGGTGGGTCTACGGGGGGGCTTTTCCCAGCCGAAATGGGTCTATGAAAACATTGAACAACCTCAATAATTTGAAATCTTAGAAACAGTCCTTGACGATAACAAATTTCTTAACTTAAGATGTGCATCCAAACGGGACCCCAAAGAGCTTGATGTTTCGCATCGGTAAAACATTAATAATGCAACATTTTTATGGGACTACTGCAATGTACCCATGTGTAAATTTGTGAGAAGGACAGGTTTCCCGTAATTTCTACACAAATTACGTCGCCCTTAAATGTGAAAATTAAAATATGACTTGAAACGCTTTTGCTCTTAACCCCGTGATGTTGTCTAGTGAAAACTATGTAATCTACATAAAATTTTATTTTTAGTTTATTTTTGTTGTAATTGTAATTTGTGTGTACTATTTTTGACATAATAAACTAACTGACCATTAGTTTACGACGCTTACATGTATAGAATTTCGCGTTTGGGACAAAAAGACAGAAAAAAGACTGCGAATGAAAGAGAATGTGCACAAGTTATACAATCGCACAACTTTTCGTAAGCTTACGTATTCTGACTTGCCTTGCATGTAACTTTGACATTCGACAAACATACTGCTTAATATTTTTCTGCTTTCGTGAAGTATTTTGTATACATATTGACGTATCGATGCAGTATGGATTAAATAGACGGTCAACCATTACTAATCTAAAACTCACGCAGATAATATTTTGCGGATTGCAAAATAATGTACACCTATGCCCCTTGTGCTAACTCAACTGCCACAACAAGCTATGAAAGAAAACCCACCCGAGGTGAATACCCCGACTATATTTCTACATATTCTCAACACCTCTCGGCCTTTCGGCGCACGTCTCGACTACAATCTCATGTTATTGTGTTACCCTGGACAATTATCCAGGTTACTGTACGTCGATGACTGTGCTATCTATGAGTTGAACAAAATTAACGAGTGAGTTTTTATCAAAAATATTTACCGGTTTTCACAATTTTATCAGTAGCTTATTTTTTTCGGAAAATTTGCAATGAAAACTACGAAAGATGTCAGAAACGCATCACTACAGTCTAAGCCTCGTCACCGTCGTCGGTGCCTTATTCGCTAATGCGAACATTGGCAACACGGCAGACCAAGCTTCTCCCAGCTGTGCGATGTTCTATCGACTGCAGCAACTTTTCTGCTGATAGATATGTCCTATCTAAGTCTATGATGGCGTCTCGCCACGCCCCTCCAAGATGTTTACTGTACAAACTTTACAGCACATATGAGATTGACGCAAATAGAAATGTGCTACCATTTGCCTGCTTCGTGTAATGATGGCGTTGTTGTTCAAACGTGTTCAGCAAGAACGTTCAAAACATGTTCACAATAATACAATAACTCGCCGGCAGCCAATATCTGTGAGGCAATGGCAGGCACTGCGTTAACTGTCGGCTGTGTACCGCTGATGCCTTCAACATGTAAGCTTTCTCTATAAACTATTTATAAAGGCAAACCTAATTATGTTTTCCACAGTCGTGATGATACAGAACCTCCAAGAAACAAGTTGCAAACCCAATTATATTGCTTGCACTCTCAATCCATTCCACTAATTAACGACGAAAGTCTAAGTGCGCGAACCTGGACAGCGACACTGATATAATGGGGAATGTGCCTCAAAAATGTACTTTAAGCCATATACATTTATCATATTAAAAATAAAGTCACCGTTCAAAGCCAAACATTGTGTGCTTATTAATTGAATTAAACGATCAATGGCACAGAAAATAATGGTCATCGGTTATCCGTATTTTAGACTCACTGCTGTCGGTTCGACATTTTTTCTGATTGTAATAATTTTCAGTATGAACTGGTCTACGCTGTTAATGGTGTTTACGGCATCGGATCATTGGTCTACGACGAATAAAACTGTTAGCTAATAGGTTACAGTCATGTGAACAAAACTCGGTGAAAAGGAATGAACATGAACTGTTTATTACAGGCATTGCCTATAATATTTTTTCAGTGTTCTTTTTTCGTTTTTTACTACAATGTGTGCGCAAGATATTAACTGTCGGCGACCTCATTGTCAGTAAACTATATGGCCTAGATTATACATCGCCATCATTTTTGCACAATGCTGTTTCAAACTCAAACCGTTGACGACTGCAGCATAAAGCGGAACGAGACGAAAATACCGGGTAAACACACGCGTCTTTGACAATAACAAGCTTACTGAGTCACTTTGCCTTTATACATGTGAATACAAATCTATTTGGATATGGTACTTATTTGAAAACGGCTTCGGCAGGCTGCTGAAGTGAATCTAGTTAGCGCAAACTTCGCCAAAAAATATCGCTAAACGTGATAAACAGGCTTATAATATATTGCATTTAATCAGCTTTTCTCTGCGTTTTCATTGATTCTGTCTATTAACAAAGTAGTTGGCAACATAACATTTTACTTTTGTCTTCAAGAATACAAGTTTAAATTGATCGAAATTTGTCAAAGGTGATAAAAGAGTTCAAATGTGTTCAAGCGATTTAAGCTTTTGTTCAAGCGAATACAAACGTGGCATGAATCATGCTTGTTAGCAACTATAGCTACAAGGTACAGGAGTGACACAACCATGTCAAAGACCGTCATGTAGTCACATTATGCGATAATTCTGCAGGTGGTAACAGCGTTATTCAGTAAAACGATGACCGTAAGGCTTAGGATTGGTACTATCTGCCATTTGCTCAAAATCTGCAATTGAAAATTGCCATAGCGCTTGCAAAAAATAATTCTACAAACGTTTGCATTCCACTTAATTCCACTGCTGGTTGTATAGAACGTTACTAAAACGTAGGTTTACCGAACACGTTGTAGTGTGATACGGGCAAGTAGTCAGTTGCAGTAGTTTAGTCGGCTCAGGATGAACGCATCTGTGGATCTTTGCCTACCAGACATGTTGAAAAAGGTAAGCAGTTTACATCTGCTACAACTGCCCCAACAAGCTTTTGCTTAAATCTGCTGAATACGATGATGAAGGACACAAAAATAATGGACACAAGAAAATATATTTTGAAGACACAGTGGCTAATGTGCACGACAGAGCCAAGCAGAGACGTTTAGTAGTAGTTTTATCATCATTTTCTTAATGATGATAGAGCGACAAAGAAGAAGACTGTACAGTAGTAGTAATCGCTTCTGACCTAAGGTCACGATGCACAATGTCCGCCGCTATTATGTCGTTACGTCCAACTCCCAACGACAGACAATTAGCTGCAATCTTGCTGAGTGTGACAAATAGGTGTCTATAGCTAATCCCATCAGATAATGGAACCTTCTCTTTGACAGATTCTGTCGTTTTTTTCTTGCATTGGAGTGATTTACATTAAGATACAATGGATCCGTATATGTACGGTATGTATCTGCATTTAAAGGCAAGAATAAACACTTAAGACTCGTATGGGTGAGCTTTTCTGAGTTAATTCGCCATGTCTATGTTCCACAGAATGACTCGCCACCGAAGAGCTACACAAGGTAAAAAAACGCAAAAACTTTTAATAAAAACTGCAATATTAATCTGCATTAGGGTTGTTATTTCGTGCTCAAAGAACACCTTCACTACAATTCCATTCACTATAATAATATGCCTAATTATTTCTTTCGCTCTTTACTGGATAATTCCTGCTTGCAATTGCTATAATTTTCTGCCTGGCTTCGTGCGGTACAGTAATGCACGGTTTAAATTCCACGCAACACACAACGCAATGTCTGTGCGTACGCTTTACGCAAGTGACGCAAAAGAGGCACAAGCTGAAACATTATCTCTCTTGCGTTGCGTCTTTTGCGTTAGACAGAAACCAAACTTAAGTTGTCATATCTATTTGTCATTTCAGAGTCATCATTCACGTCATTCCGTCACGCCGTAGGCATATCACAGAGGAGCATCAGACATGAACGGCAGTAACATGCACTGTGGCCAATAAAAACGTGCCATTTTACTTTTGTCCATATTTTCGCCAAATATTGGCCAATTTTCAAAATTTTGCAATCGCACACTTTACATACAATTTGCAATAATGTGATTGTTATATATTCCACCATACCCTAAACGCGTCTCTATACTACTTTGTGAAATATAAATGTAAAAAAACCAACGACAATAACAAACATTTACGTAAATAAAAAAACTCTTCAGTCCAACATTGCGGCGGTGAATGATTTGTATGACACTAGACTACAGGGTGCGGCAAAAAAGTAGCCCCTAAAGTTTTTTGCCGTTTTCTCAGCAACCGCTGTTGAAAAACGACGAAATTATAGACTTTTGAACATGACCGCCTACCGATTTTTCAGCATTAAAAATGTTTAAGCTAAAATGCTATTCAATTTTCAAAAACCGGTTACCACGTTACTGCCGATGACGTCACAGTGACGCTTTGACAAACAGTAAGTTATTTTGTTTATAAATTATCACTAAATTGTCGTTTTTTTCAAGCAATCGCCGGCTGCCCACCGGATTCATCTTCCAGCAGGACAGCGCACCAGCACACACAGCGCGCAGCGCGCAGCGCGCAGCGCGCAGCGCGCAGCGCAAGAAACTGACTGCGGGCCAACTGTCCAGATTTCATCAGAAAAAACCTTTAAATTCGCCAAATGCAAACTCAGTGGACTATCACGCGTGGTGTGCAATGTTGGAGCTTACCGCAAGCTTAAAACAAAGCCAAAAACAATCGCGGAACTCAAGAAATCGCTTCAGGTTATCTGGAGCAACCTACCACAAGGACCGATCAACAAGACTGTAAAAGACTTCTCAAATTAAGCGACTGAAGGCTTGTGTTGGAGCTTGGAGCTGTCGGTGGACACTTCGAACATTCACAGTGACAATGGAATTTTGGCATCTGATCATTAGTTAACTGTGTTGTTTGACTTGTTTTAACGATGCTATTGAACTGGTGTTGTAGCTTGAACATTTTTTCACGCTGAAAAATCGGTAAGCGGTCATGTTAAAAAAATCTATAACTTCGTCATTTTTTAATGAAATCAAATTTTATTCGGCACTTAGCCGTAGAACAATTTAGTAAATAAATCTGTAAATTTTTAGATAAAATGCTAAACGGTTGCTGAGAAAACAGCAAAAAACTTTAGGGGGCTACTTTTTTCTGCCGCACCCTGTATGTTTGACGCACACAGTTTAGTATCATACACATCATCCACCGCAATGTTTTTAAAGTGTTTTTGGTTCATTGACCAAAATGTTTGTTTGTTATTATCGTTATATCGTGAATTTGACGGACCAAGTATCTAGGCATGAAATTGACGGACATAAAAATGGAGGACAAATTTAGACAAATTGGCAAGACATGACATAAAATTGACGGACATAAAATTGCAAGACATGTTTCAAGTGGCTGAATATAATTATATGCCTATATTTAATAGACTTCGGCTTTTAATTGCTCACCTGTAGCTAATTTTAGATAGATGTTTTCGTAATATTTTATGCATTTCAACATAATATACATATGCATATTATAGGCATACAACTTACTTTGCTGGTGTGACTTGTGTTTTGCCGATGTTTTAAAAAGAATTGCACACTGCATTGTAACGTAATTTATTTTATTTTTTCCTCCAATTTCACGTCCGTCAATTTCACGTGCGTCAAATTCATTTCCGGCAAATTCATGTCCGGCATTTTCAGTCATAACTGACGACTCCGCTATTATTTGTAGTAATGTTAATCACTGTGGCAACTATGAGTTGTTCGGGTTTCAGCAAAACAATCGTTTTCTAAATTAATTTAAAACCAGATTTACACTTGGCAGGTTTTTGTACGGGAAAACACACGATCAGTCCCTTACCCAAAACTACCAACTGTCTACAATGCTGACAAATTCGCTAGATAAAGGTTTGCATCATGCAAGTTGTCGTCATTAACCTAATTGGTCAGCATCAAAATACATCGTATTTTCTGTCGGTATCTTAAATTTGTCTTTCCGGTGCATTTTATATGGCATTAAAATTACAAGTTATGATATCCCGACATAACACAGAATGTACATAGACGGCCTAAACTTAAAACTGCAACACGGCAAATTCGCTATATAGCCTAATGTGAAATGCGAGCAGATAGGCCTAATTCTAGCCCGACTAGTTCATTGGTCAGTTAATCAAAGCAATGGCACAGAATATTTGTATCGTTGATTCTGTGTTATGTCGTTTATGCTTACCCCTAGTCAGTTCTGAGCCCATTACGACGTTGCGGCGTCGTTGCGTTTTCCCACTTTTACTCAGTCAACAGTACTGAAACGTATCATTCTGCCCCCTGGCGAATACGGATGCAACTTTTGCCTGCACTCATACCCTGGGTCATCAAGGTTAAATACCTTGGAGTGTACTTTTGCTGTAACAGTGGTGATACTGACTTAACAGATATATGCAGGAAATTTTATGGACATTTCAATAGCATATTATCAGTAGTGGGTCGATGCGCAAATGA
>Ga0209367_1005937_pt1 | contig 16914 bp, 9 predicted proteins | sample WorMetLIZISLAND2_FD_187412 | JGI IMG/M metagenome (GOLD analysis project Ga0209367, IMG submission 187412) | Marine gutless worms symbiont microbial communities from Max Planck institute for Marine Microbiology, Germany - Olavius geniculatus... ... | reverse complement strand
TGGTCCACCCGCTGGACACGTGACCACGTGACTGTCCTGAGGCCTGGCAATTTTTGAGGGGTTCGTCCAGGAATCGAACCCAGGACCTCTCGCTCTGGTGAAGTTGACCTGAGTCCAACACTCTAATCCATCTAGGTAGTATAGCCTAAACCACTTGGTAGCCACCCGACCGGGAGTCACGCCAACGACCTCTTGATAATAGGCCCCCTAAATCCAACGTCCTAACCGTTACGCACGCCACCAAACTGACCTTGGTGAACTTGAACCTGAAATGAAATGGTCGTGTTCTGCAGAGTTTTTGTTTTGCGTAGTAAGTTTAGATGAGTAAATTAGTGAGTAGCGTTTGATTACATGCTTGTTTTTTCATCTCGCCAAGAAAACACGACTTTTTACTATTTTGCCAGTTGTTTCGTGTAGGCCTATTTTTAATTTTCGTGTTTTTAAAGGTTTGTGTATAGTAATGAGTTACTTTGTCTTTTTGTCTTATTGAGACGTGCGACAGCCTTAGCAGTTCCTGTTCGCAGATTGTTTTGGTCTATCTTCAGCCATTTCATCGCAGTTGACCCTTGAAATGTGCACCACAGCCGAAAATCGCAAAAAAAATCACAGACACTCACCAACACGCCTTATTTTGGGGTTGAAGGTTCTCGAGGTAGATACCCAAAAAGCTCCTATTTGACGCTCGTGTGCGCAGGCCTCCTTGAAGCTAGGAGGTCGCAACTTAGATCTACTAAAATTTGTGTTTGATGCTGAAAATTTCATACGCAACTTGTCTTGTTCTAGGCCTATCTCCAGCCATTTCGTCACAATTCAGTGTCGAAATGTGCGCTGCATCCAAAAATTGCGAAAAATTAACTAAAAACCCCTTTTTGGAGGGGTTCAAGGTCGTTCAAGGTCATCGATGTTGACAAAAATAAAAAGCCCGTGACCAGTGCTTGTTATGGTAAGCAACATATCTGTATCTATCTGCAACCGTTTTCACACTAGGCGAGCCAATAGCGGCAAAATGACGCTTTTTCTAGGGGGTACCCCTCTTTGACGCCCTCATTCAAGAAGAACCACTGCACTCAGGGGCACAAAATTTTGTCACGAAAAACTATAGAGTCCTTGTGGCAGCCCACAGTGAAAACTTCATGATCTTAGCCTGCACCGTTTTGATAGGGCTCAGGGGTGTGACGGACAGACGAACGGACGGACAGACACCTCGGCGATAGCTAAGACGCGCGAAGCATTACATGCTGTCGCGCGTAAAAAATGTCGGCCCAATGCCGACAATTGTACGACCTTATTGTCCTTCTTATCTTTAACTTTTTGAGCTGAAAATATTTCCTTCTGTAGTAGTTCCTTCTGACACGTTCGCGCAATTTTTTTACGCCATTTTGTTTTCGAGTAAGGAGACCTAAAAGCACTTACAGTGTGACGTAACTGAGCTAAACTGATACGGTTTAGTTTTGGCGAGCCCACTAATCACTGGTTAACGCGTACGTGAGCGTAGTCACGTAGACCACCAACGCCGTTACACGCTGCCTACTGTAATGCATTGGTCAGTTCGTCAAAGACTAAACCAAGTCAGTTCAGTTACGTCGTTCTGTGCGCGTTTTAAGGGTACGGAACAGATGACGACTGACGGACAGACCACAGACGGACGGGCAAGGTCTGTAATGCGGCCAATGCATTGTATCGACAGTGTTAACGGAAATGGACGTCGACGTCTGCCGGGCAGAATAACCGATCTGGATCTGGTTAGGGTCTGGGAGAGTGACGCCTCGTCAGAGCAACATGGTGGTGAGTCGGTGTTCGTGCTGCCGCAATGGTACTTCATCGTCGACCATGCCTCAAGGCGCGTTTACGCCATCGATCCACCCGTCTACCGGCGTCTGGCGGCCGCTGCGGCCGAGATGCTGGCCGAGCGGTGGAGACGCACCTTGACGCTTAGGTCAGGCTCAGGAGAACCGTCGGGTGCCAGTGCTTCTGCTATGAGAAGGCGTTCTAACCGAGACGTCGAATCGACCACAACCGGCGTTCAACTGTCGCATCTGTTGACCCCTCATTGAAGAACGCGCTTTACAGAATTAGGAAACCTACTCATCACTCAGGATCAGTAGTACGTCCTGGGGAACGCGGAGAACAAATATTCCCTCCCCCAAATGTTTTTTGGGAATGAATGCCGTTCTTTCAAATAATATCAGGACAAGGGGAAACAGTAATACAGTCGCGTTTTCCCTCCCTTTCCCCAAAGAAATTGAAGTCTAGGCATTCCCTTTGGACATCAAAATTATACAAAACGATGTGACCAGACGTGGTTTCTACGGTGCAAAATGCTCTGAAATAATGTTTGCGACCGATGGCTCCGTCCTGGACTCCACTGGGGGAACTCACAGCGCTTACCCAGCGAGACTCCCTATCTGGATTAAAGGGGAACTATTTCTAAGGGGAGGGGAAGGCCCCACACATAGATTTCCCACTATAGACCACTGTTCAAAACGTGTTTGCTAAATTGCAACTGTTGCGCACTACAACCCACGTTAGATTTATTAATCTACATGAGCTTCAGACTTAGCGAGATGTTACTTTAGCACAAGAATTTTAGTAGTCGAAACGAATAAATTTCAGCACTGTAGCTCTCTACTAGAGTCTAGAGCTGGTAAATAACGACTGAAAAACTTTAACACTGTTAATTTTTTTAAGAACAAGATAATGTTCATACGAACACGGAGTCTGTTCAATGCATTTCGATAGTTTACAGTTGTCCGTATAAATATAATCAGTGAGCTGTTTAGACTGGTAGAAAAAATCAAACCGTTTAATTTCGAATTGTACAGCAGCAATTATCCTTTCATTTTTCTCTATTATTTTAACTAAACAAAAAACATTGTCAGTCACGAGACCATTCGATTCACTATAAATGATCCATCGTCACCATGCGTTTATCTTGCACCGTTATGGAGATATGGCGCCTCAAAGATAATGGCGTCACGAGTTTGATCTTTTGGGGTCACGTGACGTCATCGATCACGTGACCATTCAACTTCCGGGAGTCGACTTCCTATCCGTGGTCCATAGTGACCATGCGTCCATCTGGCACCGTTACGGAGATATGACGCCTCAAAGATAATGGGGTCACGTTTTTGATCTTTTGGGGTCATGTGACGTCATCCCAAAAGGTCAAACTCGTGACCCCATTTGACCATTCGACTCCCGGGGGTCGACTTTTTATGGGTGGTCCATAGTGATCATGCGTCTATCTTGCACAATTATGGAGATATAGCGCCTCAAATATTGGACGCACGGACCTGGACACAGAAAGAAAGACGGAAGAATGGACAGAGAAAGGAGGAGGGGAAGGGAAAAGGAAAGTGGAAAAGAAAAAGGAAGGGAAAGGGGGAGAAGAAAAGGAATGATGATGATGATGGACGAATTAACTAGCGTGGCGTTAAGTCCTAAGACTACAAGCACACGCAACAATAAGCCTAAACAGTGAAGTCACGTAATAGTAGTCAGTGCAATGAGACGTTGTTAGTCATGACTGTAAGACAAGGCAAAAATGTCGGTTTTCAGTCTGCTGCGGAAAACTTGCAACGACGGAGACGACCGGACCGACTCCGGCAAACTGTTCCAGACCGATGCAGTAGTCGCTGGAAAGGTGCGGTCGCCAATGGTAGAACGCACAGTGGGCGGAACGACCAGCGCTGATGTAGTCGAAAAGCGCAGTCGTCTGGCAAAAGGGGGAAGGGTAAAGGAAAGGGGAAGAGTAATGGATAGGGGAAGGAAAAGAGGAAGCGGAAAGGAAAAGGGAAAAAGAGGAAAGGGCAAGGGAAAGGAGAAGGGGAAGGAAAATGGAGAAGGGGAAAGGGAAGAAGGGGAAGGAAAGGTGAAAGTTAGCTTAAGAAATGTAGGACGCACGGACACAAAGGCGATTTTATACCCTGTCCAATGCTCTGCATTGCATTGGACAGACAATTATTGATTGAAATAATCATTAATCTCGAGTAAAACCAGAGTTATTATTGTGCAAGAAAAACGTTTCGTTTTTTTTTTATCAAATTTATAAGTTAATCGGCTAGCATGTGTTACAAATGCACTGAAAAATAAATATAAATCTTTCTTGTCAGTAGTAAAGCCTAAAGTGTTTGCTTTTATCTAGTCACGTTCTCTGAAGAAAGCGATCATCGCTTATTAAATGCTCAACGTTAAAACGCATTCGTAAAATTGCATGTAAACTAGAGGCACATGTATTGTCTAAGGTTAGACCTACTGTTGGTGCTTCGTCGGATAATTTATTGCCTATCACTCTCAGGGATAGCAAATCACGCAGCGTCACTATTTGTTTTAATATCATAGCATCGCCTGAAACTTATGACACTTGTTTCAGTTGTCTACAAACTGTTTTCATAGTAGGCTACATTATTATGCGGCCGTCCTGATAAGCCGCAGTACGGGCCTTCCACGTCCGTCTCTAGTCGCGTACGAGCTCTTAACTCGACAACAAAAATATGTAAAAACGAATTTTTTGTGAATCTTCAACATGACAAGAGTAACCGGCCTGCCAATTTTTAGTTCGAAAAGTTAAAGATCAAGGACACTGGACGTCAAAAACCTCCAGAAAATGACACATATCTGGTGCAAACGTCAACTTATGGCTGGCAGATCGCGCGCTGGCCGGACGCCCAACTCGCGCGTCGGACGACAGCCCACTGCACACTGAAAGCAGTGCACTGGGCGCGTACGACCCGTGGCAGCTACACGGACGGCCGCATACATGTCGGCAGAAGGCGTGGGGACATCTTTGCTTGTAGTATAAGGTTGTGTTATATAGCTCTTAATGGAAGCCCATATCAGAGCTACGGAGCGTCATCTGCCGTATGGGATCCCACAGGTGGTTGGTTAAATACCGATATGGTTTACCTGCCCGCAGGCAGTCACCCATCCCAGTACTAACCCAGTCCGGCGTAGAGTAATTTCGTTGATTGAATAAAACGCGTTACCGCTAAGCCACGCCACCAACCCTAATAACAATAAAACCTAATTAATATATGGAGAGTACAAAAATACCCAAAAATATTCGAAACAGGTTTTTTCTCAATTTCCATCATGCAATATCTTCATCACAACTGAACAAAAATAAGCAAGCAGCAAAAAAAGAAAACCAATAAAACTCGTACACCCAATCCACACCAACTGACTGCTACTTATCTGCAAAACTTTTAAAGATCTGGGCAACAAAATTTGGGCATTAGACCAAGTATCAAATAAACACTGTCAAGTTAATAATAAATTACAAACGCAACAGCAGTGCAGAAACAAATGTAACTATATCACAGTATCTGAGTACATGTTGTAGGCTGACCAGCTATAGAAGAATAATGTCACTGACATACTGCTGTATGGACAGTTTGAAGCATCAAGCAATCATTAAACAAAAACATCTACTTAATTAAAACTGATGAACAGAAGTAAGAGCTACCTACAACTCAAACATAGTGCTGCAATAACAGTGTTAAGTGCTGAACAACTGAACAATTTTGATGATTTATTATATTATTATTACATGTATCATTACTATATCATTAGTAAATTTATTATAGACACGTGCTTACCGGTAACTGGGTTACCTATTATTATTATTGTTAATGACATTTATATGGCGCAAGTTCGAAGAAAAGAAATGCAGCAAATGCGCCATTTATGACGTAAAGTAGTATCACACAGCTAATACATGTACATGTATGGCCTTTTATACACCTCTCCCAAGACTAAATAATTACTACAAAATTATTATTCCATTATTATTTTGATAATATTATAGCTGCTACAGGTTTGCTGGTGTGCCATTCCATCTATCAGTAGGATTGAATCCAATTTCTAAAAATTATTATCAGTCTTTTAAAGGAAAAACTACGATTGCTTTTGTGATCCTGTAGTGCTTGGCTGTTGTTGGTTTAGCAACAGTTAAAAACATTTGGCCAATAAACCTGAGAAATTCTTTGGGTACCAACCTGGTTTACTAGGTTTATACCCTGAAAAACATCCCTCCATCAAAATAATACATACATATAACATCACAGACATCATGTCGGATAAACTTAAGAACTCACATGTGACACAATGTACACACCTAATCTGGTCACTGGAGGGAGGGTCACATACTAAACAAACATAATTCCACCTAACAAGTGCTTTTACAAAGGTACTTTGCACGGTGTCACTCACAAATAAAAAACAAAAAAAACTCCGTTGCAAACTTATGAATACACAAACAAGTAACTATATCAGATGCACATCAAAGCTTAGGACCACAGTTTTAAGCAGCAAATTTCTCCAAATTACGCAGGCCAGTTTGCCGGATTGCACGGTTCACTGCGGCAAATTTTCCTAATTCTGCAGTATCTCATTTTTAAGTAAAGTGAGTGAGAGCTTTCTGGATTATTCCAATTACGAAAATGACTGTATTGAATGTTGAATACTCACTGATAATACCTATCAGTATATTTTTCTGTCTCAGCAGAGTTTTGCTGATTGCTAAAGTATTACGTCGATCTGAAAAGACTGGCAGTTTTGTCAGAAAGCTTGGCAAACTTGGATTTGAATGGAAAACGAAACTAATCACCGACAGACCAAATTCTGAAAAAATTCCGCAGCTCAGCTCAAAATTCCACAAGTGGTTCCTAAGCATCACCAAGTGCACAGAGTGTAACAGTTTCAGATATGATATTGACCACTCAAAGCTGCAGAATTTGGAGAAGATATCATAATCAAATGTCTCTGATAAATGTTTCTGATAAGCTTATGTAAGCAGGTATCCATTTCAACTCGTATGGAAAATATTTCACAGCAAAAGCCGTACTCTATACAATTTTCATTTCCATGTACTTTGGGCTGTTATAAACTCAGCCACATCAGAAAACAAAAATAAATATTTGACCCGCATATTAACCATCACACTCTAAATTAAGTCCGACTTGGTTTTAAGTTAGTAATTACTTGATGTAATTAACAGCAACATTACACCACACAACATAGCAAATATGCTGCTGAATTTCCTGAAAATTTATTTCCCAGTGTTTCACAGGTTTTACAAACAAGAACATTCATAAGGTCAAATGGATGACTAAGAAAATATACAACTATTACGTGCGGAGGTCTAAGGGGCATGCAAGAGATACACTGACACCTGATGATGATGGGAAACTACCATCATCAGTTGATGGGAAATTCCCATCATCAGATTGTAGACTGCATGCAACCTCAGTGCTGTTAGGAGAAGGGAGTGACTGACTCAATGACGATGGGAAGTTCCCACTGTCAGCTGACGATGACAAATTCCCAGCATCTGCATGGACAACACTGTTCAGAATACAGGCAGCATCGATGCTAATACCATTGTTATTAATCACACCAGCATCACCATCCTTCAGAACAGCACCACTGTCCCTGTTATCAATACTAGTATTGGTGCAACTGTTTAAATCAAACCCAGCAGTATCTTCACCACAACAATGACTGAAATCATCACTCATATCTTGCACACCAGTTCTGTCCGAGCATACGCCGAATGATGGCTTGGGCAAATTCTGTAGAATACCACCACTGTCGACTCTGGTACAAACCGAATTGCTCTCATCGGCGTCGTCCGTACTTGAAGAATCGGTGCTGTCTGACAAGATGATTGGCGAGTGCTGACTTACATTTACAATGGAGCTTTGCTGGTTGCTTTTCTGCTGACTGATATATGTGCTGCCAGCAACTGGCTCCGTCTGCTGACTCGAATCCACCATGGTTCTTTTCCCGGTATCTTGGGGTCTGGTAACAGTGCTGGCCGGCTTATGCTGAGTAACATCTGTGCTTGGCTGAGTAAGATCTACAATATCAGTGACAGCGGTCTTCTGGTTCAGGCTGACAACGGGCAGACCGTGGATCGATGCTGGGTTTAAACCGTTGCACTGGCGCAGTCGGTGTGCAGCCGTTGCAGCAGCAGCCAGCGAGCGATGTACCGATGATGGCAGCAACCTCGCCTCCGGGGTGATCCGCACGCGTATTGCGATCATGGCCGTCATTCCCAGACATTCCCGCAGGTGCTGCGGAATTTCTGTCGGCTGCTGCGGCCTCGGCAGAACCTCCACACGGAATCCGCCCACCGAGAGGCTGCACATCCGCGGGTAACTGTCCGAGTTCTTGGTCAGATCAGATAGCCAGGCCAGCACCTTCGGCCGGACGCGGTCCCAGTCGCCGTTGGAGGCGATCTCGAGGAGTCTCGTTTTGCTCGACATGGCACCACTGTCCGGTTTCTGCTGGAACAGAATCATCTGCGTCCGGTATGGCTGGACGGCAGTTGGCTTGTGTGCCATCGACACTGATGCTACATTACTGCTGCTACTGCTAGCCGTTGTTGACAACTGTTGACCAGAACCCGATGCCGAGTTTTCCATCCACACTATGCTCTGTGAGAATGTCTGAGTACTGGGGGCGAGACAATTACCGCTACTGGAGGTCGACACCGATCCAGATGCTGGTGATATCAATAAGCTCTCGTTCAGTAGGCTAGCCAAGCATGGCGCTGCTGCAACAGCTGCAGAACTACTGCTGCTGCTGGAAGTTACCGTAGCGGTGGTGGTAGTAGTAGATACAAGTGGAGACACAGCCACAGGGACGAGTCTGGGAATTGCAGCAGTATTGGCTGACGATGGACTTCGTCGAATGTTAACGGTGGCCGATCGTCGATGGCCCACCACACCAATCCGGCCTAACACCAACCTGTCAACACACGCAGCATCAAACAGGCTTGAAAAGAGCCAGGCCTCGGTTTGGGGTTAAACCCAGGATTTTTTCCAAAATGCTATACTTGATGTGTTCTGGGGTTCTCATGAATTTTAAATTACTATAATGAGCACAGTACCTGTCAAGTAAATATCCAAACATAAGCAAATTCGTAGGTTTTGGTGTGGATTTACGTAACGAAACCCAGTGGGTTCTTCAGCTACGTGCTCAAGTGTGTCAACCTGACACCAAAGCACATTAAAGCAGTGCCTACATATAAGGCCAAGACTAAAACTAAACTAAAACTTGCACACGATTATGTTTTATGCATTTTAGGAACTTTTGATGGTTCGCACAATTTTTACGCGCGATGGCGCCACGCAACTAACTCGTTATGCGACCGAGATTGAAGATTTTGCTATTTGTATATTAACTTAGCGTGAACACCCCAATTTTTAGCCAAACTACTGAACGCATTTGGAAACGGTTTGGACCACTGGAATCCTTATCCAACAAGCTTCACATCAGCACCGAATTCGCATATCCAGACTTAATGGAAAATGTGAATTTTGACCAAATAGGTCAAAAAGGGGCGTGTCACCTTTCGGAAGAATATCATATATTTAGTCAAAGTACGCGAATTCAAATGATGAATGGCAAGAAATACTAAATATCGCATTTATTAGTGTGATAAATAAGGAATTTGGAGATATATAGTTTTTACGGAAACTAAGTGAAGAAATATGAGATCTATTATCAAAGATAGATTTCGTTGAGGGCGGACGCAAAAAAAATTAGGATTTATCTTTGGTTATATCTTAATAACTACCGCACCGATTACTACGATGTTGACAGCTACTAAAAGACGAGAGGACTGGGTATTTTTAGGAATAGGCGTTAAAATTTATAAAATGGAACTTAAATTTTCTAAGAAGGTTTAAAGTTGTGGGTACCCTATCTTAGCGGTAAACTAAGGTAAGATGGCGTTGAATGACCTGGTTTTTTTGGCAAAATTTGGCTGTATTATCATAATAAGCAAGGGTGGCGTGCTTGTTAATGGTATCAACATCGATAATCTTGCATGACCTTCAAAATAACGGATTCTTGTGATTTTGTGCGATTTTTGGCTGCAGAAGCGTGTAGTGCGACAAAATGGATAGAGATGAACCGATATTAGCTGCGAACAGGAACTGCCATAAGCTCTCGCGCGCCTCATGAGCATTAGCTCAGATTTCTTGTACATCTCACTTAAACAAAATTGCACGTAAGCTTAATTTTTTTGTTTTACTACATGTAGGCACTCACAGTGGGCAAAATATCATAAGGTGTAAAATTTCCCACACTGGCAATGACTCTATTACTAAATGTTATAATCCAATGCTGGCTGGCTTTAGGCTTACTTAACTAATGCTAGCAACAGTGAACCATAAAGCAGATAGTGAAAAGTAGAAACATTTATCCTGTAAGCCACAGGTTCTCCCATTGCCTTAATAATCTAGAAAAAGTTTGAAATTTAAAAAGTGATATTTTTCGCAACGGTGGACTACGTAGGATTACTGTCATTATACTAACAATTTTTCCACGAACATACAAGAATCTGAGGACTATCAATTTTCTTTACAAATCACAAACTATTTGCTTTACTGACAATGTATACTCGGAATCTCGGTATGCACACACACAATAATTACTGAAAATATCAACTTACTGGTATATCCAACCCACGGCACCCAATCAACTCAGCCTGGCCATCCATCAGTGGGTAAGTACAATAAGTACCAGTGAAAGCTTGGACATAAACAGGCACACTATATGATGCATTAGCCCTGAACCATATCCACGATCTGACAATGAAACCGGTGTCTGGCTGAGGACCGAGGAAAAAGAGATCAAGAAGTAATACACGTTACTTAATATTTTCACCAGCTCTCAGCTATAAAGTACATATGCAAACATATACTATAAGATAACACATCACAAACGGATTTAATACCGGCATTTGGCAGTGTCCACTGTTCCACTCACAGGCTGTACAGAATATGCTGCAATGCCCTGCTTGCTGGCCAACTGTTCCGATGAATGGGCAACTCCCTGACAATGCAACAACATGCCATTTCTAACCATCAACCACAGTATACACAATAACATATTATCATAAATTTCCAATACACACTGGGTCTCTATTACAAGCAGGGGTTTATAAATCACACATTCCACAAGGAGCCAAGGGCATACACTGAAAGTTTTATGGTGATTGTTTAAGAAACCTCAAATGAAATAATTTGATGTCCAGTGTTTAACCCCAACTGCCGTTAATGCCAAAACCCATCAATTTGGGCTTTTTAGCAAACCCAAGTTTGAACTGACAATTGAAAATCAAACACCAATAAAACTCGATAAAAACCCACTGGTTTGGCTTTTCAAGTTTATTCGCATAACAATCATGCACTACCGGTACTCAAATCTTGGTCTCGTCAAAAGCTGAGGGACAACAAAATTTTACTAACAAATACTAATACATGCGGTGTTTGCACATCAATTTAACAATGGTATGACTGAGGCCTGTAATGGTTGTCCCTGGCCCTGATCAGGTCTCAAGATCTCAGTGGTCTTCGTATGAAGCTCTGTGGACTTGGTCTTAAGTTCCGTATCTTGGTTGCATCACTGAAAGGAACCAACTTGCTTCTGCACTACCATTAACCATTGTTAATCATATTACTCATTTATGCAAAAACTGTTCAGTTTATATAGGCTACAGTGTAAAGGGTTTGGGATATATGGGGGGTCAAATTTTGGGTTCTCCCATTGAAATGGCTGGTCACCCTTACAACAGTGCTGCGCTACTGCTCAGCCTGTGATTATCTGTTCGATTGCTACAGCATAGCATAGGACAGATTATAAAATCACTTCCGTCATTCTGTCTGTCTGTCTGTAAACACTCCTACGGCCGCAATTTTGATTCGATCTTGACAAAATCTTGCACAGTGATTTGAGGCCCGAAAATTGAGATTGAGTTTGTTTGGGATAAAAAAAATCTGATAACTCCTTCCCTTATTTTACCCCAATTTTTAAAAATCTGCATTACAGCCTATGGGGACTTCAAAGCAGTATAACTCGGCCCCCGCAAAAGATAATTGTGCGCTGTGTTTACCTACCCCACCCCCATTTTCGGGGTCGAGCATCTAACGGTGTCATTTAAATTTACCCCCTAACAACTCCTGTTGCCATAGCAACCATTCAAAAGTTGCAAAATTTTGCATTACAGCCAATAGAGATTTCAAAGCGGTATAACTCGGTCCCCGTAAAAGATAATTGCATGCTGTTTGCACCTACCCCCTAATTTCGGGCCCAGGCTATCCAATGGTGTCATTTAAATTTCTCCCGTCAACCCCTGTTGCCATGGCAACGAATTTTGGGACAAAACTGACTACAACTTGGCCCCCGTGAAAGACAATTGCACCCTGTTCGCACCTACCCCCTTATACGCAGCTGCTAAGCTATATAGCATGGCAATGGGACAGATACCTCATTCCACAGAACATATTTCTAGTTACTCAATAAGACTCTTGCCACCTGCCCTCCCTGCAATGGCATCAAAAAGATGGCATCCGAAGCATCTGGGGTTCTAATGCCTAACTCACAACCAGGCTTAGTGAGAGACTTGACCCAACCCCAAATTCTCATCCAACTCATAATGCCTGTGGAGTTTCCTGGGAAGAACTGAGGCAGTGACCCACCCCCAGTGTGGTCATCGAAAGAGAGTAAACAAACAGTAAAAAAAGTAAGTATGCTTTCTGCACATTTGCATCTGGATCTGTATAAAAATGGTGAGAACTTTTACCTTGATGGCAGGCTGAAGTACATAGCACTTGCCGGTTGCTATGTCCTGGAGTCGTACCTTGGCCCGGTACAATGCAGGGCTGGTCATCGTAGTGGTGTCTGTCCGTGGAATGTTACCATCCGCAGAGCACGCCAGCCTTGAGTCACCCACCATCGCTCCCCCTGCTTTCACAACCTGTTCCTGAGATGATGTGGAAACTGTCATGATGGCATCGTCCATTGCTTTCTTTCCAGTTCCCGGCGTTGACTTTTTACCGGAAGACGATCTCCGACGTTTTTTATGTACCACAGGTTCGGTAAGATTGGAGCCATCGGCAGCCAGCTCTTGTGATTTTAACCGCCGCCGCCGACGACGTTTTTTAGCATGAAGTTCACCGAGTTCTGTACCACCGTCGTCGTTGGATGGCAATGATGATGAAAGATTCTGCACCTGTTGTTTCTCCTGTACTGGAGATGTACCACACTCAAGATGATTGGCATCTCCAGCAAACGACACCATCTCTGACCGGCGACGTTTCAACCAACGTCGTTTGTGCGGCAACAAAACAGTCAGTGACAGTGTCGGATTGTCAGATCCACTGCCGACAAATAGGCTTCTTTTTGTATGTTTCTTGTGGTGTCTTCCGTGCTGTTCTAATGAATTCCGAGCGTCAGCAGCAGCATTGTAGCTCATGGGATGTGGTGAGATTGATGGCATAGACATTCGCGGACTAGCAGCTGCTGCAATGCTATTATCAAGTGAAAGTCGAGTGTTGTTCAACTGATCTAGACTCTCATCTGCACTAGATGTAAAACTCGTGTCGGCGGATGACGGAAGTAGTTTCTGTCTCCAACTGTCATCGATCACCGGAATTTCTGGTACTGCAATGCTGCCATCAAATTCTGCACCAATCACTGAAGAGAATCTATTACGGATGAACAGGTGGCAGATACATCCGAAACTGCAACCTGGACACACCAAACAAGAACTTATAATTTGTAATTAATCAACCAATGCAAAACATATGCACAATGGATATTAGATAAGCTGCAGACAGCGTACAACAACGTCCTGTGCAAGTTGAGAAAGAAACACCAGTCACATACAATCACAACAGTTTTCTACAGCACTTTCTACAAAACTGAACTGTGAGTCTGTGGCACTAAACAATATAAAAACGGGGGAAAATATTGCCAAATAAGCTAAAATAAATCCTAAAATTCTGTTTGAAATGTAAATTCTAATGTCCATAAACCACACTGAACAATCCACTGTCCCTGACAAATGGCATTTCATTTCATCCAACGGCATTACCAAGAAGCACAAGTGTGACAACAGACTGCTCTATCGTGTGTCTACTATAACATGCCAGTGCCTTCAACACACTGAAATTGGCACATATTCCGAAGAAGATAGCATATGCTGCAACAGCAAATGCACAGCAAATCCACCCAATAACTGTTATCTAAACAAGTACAAACTTCAAAACATACAAAAGAAAACATACCTGGCTTGCTGCAGCTGTATCTTGTAATTATAGGTGGTACATGTAACAACTCAAGAGCATTGTTGGCACACTGTTGTGAGAGCTTCGTTATAACAACACCTTCGGTATCTGCCAACGTTCTCAAACCTTTCCGTCGGAAACGCGTGAGACTGTAATGCCGACCTATGGCGGCCACACGAGTCGGCCTCTGGATTGAGTCACTTGGCAAATGCTTGTTTCTGCATTTCAACTTTCTGCCAACAACTGTTTTATGTGAGTTGTTCCGAGACAGACTCTTGAGCCTTATGCCATGAAGATCTGTTAAGTCCTGTGCTGAGACAGGAATCATCAGACCCAACTCGACCTGTTCATTTAATCTACTGTGAGCATTAAATCTGTCAATGTGGCGGTGTCTTGAACTGCCAAACCACTTAACACTTCGATGAGATCCATGCCAGCTTGCCAATTTCATCTGCGAGCTTTTAACAGTGGGCTCGTAACCATTCTGTCGACACGCTACATATTTCTGCATCAGATATTTCGACGGGAATGACAAGAATGTAATATCATCCACAATGTCAACTTCGGGCATCCGAGGTTGCTGACATATAGTAGATGGGATCGGAGAGACTACTGGTACTTTCTGAGGAGACGAGCATGTAAAAGATTCAGTGGAGAAACAGGCATAACCATGATCAGCCGACACGTCATCAACTGATGGCACACTATGGTCGACATCCTGTGAACATATGCCACAGACAGGCACTGAAAACGCGCACTCAGTCATATCGTCAGGCAACAGTTCACATCCGCAGTCAACACATACATTGTCAACGAAGTCTTCGTGTTCACTAACAGTGGCAGCTGACTCTTCCAAGCATCCGTCAACCATGCCATTCACAAATTCCATATCAGCACTTTCTGAAACAGTTTCCAGTGCTCCGACTAGATGCAAATCGCACGTCAGTTTACAACTACTGCCATCGCAGCCAATGTATGCTGCACTCATTACAGAACCATCCATGCCCCTGTTGTTCTTTAGCAATACGTTAGTGTCACCTTCAACGGACGAGTAACAGAAACTAAAACAATCGCAACCAGACGAACAGCAGGAAGCATTTCTGTACACCGTATCACTGCTATTGGAAAGCGTCACACTGCCAACTGTGGGTTTATCAATCATGCAGCAATCACTAGCACTGCTCTCTGTACATGTATCAACATCCTCAAGTACAGTACGACATGGTGTGTCCTCATCAACAGTCGCTGCAGCCTCGCCACTATCATTTAATGAAACTGGAACTGAAGAAGCTGGCAGGATGACAGCATTATAAAACCCATCACTGTTTACACTACACTTCTTAACCAGCTGATCAGATGGTGAAAGTATGATGTTCTCGGGCATGCTAAATATTAATTTCTCAACAAAGTTTGGATTTTTTTGACTGCTGGCAATGTCAGAACACTGTTTAATCACAAGCGTGAACGGTGCCTCCGTTTTGTAGCTGATGCCTGGTTCTCTAGCCAAAATGACTCCACGTGGCGTGGTTGGTGATACATCACTACAGCCAGGTATGCTCAACCCGTTATCCTGAACTACCATCTCCAGATGCTTCTCAGCATTAGTACTTTCTTCCTGGTCAGAGACAGTGCTTTGTTTCTGCTTCAGAACAAATCTTCCTTTTAGGTTTGCATACCACTTTGGTGTCATGCCAGCTAGCGATCTATAGTCCATTGGCAACGACGACCTTCGATGATTCAGCTTGGAGTGATCTGGCGACATATCCATCACCGAGCTGTCAAAATCGGCAGAGTCTTTCTGTCGAGCAGACTGCTGTCGTAGCCTATGCATGGCTGGCTTTCTGGCAGCAGTATGGCATGGCAATAAACTAGTACAGTGCCAAAAACCATCACGTAGCACCGTGCGTCGTCGGCGTAAACCTTCACGTTGTACACCAGCTCGTCCGACCAGGCGCAACACGCAGCGACGACGAAACCTCTTCATACTGGCTGCAGCGTCTTGTTTCTCCAACGATTCCATTGTGCCAGTCACATGCTCGTTAGTACGACAGCTGGTTAGCATCCATAAGTCATTTCTAAACACATTCATACAGTCCAAATCAACTTCAGCGCCTCTAAAGTCAATTGACATACTGGCGCTATACAAATTTGTTTATTATTATTATTATTATTAAATTAATAAGCCACAACGTACAATAGTGATGATTCGATATATCGAAAATGTCCATACATCGTTTTCGATATCAATATATTGCATAGTATTGTATCGTCGAAAAAACATTGAATTTTTCTACATATCGCAGTATCTTTTATATATCACGATATTTTCGATAAATCGTGATATTTTACACCAGAAGTTTATATTGTTTATTATTGCATTACCAAAATAACGAGAATAAACGAAGACGACGACAAACTAACTGAAGCAAACTAGCTATAGTGTCATAATTGAATGACACTTACAACAGTCTATACTTAATTTTTAAGTTCACTGACACATTTTAGTATCTACATAAAGCAAACTGCCTTGCTGAACGTTTACGTCTTGTTCTTGTGCTTGTATAAGATTTACATACTTATCATCTTAAAAATATCAATATTGCAATATTTTTTAAATATTGTATCGATATCATATCGAAATTGAAATCCCGAGGCGCGTTTCGTACTTTTCTCTGAGAATTTCACTTCTACGGCTCAGTAGTTCTCACGAAAAGTGCAAAAAGCGCAAGTAAGAATTCTACGAGAATTCTAACATAGAATTCTACGCTAGCCAATTTTATCTATTTGGATGACGTAACTCACAAGCAAGTGGGCGGAGCTAGCATAACGTAGC
>Ga0209367_1005936_pt1 | contig 16914 bp, 13 predicted proteins | sample WorMetLIZISLAND2_FD_187412 | JGI IMG/M metagenome (GOLD analysis project Ga0209367, IMG submission 187412) | Marine gutless worms symbiont microbial communities from Max Planck institute for Marine Microbiology, Germany - Olavius geniculatus... ... | reverse complement strand
TAAATTTAAAATTGCAATAAAACTAGCCTGGTAAAATAAATAAGTAAGTAAATTTAAAAGAAAATATGGCCAAAAAGAAAATAAAATAATTTAGATAAATGATATAAACCTGGGATCCCTCACATGAATGGGTTAATATTTTGGTATACATGCATGTAGGAACTCCAACGTAATACACTTGCTAAATTTCGTTAAAATATGTGCAACAGTAAACGGGTTATGAGCGACAGATGAAATTCAAAATGGCGGTCGCCGCCATCTTGAATTTATTATTTTTGTCCATTTTGGTCAAATGGTCTATTTTCAGTGGCAGCCGGCTACATCACTGCAAAATTTCATTCATCTACGTCAATCAGCGGCCGAGATATTGATGTTTGTGCAAAAATCCAAGATGGCGGCCGCCGCCATCTTGGATTTAATTTTGTTTAATATTTTGGCATACCTGGATGCATGACCTCTAGAGTAATATGCTTGCCATATTTCGTGCAAATATGTGCAATAGTAAACGAGTTATGAAAGATAAATGAAATTCAAAAAGGTCCATTTCCGGTGGCAGTCGTCTACATCACTGCAACATTTCATTCATCTACGTCAATCGGCGGCTGAGTTATTGATGTTTGTGCAAAAATTCAAGATGGCGGCTGCCGCCATCTTAAATTACATTTGTGCACCTGAAATTCCCCTTCAAATTTCGTGTTGATCGAGTGCGTACTTTTTGAGATATCGCGATTCGAAAATTTCGCAAATTTGGCTTAAAATGCCTATTCAGGCCCCCACAAATCATGTTTTGGGGAGTTTTAACCCCTAAACATTATTTTTATCATCGAGACCGCCAAAAGGCCCTACTTTACGCGGAAACACACGTTTTGAGCCATAAACGGTCGTGATCGGTCTTCTGGTGTGACCTGTAGGCGTGAGCAAGAATACAAAAAAGGATAAAACACAAAAAGTAACGGAAGATGCCCTCCCTACGCAGACCTGCTTCCCGTCGTCTCACATCAACCAAATTTTGCGTGTGGGGTCGAATCCCGGATATCTTTCTTGGTTTCAAGTTTCATTAAGATCGGTTCAAAAATGTGGGAGCTGTGGGAATCGAAATTTCGGCCTTCCATTGACTTGGCACATCGCTTATACAACAGCTTGTTGCTACCGCACAAGCCGCGATTTCAAATTTTGTTACGCAAATCCTCAGCTGTGAAATAAAGCCATTTGTTGGACAGGACGTTGAGTTCTGTGCTGTTTGTTCAGCATTTTTATGATTAGTATCCAAATTTAGGGCAACGTCCAAAAATCATGACCTTTTGACCTTTGGTGATCCAGATATCAATCCAGTTTGCATGAAATACCTGTTGCTAAATACAGGAGTTTATGCACAAGAAAATGAGTGGTCATTTGTTAACTTATTCCATACAGTTCCATACAGTTCCGGAGTTTACCCTACCCTTAAACTTGGCACGCAAATTTCGAGCTTCCGACAACCTTTCAAATGCACTTTTCTACCATCTAGCTAAGCATCCCAGCTTGGCTTCAAAGTTTTTCTGTAATTAGAGACATAGGTCTTTCATAAAAATATAGTGACTTCAACTCCCCCCAGGTGGTAAACAAATTTTGTTTATCTCGTGGACTAGTTGCCAGATAGACGCATGCGTTGAGGTGTAGCATGACAAATGGCAACTTGCGTCGTTCACCATTATTGAAATTTTCCCCTCAGTTCGTAAAATCGCGAAATATTTTACGAACTTCGGGGAGACAATTTTCAGTAACGATCTCCACGCCAGTTACTATTAGTATAATAATAGATAGTCTTAAATAGACGCCGGTGTCCGGATTTCTAATACAAATCAAAAGAAACAAGAAAGCACTTAAAAGAATACAGAAGAAAATAATGCACGCAAGTACATTAGATTGGACACAATCTAATAATATTGCTTGCATCCTGTTATAAAGGTCCAAAATTTTAATCAGAGTTTTAATCGATTAACAAAACTTAATTAATCATTAATTTCTGTAGCCGTTCTAGTATAGTTCAATGATGTCGTGTGTGTTTGCAGTGACAGTGACAGTGACGTCGGACAGTTGACTGCATTCGAATTCGATTTACCGTCTGCATGACATTGTACTTCCATTTTTCTGTGATGTTTTCTTGTTGTTATTCGTTCATTTCTTGCTCAGTGTGCATGTCATTATGCGATAAACACAATGTTTTTTCACGACCGTTTCTCATTCAATGTCGATGCATAGGCCTACATACATGTAGGCTTGTCACAGTTCGTAACATCCATAGACTTTACAATAAATTCAATATTCAACTAACTACTACAGTGTACGTTATGATGGATAAAAAAGCAGATTGTCGTGGTGTGCACACCCACAGATACTGCAACGGACAGAGTGATGATATCTCCATATCCATATCCATACCTTTTTAATTTGTAGTTCATTCATCTATTTTTGCTAATTTTTCTGTTTTTATTCGCTCCTTTGTCACTCAGTGTGCCAAACTGACTTGACTTGTTTTTTTTCCTGTTGGAAACTACATTCCAGTCCACTGCACTCATACATGCTTTTTCCAGTGACGTCACGCGGGCTGACGCAACATCACCCGTCGTCATATTGTGTGGACCGACCGCGTGTGGGTATCACAGTTGGGCATGGAAGCTGCAGCGTAATGTGTAATTTCTAAGTGGAAAGATCGTCCAACGAAGCGTTTTATGGCATGTTTTATTACCCACAGTGCGGGCAGTAGACTATTAGGCTTAATCGTAAAAATAATACTGCCACGAAGAAATCTTTCTATATTAGGTGGAATAAGTGTTTGCAGCAGGCCCGGGTTACAGAGTAGAAATCGTCTTCCGGGCTTATTTACATTATGGAGACACAGGCAGGCGCTGACTTTTGATGATTAGCATTTAGCAGTGATGGGCAATTAACAAAACTAAATTAAACTATAACTAAATTTCCACTGCAAAAAAGTAATTAAACTATTCGCAACTAGCCTACTCTGGCAATATAGTTAACCAAAGTAGGCCCCGAATGATTTTAAATTAAACTTTTTCTAACGAATTTGCATCTACTATTTTGCAGTAGTGATTCTTGACAAATGCTACCAAACTGGTTTTACTGACTAGAAATAAACTGTTAAATTAAGAAAAGTTTAAATACTTCCAACACATAAATAAGTCACTGTCACAATTACTGAATTTATTTCTATCTATTCTCGCAATGGGTGCTGATATCAGTTTACTACAATCGCTCAAATGATGTGTCAAAAATTGTACCAGTAATTCAACTATTAAAAAATTAACTGTTTAGTTGTTACATAAAAGTTAACATGCGATTTAACTAAACTATTTCATTTTAGGCTAATTATGTCATTAATCTAACTACAATAAAATAATTACTAATTAACAACTTTTCAGCTAAATTTTGCCCATCACTGATGATTAGTAGTCTTGTAAGGGGTACTGGGAATGGACCCGGAGTAGTAGGCCTATGCCGAGGTGCTGAAGGCAGCGAGAATCAAGATGCCAGAGTCTGCACAAGGCAAAAACTACATAGCTTCCACAAAAGACATTCCAGGGTAAGGATAAGTTTTGCTAAGAGTTGAATCTAAAACCAAAGTCTTAGTCCAGTTTGGCCTTAAGCTAAAGTCAGGGGCGGCGCCAGGTTTTCAGAGCTAGGGGTCCAGATCGAGTAGTTGTCGATTTTCCGCCGCTACCCCTACCTCCCATTATCCACCCAAAAATCTTAAAATTTGCACAAATCTCATAAGTCGTTTTGTTAGAGGCTAGGGGGTCCGGACCTCTGGACCGCCCCCCGCCGCCCCTGGCTACAGTCTCAGCAAAACTAAACCTCACACATAGTCCCAAGCCATGACCCGTCATCTTGGGGGTGCATCTGCACTTATAGCCCAAGTACAACGGCAAAGCAAAACTTGTTTATTGCATTTCATTACATTACGGTGAGTAAATTACGAAAACTGTTGCCCATGCTTGTACAGTCGTAGAGTCATCTTTAGATGTCTCTGTCAGCTATAGATGTAAAACACGTTCCAGAAAAAACGTTAGAAATGTAAAACACGTGGTAAAAATTTTAAAAAACGTTTTAAAACGTAGACTAAAAACGTTAGCCCTAATTTGTTCAACTTCTTGCCCAAAGCCTAATGATGTAAGTGCAATATAGCAAAAACTAAAGAAAAAGAGAGAATTGTACTTAATTTTTATTTAACTATGTGATCATAAGCAGTGTCCCGTCCTCTCCCCTGTGAAAAAACTTTTACTACAATAGACTAAGTGAATAAACTACCACCACTATAGCTTATTAATTCATTTCAGTGGCTTTAAAAGTGCTTCTCGACGTTCTTGGTAAAATTTTCAAATTTCAATAAACGTTTCTTATAAAAAGAAAAAAACGTTGAGAAAATTAAAAAAACGTTAAAAATGTGGCAAGAATAAAAAACGTAAAAAACGTTTTCTGTATCTATGCTGTCAACTGATATATTTTTAGAAGATCATTTTCATATAGATTTGTTAGTTAATTAGGGTTACTGAATAATGGACGTACTCAATCATATCTCAATCAGGTCAGGGGTTTCAATTTTGTGGGGTTAAATTTATGGCATTCTTTTAAGAACGAGGAATGCCATTAACCTGTGAAAAAACTTTTATTATAACAAAGGAGAGAACACTGCTTGAATATAATACGACTATACGACTCAAAATTAATAATCAGCCTGTAAACTAACAGATCAGATTAACGAATTACTAGTGTTAATAATTAATTTATCAGAAGAATATATTTCATTTTTGTCATAATTTGTTACAGTAATATACATCATGTCCAGCACCATAGATACATGAAGTCGATGCTTCAATGCAAGGGTCTAGTGAGTGAGTGAGTGAGTAGGGTTTAACGTCCCGCCCGACTTTCCAGGCGGAATGCACACAAACACATAATAACGGAACAGTAAGTCTAACCTTTACAGAAACACAAAACACAAAATACCAAAAAAACAAGCTAAACCTCCCTTTTCCTTCCCTCCTTTACCCTTCCGTTTTCTCCCATCACGTCCTCTCCCCTCATTTTCCTTTCCCTTTCCCTATCCTCCTTTTAGAAGTAAGACCCCTAAATTCCAGCCATGGCTCTGGGGGAGTGTGGTGAGCTCCTTCAACAGGGTATGAGGCAGCCAAAATAGAATCTGGTGCATTAGGCCTACAGCCTTAAAATACGAGATCGTGGCCACCCATGTCTGCGCCAGTATTTAAGGAAAAAACGTGTTGTATGAGGCCTGTGAGGCTGTGCCAGGCAACAAGTACACGAATGTCAATCATGTATCATCCTGGGAGGAATATCTTCCGAACATCTGCTGCCCTTGGAGAATCTCAGTTCACATCAGCTAGCAACCGTTGGCGATCAATCCTGCAAAAAGACGTTTTGCACATACAGAGCGGTAGACAAACAGACAGTCAGGTAGACAGAGCACCTTTCTACTACAGGTGTGCGGGTGAAAAACCACCCACAAAGCAAAGCAGTCAGTCTTGTTTCATTTCGCCGAATCCCATTTTGACAAATCTTACTTCCTAGCCCTAACCCCACTCAACCCTAACCTTACCCGTAACCCTAACCCTTTTGCCGAATCTCGAATTGCCCAATTTCATTCTGGTAAAATGGGATTTTTGTCGACATTCAACGAAATTGGATCTAGCGAAATATGAGGACACTCAGCAAATCACCCACAAATTTCACACACGGTCAATAATTTCAAATCAAAAAGTAGGGAAACATTTATATTTATACAGGTGTCCCGCTTTGACCAGAATCCAGGGCGACCCGTCTATAATTTGTAGAGATGGACACGTTCGAAAACGAGTACTGACACAAACATTATTCCATGTGCTCAATGTAAAAAACGTGAAGTCCTTCCCGAGCCATGAGGCCCATAGGGCGGCACTGATCTTTGTTTCCTTAGCCCTCAGCCAGATACCAGTATACACTGCGAGACCACGGATACAGGGCTAGTGCATCACGTGGTGCGCCTGTTTATGTCCCAACTTTCATTGCACCTACCCACAGAGAGATGGCTAAGTTGAATTGACCTGGAAATTCAATACAGTTTTAAACAAAGTATTAAAAAGATATTCTTAAGAATTAGTTTAATTGACCTAATTAGACAACTGACCGCGTACTGAAGTGCTGGACGTGGTGCTAGCAGTCAAACGTCTGCCAAGTTCTGCAACAGTTTTATGAAACACTCTCACAACTACTGCAACAGTTTTATCATGCAACAACAACAGCAACAACAACTACTACTCTATTACTACTATTACTCCTACTGCTGCTGTTGCAACCACTACTACTACAACTAGTACAACTACTACAACTACTACAACTACAACCAGAACTGTGCTGCTAAACAAAGAATATTTAATTGCCATACTTTGACACTGGCTTTTATCACGTAGGCAATTTTTCTGAAAATTTTGCTGAAAAACGCACAACTGTGTGACGTACAACTGGAAAATTATGCTGCCGTGAAATTTGTGCCATTTTTTTCTGGAACACCGCATGTGCAAAGGGGCTATGAATGGCCACATGTTATGTATAACACCTAGTCGACAACTTCACATAGTTCTTACTACCTCCTAGCAAATGGCAGCATGGGGCAGAGATTTGAGCCAAGAAAATTCAAGAACCTTTTGACGACTTTCACGTACCTTTTCCAGACTCATTCCCACAATATTATACCACATCATGTCTGACATCGTTTGAAAATTTTTCACATCATGATCAATCACAATGATTTTGAGCAAGTGAAACACAATGACTTTCAAGACCCTCTGATATCAAGTTCCAAAACTTTCAAGACAAAAATTAAACTTCAAGAACTTTGAAGAGCCTGGAAAGAGCGAGATTTTTGCAACTTTCAAGAACCTGTGGCCACTCCGGACTGGACAGTAAATTCGATATATTCCTGACAATCAGTTGATAAAAACTGATGTACTGATGACAGATAGAAGGAGGAAGAGCTATATTGTTGCATATATAAAAGAAGATCAGTGATTAGAAACTCACATGGCAATGTCTTCAAGCTGCGACTGCGACTGGTTCCTAAACACAAACAAACTATTACCACATCTCCATCTCACAATGCAAGATTTGTGCTTTTTCTGGATAAAACTGTGAAAGTGCCTTGCTGGTGTTTAGTTGGCTTGGTGGTGTAACGGCAGGGTGCTGGATTTAGGATCGAGAGGTCATCGGTTACTTGCTAAAGACTTTGCTAGCTGTGTTATCAGGAGAGAGAATAAGAACCTGATCTCCTACAGAGAAAGACTTTGGTCGGGTGCGTAAATTGTAGTGTGAAACATATCGCTGCTGAGCTCGCTGGCTATGCGAAGCTGCATAAGTTTCCGCAACCTCTAAGTTTTTGCGTAAGTCTTGCAGATAATCAACAGTTGTTTGACCCAAACTAAGAGGTGCTTCTCGCTGACCACACCAATTCTCTTTAAGAACAGCCAAAGGTCCATGAGGTAACCTACCATACACCATAACCCATGGTGGAACACCGGTTGTCTCGTTTCGACTCTCTCGAAGCGCCCACAAGGCAAAGCCTAAGTATTGGTGCCATGATTTAGGGTGATCTGTAGCTAATTTGCTGATCATGTTTTTCAATGTACCAATGAGACGCTCACACAGACCTGTTTGTTGTGGCCGACCAGGCACATTAAATCATGGACTACAGCCTAACATTGACAGAAAATTTCTAGTCAACTGACTAGTGAAATTAGTCGCACAATCTGATCTTATGACAGAAGGGATACCAGTTGTCTGAAACAACTGCAACAGTGCACTGCAAACTGATTTAGCCGTTAAAGACCGAAGTGGGAAAGCCACTGGATACCGAGAACAACTATCACATAACACCAAGCAGTAGTTGAATGCAACCTTCTGATTAGGAAACAAAAGTCCTAAGCAATCCATTACCCAACAAGAAAATACAGTGTCATCTCGTGGGATCGGAGATATTGGTACTCGGTCATATACAGTTGTTCACCTGCGTTTTTGACAAACCTGACATACTTCACAAACTCTCTGCACATCAATGGCAATTGTAGGCCAAGTGAAAGATAGTTTAAGACGAGCTTTAGTTTTCTTAGCAGCCAAATGACCCCCGTAGGTTTCATGTGCTAATTTAATAGCTTGTGCTCTACGTGTTATCGGTAAACACAGCTGCTCATACACATGTCCTAGTATGCGATCTGTACGGTATAAAATACCTTCACGAACGAAGTAACCAGAGTTACCTCTCTCGGCTAGCTTGAAACAAACAGCTAATGACTTATCATTTTTCTGTTCTGCAATCAATGCATCAACAGAGCTGGTGTGTGTGTCATTAGTCTGTGAGTTATTTGCATCTGCATTCATAACAGCATCAGTATTTTGCCCAATGTCAGAATCATCAACACTCTCATCATCGATCACATCATCATCAGCAATCACACGCACATCAACAGCATCATCAGTCTCACAATCAGCAACAAGTGTGTTACTTACTTCTACACTTGCATAATGCTCTTTAAGCATTTGTGTGTGCAACCTATCTACCACATCAGATCCTAAGATCAGAGGACCGTTTAGTTTATCACACACAGCACATGTCACAGGTATAGAACTTCATCCCCCGGACATTTTAATTCTCAAACTCACCAAATCCGCATTTACCGTTTCATCAGTAATACCACGCAACTTGGTAGAACCTAATTTTGGTAAAGCTAATGGTGTTATCACATCTGCACGTACACAACACAGTTGTGCACCGCTATCATCCAAAGCACGCTGGTAAACCTTTAATCTCAACACTCACATAGTGCAAATGTGACCACCCACTCACTAACAGTGGATCAACAGTCAGATTATCTGGTTTCACCCAGGAGTTACTTACTTCCTCATATGACAAAGTCTCAACATCACCATCGGTAGATGTGAGTTCAACTTTATTAACATTACTGTCCTGCGGCTCAGCGCTATTCTGCACAGCCTTACCATCTATCACATCCACATGCTGACCATCACTCTGATCGGCTGACAGCTGATCACCTCGGCTGTTTCAACTACCACCACTATCATCACATACAGCCTCAGCCTGTACGACTGTAGTTTGTGTGTTTTCGTGTAAACACGCATTTACCCGTGGCTGTGGTGTTGGTTTATTCTTAGCAAAGTTTGCTCTACGATTGAAATATGGTGGTCTCTCTGATGGTGGTTTGTGGGGACAAGCTGCTTGAATATGATCTGGTGAGTCACATGTAAAGCATTTTCTGACTCTTGGTGTAGGCACCGGAGTTACTGAAGTGATGGGGCAGTTGGATTCACAACCCCTTTTACCTCCGTATTTTGGGGTGACTGCTTGAACTGGGATTCATGTTTTGGATTACCAATCGCAGCCACTTTTGCCCGACCATCCGCAGTAGAGCTTGCCATATAGGCATCAAGAGCCTCGACCAAAGCTTGGCGTCCTAACCAACAGTCCTTATGAGCAGACTCTAACGCCAAAACATGTTTAGCCAAGAACTGTGGCAAGACAGATTTGATACGATCATACACTACCAACTCAACAAGTTTAGTGTAGTTCCTATTGATCTTACGACTCTCCACATAAAATTCAAAGAGTGATAACAGTCTGAGAAAGAACTGATGAAAGGTTTCTGCGTTATCATGTGTTACAGAGTTAAACTTGTCTAAATAGACACTAGAGGACAGACGCATTTCCTGCAACAAGTAGCGTTTTATTGCACCATAATCAGTGGTACGTGCCACATCACAAGGAGCTAGTAGGGCTTTGGCACGATCACTTAAGTACGGCCTCATCAAAACCGCTCTTAAATCGGATGGCACTTGCAGTTGGTCGAACAAACGTTCTAAACAAATGAACCATGTTATCACATCGATAGGTTCATTTGGCATTCTTGTTATGGTATTCCGCAAGGCATCGCCCCACAGTTTTAGTTTAGCAACCGTGCTACTTCTCTGTCTCTCCTCTTGTTCTGCTCTCATTTTGTTTAACTCTAGCTCACGCTCTTTCAGTTCTACTTCTCGTGCCCAGCGCCTCTCTTCCTGCTCTCTTTGTAACTTCTGTTCCTCCCTTTGTAACCTCTGCTCCTCCAACCCTCTCTCTTCCAGCACCAACCGTCTTTCCTCCAAAGACATCTCCCTCTGGTTAACATTTTCCATCTCGCCAGTACCACCAGAACCACCAGTTTCACCAGATCCACCAGATCTACCAGGTCCACCAGATGCATCTGGCCTTTCCACCTGTACCAACTCGGGGTAGTCTTCTCTAGCCTCCGCTACTGAGGGTTCCAAACCCTTAACTACCAAGTCAACCCATGCTCCAACCAATGCTGAACGATCCAGCTTGGCCAAGTCATCCGGGTTATAGCCAGCCGCAGCCAGCTTACTCCTAAGACGAGCATCACTCATCTTACTCACATTAGCTCGCTGTTGCTCAGTGAGCTTCTCCATCACACAGGCCTAATTATACCCCGCAAGGAAATTAGCCTAACAATCCTACAATTTATGCTAATACAATAGCCGTAAATGTGAAATACAAAATAACACACTTGGCAGTCAGACGACGACCAATTACAATATCAAAGCAAAAGCCACAAGAATAGTGCCCACCTGACGTCGTGTATAACTTGAAGTCATCGACATCGACGTATAATGACACCAAAATGTATCAGATAAGAATGTCAGATGAATATCTTTCATATCAGAATCAATATCATATCAATCAGTTCACATGGCGATGACGGCCATCACGATGCTCAACAAAATATATCTGCTTCCATCCTTTCACGTCCTGGTCGCAGCGCCAAACTGTGACGGTGTCTGATGAAATAGGTCTTTATGTCGTTTTCTGACATTTTATTTTACAACTATGTACAAAATCAAACAAAAAAATAACAAAAAGTCAATGCCCAGCAAAAACGTTCACCAAAACATAAACATACTCTTGACTCTCTAGCTAACGCCCAACAAGTCACGTGCCCCTAGCCTCGAGTCTTAGAGTAGTGCGAATTCAGAATTCGCTCGTATGTCTGATCGTCACATAGAGTGATTTCGTCAAGTAAAGTTAGTCCTCATGGAGTGAAAGTAATCGTCATTCTTACATCCACCGCTCCGATCTCTATTTCGTTTCTGCTGGAATTCATCATCGTGGTGAACCTTCGTCCAACACGAACACACCCCTACCGTGGGCAGTCATCTAACTTCCTTTAACAGAGTAGATCCGGATACCCATGGGAAAAACAGATGTAGCCGACCGAGGACGGAAATTACGGAGGAGTTACAGTGTCGTTGGCAACGTGGGGCCCGAAGCAAAGAGGCCTAAAGCAGTAAGGTTTTACAGGTCCGGAGTGAGAGGATATACCTCTCCAGCACTCCGTAGATCTTTGTGGGATGAGGAAGATGAAGTACTTTTGCTAACCTTTCCAAGAGATTCAGCATATGAGACAGGACAGAGGACGTCGAATGCTTTGCGTTGTCTGGAGGAGCCACAACTGAGTTCACCGGAAACCAAGATAGAGGATGCAGAGAAAACTCTCATTCCTCCTAGTGGAACTGTAGACCCAAGTAAGGTAGTAGAAGAAGAAGAGGAAATTAGGAAATAAATTATTTTTCTTTTTTTGTGCCTATAGCGGCCTCCAAGATATGTTTTTGAGCTGTTAACCGCCACTATGGGCCCACAGGTTTTTCTACTATGGTACCAGAACCTTCCCATTGAAAATGCACTATGAAGGTTAAAAGATGGGGGAAAATAAAAAAGAAGTCATCGGATTTTTACCCCAGACAAACTAGACTTTACTTTTTGGGTCCTGAATCACTGTGAAATAATTTCATCAAAATCGAATCAAAATTACGGCTGTAAAAGTGTTTACAAACAGAGTGACAAAATGACAGAAGTGATTTCATAATCTGTCCCATGCTATGCTATAGCAATGGGACAGATAACTACAACTACTACGACGACAAATACTACTAAGATATACTTCTGTTTGGCATGGGTCAGAATGTGTGACTTTAAGTTGGTGCTTTGGGCAAACTTCTTGCTGCACGTATCAAAAGGGCAGACGTACGGCCGGTCGCCTGTATGAATGCGCACGTGAGTACGCAGGTTGAAATCCAGTGAAAACCTTTTACCACAGCCCTCAAACGTGCACTACAACACAGCCAGAACAACAAATACTACTACTACTAATACTACTACAGCAACCGCTACACGTGGTAGGGAGATTGAAGTCCAATAAAAACTGCTTCCTACAAGCTTCAAACGTGCACAACACCACCATTCAAACAGTTTCAACTACTAAGGGCCGGTTTCTGGATCTTAACTGGCCGGTCAAGTTAGTGTTAACTGACAGATTTGCATAACTCACGTTTCCCGTTGCATTAACCAACGGTCAAAATGGCCAAAAATTTAACTGGCCAACATCGGGCAGTTAGCTAACCGTCGATCGTAGTTATCGTATTTAACGCAACTTTTGTACCATTTTGCAAGCAGTTAATTGAAGAATGTGATACTATAAAACGATTTTACCGTATATAGCATTGTCTACAAAACGCACGAGGAGACATTTGCTGCTACAAATTTTACTACAAAATTCACTGATGAACGGACAAAATGGCTGTCTGCATATTGCTTGGCTGGCTTGTGCGCTGGCTGAAGAGCGCTTGCGCTCATTAATATTCATGATGCCTGCCTGCGCTAGGCCATGGCCTAGTGGCTAGGCGGAAGTGATAAGTGTCGTGTGCATCGTTGCTAAGCAACTATAGTTTATCACTCAGTTAGCTGACAGCTAGTCAGATTTTGTTCAGAAACGCGCACAAACTTAACTAGCGAGTTATAGTTAACAGACGGTTTGCTAACTGATCAGTTAACTAAAAGATCCAGAAACTGGCCCTAAAAGTTTTTCTATCCCTAGCATCTTTAACTGGGATGCATAGTACACATATGAAAAATAAAATCAGTTAACTAAAAGATCCAAAAACCGGCCCTAATACAACAACTATTACCGTACTACAAATACTACTACTACACATGAATATGCGTATGAAAGTTGAAGTCCAATAAAAACCTCTGCCCACAACCTTCATACAGGCCTAGCAACACAGCCAAACCACTAGTACAATGCAGCCACCAAAACTATTGCCACAAAACAAAAATCTTAAATGCCACACTGTTCTTAACATTTTTCAGAATGTAATAAGTGCCATTAAATGCTGACTACATCGGAATTCTTTGTACCAAGATTGGTGGAGTTATTTAACAAGAAATTTAAGCTAATGCTCACGAGACGCGCGAAAGCCTATAGCAGTTCCGGTTCAGTAGTTTAGCTGAAAATTGGGGTGTTCACGCTGAGTTGATATACAAATACCAAATTGTCTATCTAGATCGCATAACGATACTTCCATAGGGCCACCTTGTGAATGATAGACTTGTGTCACAGACCAGAATCGCCAAAAAAATTCATAAAACCCCCTATTTTGGCGTTCAAGGTCATTCAATGTCATTAAATTCGGCGCCAATCGAAAGCCAGTGTACGACTTCTTATTAGTGATTAATAGTAACCTAGGCCCTATCTTGGCACAGTTACTGAGATACAGTGACTTACTGGCCAAAAGTCGCAAATTTTGCCCACCCACTCTCATTTAGCACCTTCGTTTGGGGTGACCCCCTTCGAATTTATGGAAAAGCTCTACTGTTCATGAAACTAGAGTCTTCCGGCAGCCAACAATGAAGATTTAGCAATCCTAGCTTAGACTGTTTTTGACTGATCCACCCGTGTGACAGACGGACAGACAGAATTGCGATGGCTAAGACGTGCTGAAAGCAGTAGCTGCTTTCACGCTAAAAATGTAGCAAGTATCCGGTTTTTCGAAAACGCAGTGTAGATACTGACCTGAAAAGGCTTTTCGCCAGTGTGGACGAGTTGATGTCGTCGTAGTTTGGAACTCTCAATGAAAGCTTTGCTGCACTCAGCACAGACATGAACCCTTGGGCCATGAGTGTGCAGATGCTTACGCATGGAAGAGTTGTCACGAAACAACTTTGTACAACCCTGCACCAAAACAACTACACTGTGAGGCATAAAAAACACACCAAAATTTTTGTCATCATTACTTGAAGAAAAGTGATCAAATTTTAATAAGTTATGGTATGAATATTCCTGATACAACTGGCCATCAAATGGCATCGTTCGAGCCTGACCAGATTCCCTCAACTCGTGTAAATTGGGTCAACCAGTCAGTTTAGTTTTTTTAGTTTTTGAACGCAGCCTAAATGTAAACTTTCAAAGACTTCATTCAAACAACAACTACCTGGTACTATAACAACTACTACTACTACTACTACTACCACTATGAGTACCTTGTGTGGACAGGGAAATGACCTGACGAGGTCATCATCCACTTGCGATGACTTCTTTGAACGACCCCTACACACAAGCACATGTCGCTATGACTCCATGTTCTGCACGTCAAACCATAGAGTCTGCATGTCAGACTCTATGGTCCCTACACACTGCTATAACTCTATGTTCTACAAATCAGACTCTATGCCAGAGTTTAGACACACATGCAGAAACCCACTTGAAAAAAAGCCCACAAAAAACCCACCCCGAACTTAATGCAATTTCAATTTGTTCTTCCACTAATAATGAATATTTTATTACAGCTAAGGTTTTGTAGGATTTAAACCTATGTATTTGCAAATATTGGTATATTCTATGCTGTGGTGAGCAAACAGACTCGTACGAACAACACAATCAACTAAAAACCTGTACAAACTCTAATGTTGGGCCTTCTTACAAAAACCAGTTTAGCGTAAAAAAACTAAGAAAAAAAACAGAAAAAACTTAGAAACCCAGTACAGCCCAAATAACCAAGAAGTCGGGCTTTTTTTAAAAAAGTGTTTTAGCAACCTGCCGACATCAGGAACCTACAATTTTCAACTACACCCACACAGACATAGCGAGAAAAACAGACAATAAAGACATCTAGATACACTAGAAACCTAGATACACTAAAGACTGACCTGGATAAGACCACGTATACTGCATCATTGGACTAACTAAGTAAAATACCACAAAACCAAGTTTAATCTTAATTCATTTCTCTGGTTTCAAAAGTGCTATTCAAAGTTCTTAATGAAATTTTGAACAAACATGACAAAAAAGTTCAAAATACGTTAAAATGTGGCAGAATTTGAAGAAATAAAAAAGTTGAAAAAGTTTTCAACTGAACCGAGACTGACATGGCGAGAAAAAGCGACAGTAAAAACTGACCTAGATGAACTAAAGACTGACCTAGATACGGCGGAGCTGACTCGGGGTAGGTCACCGGCATGTAAGCTTGTGTCAGTAAGTAACTCAGCATCAGCCCCTGCTGTGATGGAGTAATCTGTCACCCTGCCCCCCTCGATGTCAATGTACTCTGACAGCTCTGTGTCAATTGGCACATCGTCGTCACCCGGCACTGTGCCGACAACTGTGCCATTGTCAGTGTCACTAGCATCAGCTGCAGACACAGATGGACACACAGCAATACAGAAACCTCATCACAGATAGACTGAGTAGTGCTGTAACTTATCGCAATTGTATGTGGTAATTCAAAGATGATACAGTGTCATCGACAGCATATGTGCACAGAGAGACAGACAGACAGACAGACAGCTCTGTGTCAGTTGGCAAGTCTTCGTCAACCGGCACTGATCCGACAGCTGTGCCACTGTCAGTGACGGACAGACAGACGGACATACAGACACAGGCACATTGAACAGAGGTCACGTTTTAAGACTTATACAAGCCTATTTCTAACAACAGTACAATCCAACAGTACCGATAAATTAACAGAGCCTAATGGCCAATTCACACCACTCAACTCAAGCGCAACGTCACAATCCTAATGACATCAATGCATTGTTGCCCACAGTCACAACAGCTGAGTTGAGTTGCGTCAAAGGTGTGAATCGGCCACGGCCATAATGGTAGTAGTTGGAGTAGCAAAAAGTGGTGACTGGTTTACCTGTGGCCCAAACAGTGACGGTGAATTCTCCCTCGAGGGTCTTAATCTGCACCTGCTTGCGCTCCCATCTTCTCACACCGCCAGCTGCTGTACCTGACAACATCAAGACATCACCAGTCTACCAGGTACATCATATCAGGGTTGGCAGGTTGCTGCTCAAGGTGGTTCCTGGTATCACCGGCCCAGCAAAGCGTCACAACCCCCCGGGATCTGATTTCCAGGGAGCTTACCGCAGGCGTCACGATCGTGTTTTTGACTAGCGGAGGTGACACACTGGCAGCCTACCTCCGCCTACTACTTCTCCAAGCCAGCAACATCCATCACAATCCAGGCCTTCCTGGCCTTGTCCAGCGTGTTCCTGCAGTGCTGCCAAAGGATCGGTGTTGTGCACGATGTGCCATCAGTGGTGGCACCTCACCTGCGCAGGTATCCGTTACAGCTCAAACCTGGCGGGAGGCTGAACGTGTCAGACATGCTTAGCAGGAGAGACTACCACTTCACCGAGTCACCACAGTTCTGGGTCAGTGTCAAGCACGCCGCCCACATCAATGTCTGCTAGAACGTCAGCTGCCACTTCAGCAAATCAAGCCACTCCAGGAGGAGCTCCAGTATACCCTCCCACTCACGGAGGTGCTCCAAACAGCTCAGTCATCATCATCATCATCATCGACAACCGTGGGCTCAATGCCCGTTGGTGTCTGACGCCATTTTTACTATCGCTGCCCACCGCTGCCTATCTAGGGCAGCGTGGCTTAACTCCTGCAGGGTTGTCCCACACCACTGCTCAATGTCATCTGACCATTCTCGGTGAGGCCGTCCTCTTTTGTTTGAACC
>Ga0209367_1005935_pt1 | contig 16914 bp, 11 predicted proteins | sample WorMetLIZISLAND2_FD_187412 | JGI IMG/M metagenome (GOLD analysis project Ga0209367, IMG submission 187412) | Marine gutless worms symbiont microbial communities from Max Planck institute for Marine Microbiology, Germany - Olavius geniculatus... ... | reverse complement strand
GGACCTTAATCCGGTTGATTTCGCCGTCTGGGGTGCGCTGCAGCAGATGGTGTACCACCAGCAAAGATTTGACTCAGTCGACGAACTGAAACGAGCAATTGTCAAGGCGTGGGACAAGCTCAGCCAGGCGTTTCTCGACATGTCATGTTTCTAGATTACGTTCAAAAGTCGGCGTCGGTCCGCCATTCCTAGTGAAGGACCGTCACGGATAAAAACAGGATTAAAGTCAGCGTTAAGGTCAGTATTAGAGTTAGCTCAGCGGCCATAAAAGGACGGTTTCGTCATCGTCTAAAACACGTTAGCGGTCCCTCTGAATGGCGGCCCTTTTGAATGACGGTTACTACAATGAGTTGCTGTCATGTGGCTATCTTTTGATGATGATGATGATGATGTTGAACGCAAACTCATTCAGCATATCAGCATACCAGTGAAGCCGACGGATCCGGACACGCCGGGAAATCCGAGCGATCCAATAGCTCCGGGCTGACCACGAGCTCCGGCTCGACCAGGTTGTCCGGTGTCGCCGGTAGCACCGACGGCCCCGCGGTCACCAGCGTCGCCCTGCGGACCTCGCGCTCCCGCCTGACCCGGTCCACCCCGTGCCCCTTGTGTACCCGGAGCTCCGGACACACCAGGCTCACCGATCGCGCCACGCTGACCGGCTTGACCTGACGACAGACCACACTGATGGCTTATCGTACGATTATCGTCTTCCACACAATAAACATATATAATCAGGCCACATAAACAGCAAACATACATAAGCCTGTATGTTTAACGTAAACGACAGATGGAGCAAGTGGACAGTTTTGAAGATAGAGTAGCCTCGACCACTGCAACAAAGTTTGTCACAAAGAGCATTAAAACAGTATAAATGGATACTGAAAAATCTACCTGTGACATTTTAACACGTTCTTGTGTTTTTTTTTCTATTTTACATTTATCTTTTATTTCTGTAGCACCATGTATTCAACTTTATAGCATCGCAATGTTGCCGAACAAGATTTCTTCAGTAGTTTGTATGTGCTGCGGTTTGGCGTAATGAATGCAAGCATAACTAAGCATTCTTTGCATGAAATTCATTTGTCTAATTTTCTGGTGTGCAATGCGTATTTTTTGGTTCATCTTCATGCATTCCTGGTGTGCAATTTCACTTTTTATGGTTCATGCTTCTGTTTACTGTTTCAAGTAGTATATCCTGTGTTCTTGCTGTGACTATAGCTCTGCTGCACAGCTGTTAGTGCATTCTTGCTCACTGACTGCTCCTATTGTTTTCTTCTGCATAACGTTACCAGTGTTATCTTTATTTTGAAAATAAACAAAAAATAAATAGAATTGACTGATAGCTTGCCTGTGAAGCCAGTAGCACCAGTATCTCCAACGGTCCCTTTGAGACCATCTTGTCCGACGGCACCTTGTCTGCCTCTAGCACCGGGCTGTCCTAGCCGACCAGGCTGACCCGGCTGACCGGCAGGTCCAATGCTACCTGGTTGCCCGGGGTCACCTCTAGTGCCCTGTGGGCCGGGAGATCCCAGCCTACCGTCGGGGCCTGTGGCTCCCGTGTCTCCTGGTTCTCCTTGGAAGCCCGGTTGACCTTGAAGACCTGCATAAGAGCACACAGAACCTCACTCAACCAATCACTGCCATCGAGATCAATAGCAATAGCAACATAAACGTCTAACAGCTATAGACGATCTGAAATCTCCGCCGAGAACTGCTGAACAAATAAATTCTAGGACTAGATAAGCTAACAAAAAATGAGGCACTTCTAACAATAATAGCGGACCTAATACTTCACTCTTCTGCAGCCAAAAATCGCAAAAAATCACAAAAATCCTCTATTTTCTAAATTCAAGGTCATGCAAGGTCATCGATGTTGATACCATTAACAAGCACGTCACCGTTGCTTGTGATGATAATATAGCCAAATTTTGCCCCAAAAATCAGGTCATTCAACGCCATCTTACTTTAGGTTACCGCTAAGATAGGGTACCCGCAACTTTAAACCTTCCTATAAAATGTAAGTTCCATTTTATAAATTCTAACACTTATTCCCAAAAATACCCAGTCCTTTCCTCTTTCAGTAGCCCTCAACATCGTAGTAATCGGTGCGAAAGTTATTAAGATATAGCCAAAAAAACCCTAATCTTTTCTTATCTCCTTTTTTATAACTACAGTGAGTCCCCCAATTACGTAAAGGTGCTCACGTAATCGATCGCCGATGATCGATCTCATATTTTTTCATTAAGTTTCCATAAAAACTATATATCACCAAAATCCTTATTTGGTATTTCTCGTCGTTCGTACGTTCGTTCTAGGCCTCATTCACGTACTTTGATGAAATGTGCGATATTTTTCCGAAAGGAGCCACACGCCTTTTCGACCTACTTAGTCAAAATTCACATTTTCCACTAAGTCTGGATATGCGAATCCGGTACCGTTGGAAAGCGTATTGGATAAAAATTCCAGCGGTCCATACCGTTTCCAAATCCGTTCAGTAGTTTAGCTGAAAACTGGGGTGTTCACGCTAACTTAATATACAAATACCGAAATCTCATCTCGATCGCATAACGAGTTAGTTGCGTGGCGCCATCTTGCAAACGCTGTAAAGTTACGATTACGCCGGGTCTACGGGTCAGGCTTGCGTTTGCCCCTCTTTTCCCCCCTCACTCGTGAGGACCCCTTCACCCGGCATGAAATTTTGCCACGAAATACTAGAGACATCGGGCCTAAAGCTACCATACGGGACGTGACAGACACCAGGACACCAGGACAGACGGACATCAGGACAGAATTACCACAGCTAATACGCGCTATAGTTAGCTCTAGCTGTTGCGCGTAAAAATAATTTTAAAAATAAATTCGTAACGTCCACACATAATTGACACAGTATTTTAGGCCAATTTCTCATCAGTGCCTAGTAGGCCTTTAAAGTTGTGACTGAAAAAGTTTGTTGTATAAAACTCTCCGGAGCAATAATAAAACATCACTTTTTCGAAGTTGAAATGCTTGGAGCTAAGCCTACATAATAATGTTTCCGAAATTCAAGTATCCGGTCAGTACTAAAGTGTGAAAACATTTATCATTCACTCATTACTCACGTTAGTACGATCCAAACAGGTACAGGTAAGCAAACGACAACCTACCTTGACTTCCCTGTCTTCCGATCGGTCCCGTATCGCCAGGGTCTCCAATAAAGCCCTGCTCTCCAGTAAATCCCTGGCCTCCAGGAGCTCCGATCCGTCCGGTCCATCCGGTGTCACCCGGAGTGCCGGTGAATCCGATTCCGCCCGCGAGTCCCACGGACCCGGGTGAACCGCGGCTGCCCTGAGGTCCTTGAGATCCGACCGGTCCTTCGGGACCTGTGAATCCGGTGAATCCGGGGTCGCCGCGCTGTCCGGCTTGTCCGCGCTGTCCGGTGAATCCGGTTTCTCCAGTCGCGCCAGTCTGGCCACGCAGACCCTGTTCACCGGGCTGACCTTGGAGTCCCGGCTGTCCGACAGTACCCTGGAACCCGGCCTGCCCCACAGTCCCTTTGGTGCCTGGCTGGCCGGGATCTCCACGTTGTCCGGCTGGACCGAGTGGGCCGCTGGGACCAGTGGCTCCGGTAAAACCTGGCTGGCCGCGCGGACCTATAAAAACACATGTTACATATTTGAAAAATCCAAACAAAAATTTTTAAAGGTACATCAGAAAGGTGGTCTTAGTCTACAATCTACTTTTCCACTGTACTATTCATATGGCACTTAGTCCGCTTTTCGTTTGGACCCGTCATTTGTGCACAAACACAGACATACAGGCAGACACGAGCAGACAAAGCTCAGTCTGGTACACAGGTTTGGCTACTATAAGCTTAATAGCCATTATATGCAGCTGACGAATGCTTAGCCGTTTAAATTGTTTAACTAATAATTTGAGCAAAGCTCACGTGACGCGCGACAACAGCGGTGCTACCACCTGGGCACTCGTGTACAGCATGCAACAAAATAAATGTATTTTTAAGGAGTACCCAAATTTGAGGCCTCCGTACGAAAGACTCCTTGAATTTAAGACGTCGAAATTTATATGTTAAAAACGGACGTGCTATGCTAAAAATTTCATGGACCTACGCAGGTTGTCTGGGTCTATCTCTAACCATTTCGGCGCAATTCAGTCTAAAAATGTTTGTCGCAGCCGGAAATCAAAAAAAATTCATAAAAACCCCTAATTTTGGAAGTTCAAGGTTGTTCAAGGTCATCGATGTTGATAAAACTAAAAAATCCGTGACCTGTGCTTGTAATGATAAGCAATATATCTGTACCTATCTGCAACCGTTTTCACATCAGACGAGCCAATAACGGCAAAATAACGTCTTTTTAGGGGGTACCTCTATTCGACGCTTTCGTTCGAGGGAAACCCCCTCACCCAGGGGCTCGAAATTTCGTCGCAAAAAAACTAGCCAATAGTGAAGATTTCGTGATCTTAGCTTGCACGGTTTTGATAGGGCTCAAGGGTGTGACAGACGGACAGACAGACGGACAGACGTCCAGGCCATGGCTAAGATGCGCAAAGCATTCTACTATCGCGCGTAAAAAACGAAAAACCAAGAAAACTTTAAAAGTCCGTTAGCTGATGAAATAAGCTGATGGGCGTGCGTACTAGACCACTGATAGTCGGGACGGATTTTCAGAAGAAAGTTTTCTACCAGCTGCTAGAGGCATTTTTGAGTAAAAGCCAAATCTGAATTTAGCACATTCCAAAGAATTACGTTAGTAAGTTTGGTTTCCAGCTTTCATTCAAAATGCCTCAAATCCTACAGAAATGCGTTCTGATATAAATATTCAACTCAATGTAGGCGATGGATTACTGCAGAACAGTCTTTTAATGGATGCAATCTCAAGCGATCAAGCTGCAACGGATTTTCCTTATCTTTCCCTTTCCCCATTTTCTAAGGCATTTTGCAGCTATAGGTCTTGAGAACGTTCAAAGCTCTTTCGGTAGGCTCTGAGGCAAAGACTCAGCTGCCTTCAATTTTGGAAAGCTTTGGGTTTAAGAAAAGTATTTAAAGCAAGATGTTGAGAGAGTCGAAACCATTTAGGACCAATGACCTATATAGTACCAACACCTTCGATGGCCTGAAAAACATTCTCCAGTATTTTTGCAAAAAATCATTCGGCATTTGCTCTTATTGTGAAATCCGAAACCAATCCCCATGCAAACAGCACAACAATACGTTTCTACAACACTGAGAAAACATAAAAATTAGATTAAAATACCAAAAAAACGGTGAAAGAGCAATAAACGCAGACCTGCTTCTCCAGTCAATCCAGTTTGTCCTTTCCTTCCGGTTGCACCGGTGTATCCAGTGAATCCTTCTAATCCGGTCGCTCCAGTCTCTCCAACGTTGCCTGGATGTCAACAAACATTTAATATCACATCCTACCAACCTCAGATGCACACAGTTGATATTAAAGGCGTCAATAGACCAAACTAATCAGTTTTATCTACGAAAAAATTTTCAGATATACAACTGGCAAAAACAGAATGAAAACTTTACCAGGCAATCCGGATGATCCGGTGAATCCAATCTGTCCGGTTGGTCCAATGGTTCCAATGGGTCCAGAGAGTCCGGCAGTACCGGGGTCACCACGCTGTCCGGGTTGTCCGGTTGGACCGCGTCTTCCAGTAGTCCCTTGAGGCCCTGGGTCACCGGGCTCACCAGTCGCTCCAGTGTATCCCTGCTGGCCGGTATATCCAAGGAATCCTTTACTTCCACTGACGCCCTTAAAACCCTGAGCTCCGGGAACGCCAGGCCCGCCGCGCTGTCCTGGAAATCCGGCTTCTCCGGGTGATCCGGTAGCGCCCGGATCACCAGCGATTCCTGCCTGTCCTGGTCTACCAACCGGACCAGGTTGACCGGAATTTCCAGTGAATCCGGGATCTCCTCGTTCCCCGTCGACGCCAGGTTGGCCCTGTGATCCGGTGAATCCGGTGCCGCCGGTTGATCCGGTCCATCCGGTAGCGCCCTGGAAGCCCGTGGCTCCGACGGGACCAGTCCAGCCGGGCTGGCCGGTGAATCCGCGGGCGCCCTGATCACCGGGTTGTCCGATGAGTCCGGGAGATCCGACATTACCTGCAACAGGCACACGATAGTCTCAGCTCACTACGATGAACAATGCCGCAGACCAGACAAGTTGCACTGTCATCGCCATATCACATCATCAATACTGGCCCTGTGATCCGGTGAATCGCATGCGATCTCGCTTCAGCTTAAACAGCTGAAGCGAGATCGCATGCGGTTGTGTTTCAACGTTTTTTGTAATCCAAAAAATTACGCCGTTTTTATGGTAGGCGTGTCGAAGACTAGTTATAACGCATTCATTTCATGTTGGCTGTTAGCCTGGGAGCAGCTACAGGCTAGAAAAGCACCATAGCACTGCAGGCAGTGCTGTGGTGCTTTTGTAGGCTGTAGCTGCTATCAGGCTAACGGTCAATATGAAATGAATGACTTTTCATCGGAGCCTACGTGCGCATTCTATAAAGACCAAGTCGATGCAATAAAAACACGAAAGGATAAAACAAACGAACCACACTGACCTAACTAAAGTGAGCGAGTTCAGAAAAATCAATCACGACAACACACTGTGAAATGTCATTTTGCTGCAGGAACCTGAGGCGTTTTGACGACTGAAATAAACCGACAAAATCGGAGACGCCATTTTTCTGATAGTAGGTAGAAAAAAACTTGGATGGAGAACTTGGGGGTCGTGTGCCATCCGCCTTACTTATTCATTCACTCACTTATCACTGAAAAATACACATGCAAACGGTAGAACGATTAGTTAGTTTTACCTTGACTGCCTGGCTGGCCCTGAGATCCCTTCTCACCACTGGAGCCAGTGAATCCAGTGGCACCAGTCTCGCCTCGTGACCCAGGCTGACCGACTGGACCCTGTTGACCAGGGTCTCCAGTCCGGCCCTGGGGTCCACGGTCACCCACGCGACCTTGTTGACCTGGGTCACCGGACATGCCTGTGTCACCTGCATACAGAAGATACAACGGAAGGAATATTCGGGAATATCGGGAACTAACTGGTGTTACCAGTCGAATCGTGCACACACGGAAAATATCAAAGAATACCAGAGACTTTAATGTGACATCAGACAAAATGCATTATAGTGCAACATGCACAAAATACGAAAGAATATTAGAAAATATTAGAAAATATCACTGTATATCAAAAACTGTCCAAGGTCACCAGTCATTCTCATATGTCCTTTGCAAACAGAAAATATCGCAAAATATTAGAAAGTCATTCTCGTGTCATCTGTGCACAGAGAATATACGAAAATATCGGAGAATACCAGAGACAACCGATCTTTAGCAGCAGCACACAATGGCCACACTCCAGCACTGTCATACATTTACCCCAATAATCATGTGTGTGTTTCCATTAACCGTATCATGCATGCTAGCAGTATAATAAGTTACTATTGCATATTCGCCAAATTTTTTTTCATGCAGGACTGTCAATATCTGAAACTCCTTGCCCGAGAAGGTTTGTTTCAGTTCTCAGGCTGGTGTCAGCCAATCTGCTAAGGACATTGATTTGTCTGCATATCTACAATATCACTAGCCATGTTAGTGGTCTAGTTTGTCTGCTGGTCGTTTTATGTATTAGATGGGCAACTGCTAGTGCTCATTCAATTGCGTCCTGTTGTCCGGCTGTGATATTACACTGTATTGTATGTTCTGTCATTAAAATAAATAAATAAATAATAATATAATGCAGAGATACTATGAGTGAAGACAAATAAAAGCTCCTCACAGTCGACAAACTGTGATAAATGTTGGGAAAAAAATTGAAAAAACCCAGACCGTTCATTACACTTAGGACTGAGTCAGATTGTGTGTGGCAGCACCAACCTGTAAATCCAGTTTGTCCGGGTACGCCACGAACGCCTGCCACTCCGTCGACGCCTGGCTGTCCAATCACTCCCTTCGGTCCCGAGGCACCAGTAAATCCGGTAAAACCCGTGAAACCCTCACTTCCGGTGAAACCGAAAACGCCGCCAAATCCAGGAGCACCTGTGCAGAACGATATAGACAACGAACGCTGTAATTGCGAGCGCAGTGGGCGAGTACGCATAAGTATGCACAGATGGCCAAACATAATGTCGGCATTGGGCCGACATCTTCGCTTGTTAATACGCAAGGACGGATTAATCGATGCCAAGAGGTAATGAGTGAATCGACAAAGAGACCTGGTGCTAACGTAGAGACAGCTCAGTATATGGCATAGATGTTAAAAACATTTTTTATGTTTTTTTTATAAAAAGTTTTAAAAACATGTGTTTATGTTTTTGTTTTTATTTTTTAAAATGTTTTTTCAAATTTTTTGTTTCTAATTTTTTAATGCTTTTTAATGTCTTTATTCTATTTTTAATGTCGCATTTTTGTTCTTATTAAAAATAAACATACAAAATTACAAATATGACGCATATCTCATCGGCAAATTGCATTTATCACTGTTTTTGATCTGTACCATAATCAAGGTTACATATTAACATTCAGTACATTTTAGTCTTCAGTTTTCACAAATGGTAGGTTTTTGTTTTTAACACGTTACTGTGCTAAATGAGGCTCAATGTTTTTATGTATGTTTTACATGTTTTTATGGAAGTGAAAAAACATGTTTTTTTTATGTTTTGTATTTACAAATCGATGTTTTTAGCATCTGTGGTATATGACAAGACTCCTAATCCTGAAGTTTGGCATAGGCGGATCTAGAAATTGAAGTTGGGGGGGACCAAGGTCGAGCGCCGAAGGCGCGAGCCGAGTCGAGGCGCCGAAAGCGCCAAGGGGGGTGACGTGTGGAGAGGGGGTGTTCCCCTCCCCACAGGAAGAGAAGTCTGGGGAGGGGGCAAAAAATTTTTTTAGATCTTAAGATCAAAATGGCGTATTTTCGTGGACTCTGTGCTAAATTTCGTTTTTTTCTTTGACCATGGCAGTATAGAATACAACAGTAATACAAAGACTGCCATGGAGATTGACTAGCATGCGATAAAAAGCGTTATATAAAGGCATCTATCCTCCTATGTCCTTAAAGCAATCCCCCAAACTCAAGGTGAGGCACCGCACGCGTCGACGGGGAGGGGAATGGGAAAAAAGTATCCCTTTCCCTAGCCGACTAGGAACTCTGGGGGAGCGTCATGAGCTCCCCCAGCGGGTTCCGGGGCGGAGCCCCAGCGAAAAACGTATTTGGTGCATTCTAAGCATCACAGAACCCTTCTGGTTGCAAGATATCGTAAATATTATGAAAAATGCAAAATAATAATAATATTTAACTCCCCCCAATTTTGAAAAAACTTCTCCTGGTTTTTCTTGCAGCGTGTGCTTCAATTAGGTTTATATGGTTTAAACTCCCCTGGCGTTATTTATTGTTTATTGTTACTTACTCTTACGTAGGCATAGCCAAACACTGGCGTCACAAAAAGCGAACTAGCTCCCAAGGGCCAAAAATTAAGGCCGAGAGCCGAAAACAAAAGAGGACTTCTTGGGGAAAAGCCAGTCGCCGGGGCACAGCCCCGGAAGCAAACGGTTTTTGGGGCATGAAAACCCCCTAAAAATGCATACACTGAGTATAAATTTTATTAGTTTTACTGCAGAAATGCACTGCATATGCTAGGCCAAAAAGGCGACTTTGGCATTTTTTGAGGGGGGCATGGCTCCTTTGGCCGCCTAAATCCGCCTATGAAGTTTGGAGAGTGCGCCTTCAACGTGGCGGCTCCCAACGATCTGTTACTTCACGTCAGCACCATCATTAACATTCATACATTTAAGCCGAGACTGAAAACTCATCTTTTCTGTAAATTTTATGACTTGGAGTATGATTTTATGTAGGCTTAGTCATTTTATTGTGTTTTATTGCAACTGTATTTTATTGTTATAGACTGTTCAGCTCCGCTGTAAGTAGACACTGTTAAACATTATCATTATTATCATTATTAATACCCCGTTTACATGAGGAAGCACACACGAAGCACACTTAGAGCAACTTTAGAGCAAAATTTAAACAAACTTAGAGCACACATCGTGCACTCTTGGAGCTGGATTGATAACGATATTGAATACGTGTGCTTCACGTGTGCTTCATGTGTGCTTCCCTGCGTAAACGGGGTTTAAGACATGACTCACTACTATAGGACATTATTAAATGGATCGCGGGATGTTGGGCAAAGCAACAAGAAGACGAAAATATTAATCACCAACAAAATTGCTCAACGACACAACAACCAAAAATTACGCGACCTTGAATACGAATGCATAATACAGAAGCAAAAATGTTTGCCAAAAACAGTTTGCAGAAGACCAGAAACAGTGCAGTAAATCAATAAAGACACTAAGTGCCAAGAGAAAAATAGATCAGTTTATAGTAAGAGCAAAAGTGAATCAGTGAAAAGACCTGGCGCTCCGAAGGCTCCGTCCGGTCCAGCTGGACCACGGTCTCCAGGAAGTCCGGGAAGTCCACGTTCTCCCGGCTGACCAATGGATCCGACGCGTCCGTTAAATCCCTGATCACCTTTCAGGCCAGTGGCTCCGGTTGGACCACGATCACCCACCAGACCAGGTTGACCTTGGCGACCCCGGTCACCGGTCATACCAGTAAAGCCAGTGGCACCCTGCGGACCTGCAGTCATAAACATTCATTTATTTATTATTATTTATTTATTTACTAAAAACCAAGCAGATAACAAACGTATATGCAAACAGTAAACACAGCTAATTACTGGTCCATATGACAGTAAAATAAAAAAGAAATACAAGTATAACTAAAAAACAATCCTCACTGATATAGCACTGCACAAGCGCGAGTAGCATTGCAAATTACAAGTTTCGGATTCACTAACTGATTGACTAATTACATTGATACACTGATAATATGCTGATAGAATAAGACCATAGAATTCACTGTCAGCTTGCTCTGTCCATTATTCTGACGCTTCAGTAGTGTAGACAAGGGGGACTCAGGCCCCTCCCCCAATCCTCCAAACAAAAATAAGCATACGTTCAAACTGCACTAAATTTGCCAATTTGGTCAGATTAATCTTAAGAAAATAATTAAAACTTTTTGCCACCAGATCTCATATTTTAAAGTTAAAATGCACCAAATTCGATTTTGGCTGGAAAGCTGGATTTTAGCAGTCCTACTTCTGAGAAAAAGTGAAAGTGAAAAATATGGAAAGAAAGCGAAAAACAGAAAAGTGGTAAGGAAGAAAAAAGGAAAGAAAATGAAAAAGGGTAAAAAAGGAAAAAGGAGACAAGGTACCCCCAATTGACATTTTTGGCCCTGCCACTGTGACGCTTAGAATGAGATCAAAATTACAACTGGCTGTAGACATGTCCCTGCTAACTACCGACAAAATTAAGTAAGTAAGTAAGTAAGTAGACGACTTTCATACCTTGACTCCCCTCCTGTCCAACACTGCCGGCCTGTCCGTCAGGTCCCAGCTGTCCGGGCTGTCCCTGAGGTCCTTGCTGTCCAACAGGTCCGGTAGCTCCTTGCTCTCCTTGCGGACCCCTCTGTCCCTGTGGTCCGGTGAATCCACGAAGTCCTTTCTGTCCGACATCACCTCTGGCTCCGGTCGCACCGGTCGCTCCGGCTACTCCGGGTATCTGGGCGCCCTGGGGGCCCGGTGATCCGGGACTGCCTTGCTCGCCGGATGGTCCAGTGAATCCGGTGGGCCCTTGAGGTCCAGGGTCACCCGGCAAGCCGCGAGCTCCGTCCGAGCCAGGCTGACCAGTCGGTCCTAGTTTACACACACACATCATTAAGGTGTTTATTTACTGCACAAGTTTGACAAAATACAAACGTACATTTAATTTAAATCAGGCAAATGTCTTCGAAACAGCAGTACCGTCGTTCAAACTGACAGTTCAGTCCGATGCAACACTTAGAAAAAATTGCAGAATGGTGCAGAATACGATATTAAAACTGGACTAAAAAATTTAGATAAGAAGGGGGCTGCATTTTCCAAACCGAACTGCTGCCATGCACAGACGGCGCAGTAAACTTTCCAACATTAAGTACATTAGCTACAGCATGAAACTTATCTCATCAAGTTGCCGTTACGAACTTACGACAAAATAATTCTTTGCAGGCCCCTACTTTCATATTTCGTAATTGTAGCCTCACTCTACAAGCGTGCAGCGTACAAAAAATATTAATATCGCCCAACTGGCTTTATAATCTTTTTCCACTGTCCTGCGTAGTACTTGCTTTTTAGCTTTCTGCGGTTTGACTACACTGCTATAAAAGAATACTGCATTGTATTGCATCGTATTGTATCATCATCATCATCAGTAGCAGCAGCAGCAGCAGCCGAAGCAGTGAATTAACTGAATTACCTGGCTGTCCGGTCCATCCTTGGCTGCCACGGCTACCCGGTGAACCGACCTGCCCAGGCGGACCGATCTGCCCTTCCGGTCCAATACCGCCGGCAGGTCCGGTAGGTCCACGATCACCCTTCTGTCCTTGAAGTCCGTCAAATCCTCGTTGTCCTTGCGGACCAGTATCTCCAGCCGGACCCGTCCAACCCGGTTGACCGGTGTATCCAACTGCACCCTGCGAACCTGAGTAACAGATAAACCAACGCGGTGATCATCTAACGTAAGTGCTATAGTGCTGCTTAACCCATTTTTGCTCGAATTATTTTGTAATTTACCATCAAAATGAGTGTTCCATTTTTGGAACTGTGGAAGAAAATGGGTTAATGAATCAGACTCGCGACCAGAAGCGCTTAACGGTCTCGGAACCGACAGCTGATTGGTCTAAGCTAATGACGCCGCTGCACACTGCGAACAATTGGACCCGCGGTGCAGCATGCAGAGTTGCAGACATACCACCGCCTCAATTAGCCACAACCTTCACCGCTGTAAAACGTAAGCTCTTTTCCGTCCAACTATAGGGGTAAGAGCTAAGTTGGTCTAAGCACATAACCTGCAAATGACCCGCCGTGAGATTAAAACCACAACCTAAAGTTACGACTGCACTACTAGACTAATTTTGTTCAAAAGAGAGAAACTGAGACTAAATGGATGTGAAAACTCTGGGTCTGAGCCAATAGTTCGACGCCAGGCTGTGTTGGGAGTCGTTAAAAAGTTAATTCATACATCCAATCCATGTAAGCGTGTATTTAGCAAGCATGTTGCACGCTTAGGTAAATGCACGCGAGTAGGCCTACTAATGCTGCGGGGAAGGGAAGCCCAAACAGATGAAGCAGATGTGTTGCTGCTTATGCGAAATTAAAACTAAAAGCTAAAGCAAGTACGGAGTAGCCCTGAGCAAGCGTGTTTTCAGTTGCTGACGCAGCTTGCGTCCATCTCATTCGCTATAATAACTGACGATTTCTAAAGACATCATTGTCATACATGAGCGGGACGTGTAATTCACGTGAACATTGAAGTTGACAAACTGTCGATATTTAATAACATGTTATCTAAAACGAGCCACTCTACTCATCCCGTTAAGTAAGTAACTAAGCAAGTAAATTTACACAGCGTACAATGTCCACGAGAAACTCGTCGAATCTGAAGCGCAAAAAGTTAAGTGGGCATTAAAACGACCCAATAGCTAAAGTGCAGAAAAACGTCTCCAGTTGGCAACGAAAACAGCATATAGATTAAAAAAATTGTAAATGCTCAAATAAAGAGCAGAAACGCTCCTTTCACCAGTGTACACATGCGCTGTGTCAAATCTACTCCGTGTCCCCAAAAAACGTCCCACTTTGTTATTTTCCATATTTTCACCAAATATTAACTGATTTTTAAAATTCTTTCACTGGCACATACTGCAAACAATTGGCAACAAAGTTGTTGTTAAATATCCCACTACACTTTAACTGTGTCGCTACACTACCATGTAAACATAAGTTTTCAAAAATCACTAAAATTTCTATAATAGATAGTAATATTATATAATATTATATAATAGTAGTAATAAAAAATTAAATTCTGAAACAATTTTTACTAATTTTCATACAAAAATTAAATTTTATTTAGTTTTTCATGCATTTCCGATGTTTGTAAACAAAAGCGGATGATATTGTAGTAAATAATAATTTTTAATGCACTGACGATATACCACCCCCCCCCCCGTGGTCAGCCACTTTGTCGTGGTGGTGGGGCTTTGCACCGATTACCCGAAAGATTTCTAAAATCTGGAGGGTAAGAGTTAACCAAGAGCTGACCAAACCTGTGAGAGCAGATTGCTACACGTTACCAGTGCTTTTGTGCTGGTTTCGGCTTCACAGCCGACAACGGCTTCACAGCCGTTTATTTACGGCTTCACAGCCATCCACGGCTTTATAGCCGTTACCTGTAACCTTGTGGTTACATTCAGGGACGCGCATTGGGCCGAACTCATACGGCCTCAGCGCTGGGCAGGTGTAAGAGCCTGCCCACCGCGGAGGTAAGTTAAGGTAAGGTAAGGACGATATACCGCTGATGTAATGTGCCATTTAGCTGTGGAGACAAACCTCTGACTAAGAACTTGTAGGCCTACCGGTTCAAAAAATACAGTCGTTGGAGAATACTGGCAGAATTTTTTTTTTAAAATAGACTGCAACAGGGAAAGAGTGGGATTGTTATTAACAGAAATTTGGGAAACATGCAGCACCGATCAAAAGGCATGAGACCGGCAGAATGAAGTATAGGCTACACGTACTGAAGAGAATGTCGTCACTGTGAATGAAATGGTACGCTTGCTAGACCACAAAGGCCAGAAACAAACATACCGTTCAACACGCCAGACATCCAAAGAAACGGATCTAACAAAGTGTAGCATCGTACAGATTATTCACTGCATTATTACTTGGAAGTGTAATTTGTCTACCAACACGCTTGCTTGCTATTATTAGTTTTTCTTATTTCACAAAATAGCGTGGCGACACAGTTAGCGTGTGGTGGAATATTTAATCATCACTTTATTGCTGACTGTCTACAGAATGCATGAGTGAAAGAATTTCGAAAATCGGTTAATGTTTGACAAAGATATAGATAGACAATCACAAAGTGGGACGTTTTTTGGGGATACAGCGTATAGCCGAGTTCACCTTGAAATCCAATACTGCCGGGAGATCCAATTAGACCGGACTGGCCAGGCTGTCCGACTGGTCCAGTTGATCCAGTGGCTCCGGTGCCGCCCACAGGTCCAAGTTGTCCAGCCCGGCCCTTCTGTCCGATCTGGCCGATAGATCCGGACGCTCCGGTATCTCCCGGATCGCCGCGCTGACCCTGGAACCCGGTGTATCCTGTAGGCCCCGGCTGACCGTCGACGCCGACAACACCTTTCAAACCCGGCTCGCCGACCGAGCCTGGCGGACCCATTGGACCGATGGGTCCTGCGGGTCCCGGCTGACCAAGTTCTCCGGGGAACCCCGGTAGACCCTGCTCTCCGGGCACGCCGGGCTGTCCGGTTGGACCTACACAGCGAATCAATCTGTCAGTCAATCAGATCGGATCAATCGAATCGATCAAATCGAATAAGTCAATCAATGGAGTTGTCATTATATCAGAACAACTTTATGACGTCCGGGTATGCTTTTTACACAGCCAGCTTTCGACACATTAGCAAAACACCATGAAATAAACGTGTGTCTCTCTACCTGTATTATAGCTCATTCTTATTAGATTTCAGCATTGCCAAAATTATGAAAAGACAGATTAAGACGGGGCAGCCAAAATTGTGGTTAGGCTTGCAAATTAAACTCTGATCACACAGCTATTAACATCAAATTTTTTTTCTGGCTTCAGCGAAACATTCTCAAAGTATGCAAGTAAAAGTCGTGTTGCTGACCTATTCGATACATTTGTCAGGTGCTTTTTCACATTTCTCGCTATTTGTTTGGCTTAGTTGGTAACGTCGTTTGTCGCATCAACGAAGTTAATCAACGCCTAGCCCGGTTAGTACTTGGGTGAGTGACCGTCGGCAAGCGAGGTAAATATCCCGGTATGTAACCAGCCACCCAGGTCAACTCAGCCTAGCCATCCCTACGTGAGTAGGCGCAATAAATACCAGCAAAAGCTGGGACGTAAATAGGCACACCGTGCGGGGCTAGTGCCCCGTATCCAGTGGCGGTTCTAGCCCGCAACCAGAGGCGTCCATCCCCCCTCAGCGCCAGGAGGCAACCTTCCCCCAACTCTGACGCTCTCCCCTTTCCACTTTTCCCATTATTTTTTTCGTCCTTTTTGTTCTCTCCCTTTTTGTTACCCTTCCCCCTTCTTTTTCTCAGTGGTGTAGCCAGAAATGTGTATTGGGGACCTCGTCTCCTTCTCTCTTTTTCTCTTTCTCCTTCAGCGTCTCTTGTTTTTCTTCTCTTCTCCCTCCCGTGTTTTCTTTTCTTCCGCCTTTTCCGTAAAAGTAAGACCCCTGAAATGCAGCCAGGGTGTCTGGGGAGCGCTGTAAGCTCCCAGTGGGGTCTGGGGCGGAGCCGCAGTCGAAATTAAATTTGGTGCATTGAAATTCAAATATGACATCTGGTGGAAACAATTTTACTTATTTTGTAAAGAATTAACTGACCAAATTCAGTGCAGTTTAAGCAATACAAGCAAAAAAGCATGGCGGCACCACAAATTTAAAAATGGAAGCTACAAGTAATCTACGAGCGAAGCGAGCAGAAAAAAATTGGAGCATTGCTGAATTGTCGCATTTTGTTTTATGCGTATTTCGGTATTTTATGCAATTTGCCATCAAAAAAATCTCCCCCAGTTTTCGATTTTTTAATCTTCCCCATTTTTTTCCAGGAGGCATTTGCCTCCACCAGTCAATGAAGTGGACGCCCCTGCCCGCAACATCTGGGGGAGGCATGGCCCCATGGCGAGCGCGGTAGCGCAAGCCTATAACGGGGGTCCGGGGGCAGAGCCCCCAGCAGGGT
>Ga0209367_1005933_pt1 | contig 16919 bp, 8 predicted proteins | sample WorMetLIZISLAND2_FD_187412 | JGI IMG/M metagenome (GOLD analysis project Ga0209367, IMG submission 187412) | Marine gutless worms symbiont microbial communities from Max Planck institute for Marine Microbiology, Germany - Olavius geniculatus... ... | reverse complement strand
AGGCTGAGTCGACCTAGCTGGCAGGCTTCGCACCGAGATGGTTTACCTGCCCGCAGGCAGTCACCCATCGCAGTACTAACTGGGCCCGGCGTAGAGTAACTTCGTTTCGGAACACTCCGTAATGGCGGCATGATTATCACCACGAAATTCGAGCTGCTACAATATCCACATGTGATACAAATAAAAGGGGAAAACCACAAAGTCCTTCCCGAGGCATAAAGCCCATAGGCTGGCACTCATCTCCGTTTCCTTAGCCCTCATCCAGACACCAGTTCACACTACGAAACCAATACAGGGCTAGTGCATCAGCTGGCAGCTGCAGCTGGCACTCATTGCCCCTACCCACGGAGGGACGGCCAGGCTGAGTTGCCGTGGCAGCTGTAGTATATTATGCTGGCAAATGATAATCTCAAAATGACAAAGTCAAACGCTTTCAACAGAAACTGTTTAACACAAGAAACAAAACCAACTTGTTTCACTGAATGATCAACATAATGTAGCAAATATGTAACTACGTCCGACGAAAAAACTTCACTAAAGCACTACAGCATGTTGGCTAGCAAATATATGTGCATATGCGTAGCAAAGAGAGCACTGAACGGCAATAATCCCAACAACCCAAGATTCGCAAAGCAGCAAAAACCGAACTGAATCTGATTTGTTTTAACCATATCGCCCACCTCTAGAACATACCTAACAGTCATTTGCATTGCATGTAAAGAACTAAAATGTTGCCAAAAGATGCGTTCTAAGAGCCCAAAATGCATAAATACGTCTGCAGTTGGTGGTTCATCCCAGACTGCTCTGGGGAGCTTATATCATTCCTCGGACTCATAGCTGAATTTTAAAAAAGTGAAATAAGTGGGGACAAAGGAGAAAGAAAGGGAAAGAAAGATACGGCACTCCCACAGCCCCTTAGTTGGATTTTGGTCAGGATAAAAAAAAAAAGGGGTGAGAAAGAAAGAGGAAAGACAAGAGGGGTCTCAAGAGTGCCCCTCCCCCAGAAAACAAACTCCTAGCTACGCCTATGTATCCGCGTGTATGAACAAAAACATATTGTGTATAAATTAAACTACAAGCAAAGTGCAATAACTGGCATGCTATACACAAATAAATAACACAAAAAGTTGTTAGTCTGTCCGACAAACTAAGCATAAGTGATGAGCACATAGTCTTAGTTAATCCTTGGACGAAAACAAACTACACATTTCTTGAGCACATCTCTGTAAACATACAATAAATAGTAATATTCGGAATGTAAAAGGTGTTCTTCTAACATAAAGGTTGGTCCAAAAAGTAGTAATATTTCACCATGTAAAACGTGTGGTGCTATTCATACATACAAGGTGGACCAAAAATAGCAACATTTTGGAATGTAAAGGGTTCGGTGGTAATTTGCTTCATGCCAAATTTACTGCGTGGTGTGCTGATGAGAGAATTGTGGAAATCAGCATATATAATACAAAGATTTCAAAATAAACTTGGTGTCTCATTTTTTTGGCCCACCCTGTATGACCAGTAACACTACGTAGCAAAAACTGATCAAACTGTAACTGCACAGCAGCCAAAGGAAGATGTTGCGAGTGACAATGTGATACAAAACTTAAGCTGTATTGGCACATCTAACAAGAATCATAGCAAAAGTCGTATTGGCACATCTTGCACATACACGATGGTGAAATTTCATTATCATTCCCTATACAAGCAACATGTCTACGATTCAAACTTCTGTTTTGACATATGGCACGTTACAAATGCAGACTACTTACTTACTTACTTATGTCAGCGGCACTTTTTCGAGGACCAATCAAAAAGTATTGCAACTTGACTAAAGTCTACTTTCCAATGTATTCATTGCAGAATGTAGAGTTCAATGCATTTGTAGCACTTTGCTGCTAAACTGTTCACGCCATTAAAATGAAACTTTCACGCCCGCCCTTCTACTGCAGACTTATTTTTTGACGCCATAAATTACAATGACATCATATCCAGGTGGCTTTAAGCTCATGCGCGTAAGGAAAGAAAAAAATGTACATTTTACCAGTGCATAGATTTTGAAAAGATCTTCAGTCTAATATAAGGAGTTGCAAATCTAGTTGAACACCCCTCGTTCAACTGATAAAAATGTGTTAAAAGTGACCGCACATGCTTCAGCATAGTGACTGTTACTTAGGCTAATTTTCTGATGCCGCGATTGAGCAAATGTCCACTGAAAATGTCGCACGTTCCGTCACCACGATGCACCACCGTGCATATTACTTCACAAAATCTCCGCACTTTCACAATAATTGCACCATTTGCTAAAAGGCAGCACATGAGATGTTGTTACAATGCACCAAAAAAGATGACTCGCAAAACCAAATTAAAATGGAAACGATACAAAATCATTCCTTTGACTACAAGAAAATGTGCTTCAAAAATACTAACGACCTGAATACGATACTCACTAATGTTGTTACTGTTGGCATCAACTAAGGCACATACAGAAAAGAACTCACTCGCAGACTTTATTCGATAAAAAACATATCTACTCCAATAAAGAAAAATGTTTTAGAGTTGTCAATTTTTTCTCAAGGTCCGCTACTGCCAACATTACGTATGGTATTGACGTTGTGTTCATTCAATACAAAAAATGCAAAACAAAACATTTTACTTGTTTTTTGTTTATATAATTTATTTATGCAAAAATATCAATTAATGTTATGAATGACTAATTTTGATGCTGCTAATATAATATAATACGGAACACATTTTTACATGACTTTGAGCTTTGGTGGCTAAATCCAAGTTCTTGCTGGTTTAAACAAAGTTTTTTTTTGGCTTAAATGCCTTGAGCGGCAGAAACATGTTGTTGCTGTTTGCCAGTAGTTTAGAAAAATGTTAGAATGCATTTCAATGAATTTTCTTGATTAAGTGAAGCATGTTCCAAAGAGCAACGGTTAGACTGTGATCAGGAACTAGTAATTTTTCGATATATAAACAGCCAAACATGACAGAACTGTGGATGATTGACTGCGCAAGTGCAACACTGCACAAGGAAGCTCGAAATTTTATTTTGAATATTCTGACCATGCAGCGGCCGAATTTTTTGGCAGCCCTTATTCGGCTGACAGGCTAAAGATGCGTAAATTCAGATCTAACTAACTACTAACACTGTGCGATGTCTCAAAGAAGACTAGATAACATCACAGCACTGCAGATGATCGGGGGTCGACAGCATTCCGCTGACTGCTCGACGGTGGCTCGGTGGTGCCCCCTGTGTACAGAGCTGACACTGACGACGACGACGACGATGATGACACCGGAAGAACATGGACAGTAGCGTCGTCGACTACGCACGTGGTCACACTGGCGTAGTTGCCGTAGAAGTGCTCCTGTTCACGAAACTGGCGAGCAAATTCATCCTCCAGTTTCTGCAAACCACGACAACAACTACTACTGCAACGACAACAACTACAACAACAACTACAACTACTTGGACCACAGCAAATACTACTACCGTCTACCGCTCACCGAATACCACAGCTCCATCATACTTGGCTGCAGACCTGCGAAGTTTGTCCGACATGCCGTCAAGACGACGTCTGCAATCCTCACTGACACACTAACTGTATGTCCTCCAGTCGCAGTGCGTAACTGTTGGTGACCGAGCCTTCGCTGTTGCTGGTGCTCGGCTATGGAACAGTTTACCACCAGACATTGCCGCGTCCAACACAGTGTCACAGTTCCGCCGTCAACTGAAAACATTTCTGTTCAAACAGTCCTACCCTTCTGTGCTTTTGTCGTGACTAACACTTTCATTTGTGGTCCTAGCAGTTTTTTTTACTTTGGCCACGTTAAAAGTCTGTAATGTAGTGTAATGTAATGTAACTACTGCCAATACTACAATACTAGAATTACTATAACAACAACTATTACAGCAACTGCTGCAGCCGACAAAGTTAAAGTAGAAGTTCACTTTTCTTCTAGCTTCCAAACATTCAAAAACCGATTAAAATTTTAAGAATAGTAAATAAATAGTGATTCCTATTGTTTGGTGGAATCAAATATTCAGCTCTTGGAAAAAAGAAAACAACATACGGCAAAAAAATAGCCATTTAAAACTTTCCAAGATCTTCGATTAAATCCAGTTAGAAATGGCGTCATTGGATGCAACAGGCCAAAAACCCTACAGTCAGGAAAAAAACCAGAAATGAATCGAATGACCGATTGCCAAGATATGGCCATCTGAAACTTTTGAAATTTTCCTGGATGAGAAGTCAGCGGGTCATCAATATTCATTACAGTGATGTTATACACTCCTCTCTGCTACGTTAGGAATGTGACATTTGAGGAGAAGTAGCAATCCTATCATACAACAAAAATAACAAAAAAGCCTATTCTAAAAGCTAGTTGAGAAAAATGTTAAAAAACATGTCTTAAGAAGTTGGTAACAGATCAAAGTTGTTGAGAGAGTTGGTTTCATGGAAAGCGCATATAGAACAAGAAATTTGAGCTAATGCTCACGGGACGTGTGAAAGCCTATAGCAGTTCCTGTTCGCAAACTGTCAGTCTATCTCCAGCCATTTCGTAGCAACTTTTACGGGGGTACCGCTTTTTGATGCTCTCATGCGCAGGTTTCCTTGAACCTAGAAAATCGAAACTTGGACCATCGAAATCTACGTTCAGTGCTGAAAATTTCACGTGCAGCTTGTCCATGTCTATCTCAATTGGTTTTGGCGCAATTCACTCTTGCAATGTGTCTCGCAGCCCGAAATCGCCAAAATATCCATTAAAACCCCTATTTTGGCATTCAAGGTCATTCAAAGTCATTGAATTGGGCGCCAATCGAGAGCCAGTGTACGACTTCCTATTAGTGATTAATAGTAACCTAGACTCTATATCGGACCGTTACTGAGATACAGTGACTTATTGGCCAAAAATCGCAAATTTTGACCACCCTCCTCTCATTTAGTGCCCTCGTTTGGGGTGACCCCCTTCGATTTATAAAAAAAGCTTTAATACAGTTCCTGAAACTAGAGTCTTCCAGGCAGCCAACAGTCAAGATTTGGTGATCCTAGTTTTTGACTGATCTACCCGTGTGATGGACAGACGGACGGACAGACAGAATTGCAATGGCTAAGACGCGCTGAAAGCAGTAGCTGCTTTCACATGTAAAAAAACTGAGAAAGAAAATCACGGAAAACCAACCAAAAAATACAACTTTATGTGAAAACTTTCTAGAACAACCGTAACCGTTAGATGCATCTTAGAACAGCAGCTGGCCAAACCTGTTTTCTGAATCTCAAGTTCTGCTTCCAGTCTCTCAGTTCCGACTCATATTGTCTGTCCAACTCCTGAAGTTTCAACACCTCGTTGTCCATCAACATCTTGGCTTTCTCACTCTGAAATATGTAACATATACAGACACAGTAGGTTGGTGGCGTGGCGTAGTTGGTAACGCGTTTCGGCTGAAACGAAGTTACTCTGCGCCGGGCCCGGTTAGTGCTGCGATGGGCGACTGCCTGCAGGCAGGTAAACCATCTCGGTGCCAAGCCTGCCAGCTAGGTCGACTCAGCCTTCTACCCTCCGTAGGACGGTAAAATGAGTTGTAACTCATTCACATGAGTTACAAAAGGTGGGGACCTTGGTACAGCTGACTGGGGTTGCATAGCCAGCCACTGCGCCAGCCTGTGTCTGCAGGCTGCACATGGTGGCCGTGCGGCAGGCGGCTCTGGTTAGTGACGAAAGCGCATTAGAGGCGTGTTTGCGACGATGCGCTATAAAAATTGACGACCTTTACCTTTGCCTTTACAGTGGATCAGTGGCATAACGGTCAGGCCGGTGGATCAAGAGGTGATGAGGTCGAGTCACCATTGAGTGTCTACCAGTCAGATGGATGACTGCCTGCAGACAGGTAAGCCATCTAGGTATACAACCAACACAAAGGTTAACTCAGCCTTCCATCATCCAAAAGTAAGTGAATCAAGTATTAAAAAGGTGAAGGTCGTCAATTTGTATAGCACATCGTCGCAAACACGCCTCTAATGCGCTTTCGTCACTAACCAGAGCCGCCTGCTGCACGGCCACCGTGTGCAGCCTGCAGACACAGGCTGGCACAGCGTCCGGCTAGGCAACCCCAGTCAGCTGTACCAAGGTCCCCACCTTCCGTAACCCATGTTAATGAGTTACTACTCATTTTACCATCCCACGGAGGGTAGAAGGCTGAGTCGACCTAGCTGGCAGGCTTTGTACCGAGATGGTTTACCTGCCCGCAGGCAGTCACCCATCGCAATACTAACCGGGCCCGGCGTAGAGTAACTTCGTTTCAGCCGAAATGCGTTACCAACTACGCCACGCCACCAGCCTGTCTGGCTAGGGTTAAGGAAAGACACATTCACCTGCATCGGGTGTCGGGTAACACTGAGTGATCTCATATGGCAGGTGACTCTCTGTAGCTCTTCCTCTTCTTCTCCTCATCCTGTTCTCCTCCTCGTATGACTATGACGACGACTACTACTACCACTGCTGCTACTCAGTTTTACCTGGACAGCCTCTAGTTCTTTGATGGCATTCACATTCTTCGCCTGTTGTTCTTCAATCTGTCTCCTGTGTTTCTGCTCCTGACGATGCTGCAGTGACGCTACCCTCTTCTTCTCCGTCTCCTTGAACTACATCCACATACACAGGGTGGGCCAATACAAATGGCAGAAAGTTTTCATATGTCATATAACTTCACCAAATATTAACCGATTTTTAAAATTCTTTCACTGTCAGAATCAGGAGAAAATTCGAAGTAACACCATCACTTAAAATCCATCCACGCCTTAAGTTTGTCGCTACACTACCTAGTGAAATGTCAGACATCGCACTCAAGCCGGTGACAATACTGATCTATTATGTGATCAACGTTCAACAACAGAACAAGCCTGACTTAGAGCCCCAATCAGCCGGGATTTAAATCCGGTTGATTATGCTGTTTTCGCGCCTTCAACAAATGGTCTATTAACGTCGACAATTTCTGACAATCAAGCAGCTGAAGCAGGCAATTGTCACTGAGTGGGACAAACTGCCGCAACGTTTGGCTGATAGCGCCTTTGGTCAGTGGCGTCGCCGGATTCAGTGCGTCGTCCAGCAGCAAGGCAGACATATTGAACATTTGATGTCAAACTTCGAGATGTAAGTTACTTTGGACAATAACTGAGATAATAAACAGCTTGTTTCTTGTCGCTAATGTCTTACAATGTGTTGTTACAGATATCATTTTTTTCCCTAACAATGCCCTGTTTTTTATTGAAATCCCCAACATTTTCCCAACATATGTAAAATTCTCTGACATTTCCAGGTTTTCCAGACAAGTTGTGTCAGTGGACTTGGTTACAGTTTCTAAAAAAATAAACCAGCCAACATATTAAATATCATACAAACTTAATATTTATTCCAATTCCAGTCTCTTGTTCCATTGATAATTATATGTTTCATTACCATGAAATTTTTGAAAATTACAAACCTGTGAATATGCACATTTTGGGATATTAACTTTATGTGGTTGACAGTATCTAGCAGTGCTCATTCTAACAACTTACAACAAATTTGAGCTAATGCTCACGAGACGTGCGAAAGCCTATGGCAGTTCCGGTTCAGTAGTTTAGCTGAAAATTGGAGTGTTCACGCTAAGTTAATATACAAATACCAAATTCTCTATCTGGATCGCATGACGATAGTTCCATGGCGCCACCTTGTGAATGATATAGACTTGTGTCGCAGTCCAAAATCACCAAAAAAAATCCATTAAACCCCCTATTTTGGCATTCAAGGTCATCCAAGGTCACTGAATTCAGCGCCAATCGAGAGCCAGTGTACAACTTCCTATTAGTGATCAATAATAACCTAGGCCCTGACTCGCACCGTTACTGAGATACAGCGACTTATTGGCCAAAAATTGCAAATTTTGCCCACCCCCTCTCATTTAGCGCCGTTGTTCAGGGTGACCCCCTTCGAATTTATGGAAAAGCTTTACGGTTCCTAAAACTAGAGTCTTCCAAGCAGCTGATGGTGAAAATTTGGTGATTCTAGCTTGCACCGTTTTTGACTGATCCACCCGTATGACAGACAAGATGGACAAACGGACAGACAGACAGATGGACGAACAGACGAACGAACAGAACTGCAATAGCTAAGATGCGCTAAAAGCAGTAATTGCTTTCACGCGTAAAAACTCATGAAAACCCCATGTGAGACCTTCCTAGAAAACTCGCATTTAACCCAAAAGCTGAAAAGCAAATACAATGCAATAAAAACCATCTGGTCGTTAGGCACTTTTTAAAGAAGAACCTAGGTTTTTCAATCCTAGATCAGAGACCTGCTTGATCTTCTCGCGATCTTGTTCGGGAGTCGTCGACACCTGTCCGATGCGCAGACTTTCCTTGAATATCATCAGTCGGGTTTTCCGTTCTTGCTTCAGAAGCTGGGGGAAGCGTCGTCGTTCCAGAGCATGTCGCTTGACTATCTCTTCCTCCGACCTCAGATTACCTCGGCGACACTGCTGCATCTCCTGTACGCACAGCAGCAGTAGCGGTATTGAGTCAAAGTCAAATGGCTTCGAAAGTTTGGTTGCAGTCCAAGTCGAATCACGCGGGTTCCAGTCCAAATCACGAGAGTACGAGTCTACATCCAAGTCCTAGACCAAGTCCAATGAGCTCGATGATGGAAAACGTTTGTAGCTTTTGTACATTTACAATTTCGGCATGCAGCATAAAACAACGCCATGAATGACAAGGAACAATTGTTGGCGACATGATTTATAACGTTCTGTCACGTTGTGGTCCATCACTGCAGTGGCTTAGTGGCGTAAAGGTTAAGTCGTTAGACTAACGACCTCAAGGTTGTGGGTTCAAATACCGTTCACATCACTATCAAACGGTTATTACTTGCATGGGTGACAGTGTAAAGGTAAAGGTAAAGGGAGCCATGCCCCAGCTGGGGCGTAGGCGGGGTGCTCATCTCCCACTCGGTGACAGTCTGCAAACAAGAAAACTAAAAGGTCCATGGCCACAGTCAAACTCACTCACACAATTTATGTAGATTTAAATTAGACATTAAACTTTGCATATATAGTACGTCAATTTGAGCTTCATAAATATATGAAATTAATGTGCAATTTCAAACGAAATGCGGCATTATGCTACGTCATGTGAAAAATTCTAATCTATCAGTGCCCTCGGTGATGTCATAAGCCTAGCCCATAGACATCATGAATATTAATGCACTAGCCGGTGATGTCCTTAGTTTAAGCTAGGCCATTAATATTCATGACGTCTATGGGCTAGACCAGTGATTTTCAACCAGGGTCCGCGGTTCCAAGAGCATTTGCCAAGGGTTCCGCAGCTGGCCAGTAAAACATAACTTAGTTAGCGAAGTCACGCCAGACAAAATCGTAGAAAGTCAGCACCAAACGAAATTAAGCTTCTGCATAGATCTACTGTGTTGAATCATTTTTGTTGTTAGTAATTTTGGCATATATGCATTGTAGGCCGATATTGTAACATTTAGGCCCCATATGCATGGCATTAGGCCTGCTGACGTCCAAGGATTAGTGCATTATCAAAAATGATTAGGGTTATGGTTACGAGATCGTTTGACGATTTACTTAGTTAATTCAATTCTTTGAACACTCTGCTGAGGAAAATTAAAAAAACACGTATATGTCCACAGGCATCTACGTGATAAATTTTCTGGGTTGGCAGCGAGGGCTAAGCGACCGTCGACAACCGCCTCACCCGCCGTGTTCAGTTAAATACAATTAAATGCAGTTAAATACTGCTACCTACTAATGGTTAAATGCTATAGCTCTTCATGGAAAACCCATCTTGGAGCTACAGAGCAGCCATATTTCGTATTATAATTGGTCATCTTTGCCTGCTTTTCTTTCCCGTGGGGGCTCTGCCCTGCTAAGGAAATGAGTCTGCAGCTTCTACCTCGAGTAGGCCTACGTCGCTGGACGCATGAATCAATGTGCATGGGGTTCTGTGAGTAACCTTCACGCTTACGTAGGGTTCCGCTGCAGCAAAAAGGTTGAAAAACACTAAGCTAGACTCATGAGGGCGCCTGCCTAGCCATCATGGCAACGAATTTTTTACGCCATTTTCGTAGATTGTCGATTTCAAATGTAAGCTATTCCGTGTTGACAAAATGCTGGGTGCCGATATTACTGTCAAAGTTATCAGAAAATTAGACTGCACTTTTGGAAAAATGGATAAAATATATATGTTGATTAAGGTGTCCATGGACCTTAAGCTAAGTCGCGAAATAACAAAATGGTCGGTCAGACCTTTTCATGTCTGGTGATCATCTGATGTCGTTTGAGAAAGTAAAGATCTTTGAGCTGACGTCGAGCAACTTGTGCCTTGTCCTTCAGATGCTGTTCCTCCACCTCCCATATAGCTGCCTCACGCGCTGAAACCCAACCACATGCTGTTTATCACATACACTCATCTCCCACACACGATGTGTAGTCTGAAAGCTTTAAGCCTCAACATATTAGACTACGATTTTTTCACAATCTATATATCAGTGGAGCTTAAGTTCTTTACTGAGTCATACGAATCTGCTTCATTTTCATTGCCATTTTAATGGTACCGGCCCGCTATTCCGAAGATTCACTATTCTGAAACTCCATTGTGCAGGTAAGTGCCAAAGGGCATACAAAAAGTTTTGCAAGTCAATATGTTAGACTGAAAAACTTTTCAAAATTTATACACCAATAAAACACTTATTTCTCCCGAACTCATATGAACTTAAAACGATGTGACGTCGTTGTAACTTATGACGTCATAAAGCACTTTACGTCTGTCTTTCAGCCAGGCTTTCACCACAGACTATGAGTCATGCATTATTTGGATTGCCGACATCACCAAGAAAATTTTTCAAATTTAGAAGCAGATAACAGTTACTGCAAGTAAAGTCCCTGCTGTGTGCAGGGTGGTCTAATTGTACTAGGCCAGAGTCATGAAAGCTTGATGGATAATTATAATTTTGGGATTGGACTGCAGTGCCGGGCACTGCCGGACTTGAGACAGATTTGCAGGGCTCAGCTCACTCTCAGGCCCCACACATCAGGGCTTCCCAGGGCATACGTTGTAAAAATTGTTTAACCTTTCACACAGATGATGATCATCACGGTTAACTTTTCAATAAAATTTTATTGACAACATCAAATGCTGACGTGACCTCATAAACACAAGCACTCTTATTCATGGCCACCGCTGATTTCCACTACTGTGTATTCATATTGCAAATAACAAATAAATGAACGTATTTGTCAAGATTTCTACAAAATTAGATATCCTGCGGCCTCCCGTTGGAAAATCTGTTTCAGACTGCAGAACTGCTGTGCGAATATTTGTGCTGTTTGCATTAGCACTCCAAATCGTATCTGTTTAACGCTTTATGACGGCATAAATTTCAATGACATTGCATCCGGTTTAAGCTCATACAAGTATGGGAGAAATATAACTTTTACTGGTGTATAGATTTTGAAAAGTTTCTTAGTCTACCACGCGGGGGCGTATTGAGTTGCAAAATTTATCTAACTTTTCTTATACACATAGTTTTTTCATGACTGGCACAGATTTTGGTTATTAAATATTTATAATCGCAAATGAGAAATTCACAGATGTACTTGTCAGGGCTCTCATAATAGAGATATTAGAAAATCCGGCTGCAGACTGGAGAATTGTCATGCAACAGCGAGCCCAATTTTACGCTGTTTGTGCTGGTAGTCCAAATCATTCCTGTGTAACGCTTTATGATGTCATAAATTACAATGACGTCACATTCGCTTTAAGCCCACACAAGTTCAGGAGAAATATGCATTTTATTGGTGCATAGATTTTGAACAGTTTTTTAGTCTGGACGTACTGACATGCAAAACTTTTTGAATGCTGCTCGTAGTGCATCAAACCGAAAAAAATTGCAGCATTAATGAAAGAGCCATTTGCCATTCATCATCATGGATAACGAACGCCATCTTGATCAGATTTAAAACAAAATGGCTGACCATCTGTAGATAGGTTGGTGGCGTGGCGTAGTTGATAACGTGTTTCGGCTGAAACGAAGTTACTCTACACCAGGCCCGGTTAGTACTGCGATGGGTGACTGCCTGCGGAAACCATCTCGGTGTGAAGCCTGCCAGCTAGGTCGACTCAGCCTTCTACCCTTCGTGGGATGGTAAAATGAGTAGTAACTTATTCACATGAGTTACGGAAGGTGGGGACCTTAGTACAGCTGACTGGGGCTGCCTAGCCGGCTGCTGCATTAGCCTGCGTCTGCAGGCTGCATGCGGTGGCCGTGCGGCAGGCAGAGCCGGTTAGTGACGAAAGCACATTAAGAGGCATGTGCACGCTCGCGATGATGCGCTATACAAATTGACGACCTTTACCTTTACCTTTACCTTTACAGGTAAACCATCTTAGTATATAACCAACCAGCCATCCAAATCAACTCAGCCTGGCCATCCTTCTGTGGAAGAACATAATCCACAATCTTGGAGTGTAAACTGGTGGCTAAGAAAACAGAGATCAGCGCCGATCTGCGGGCCTTATGGCTAAGGAGAAACTTCACATGTTACGTTTTTAACAGAACTGAGGACTGACCTCGTAGCAGCTGGTGTTTGAGCTGCAGTGACTGTTGCTCGAGCTGAGCGACGGTCGTCCGATGTTCATCAGCCAACCGCCTCATTGCTGCATCCGTGCTCTCCTGCTGCTGCTCAAGGAACTTACGCTCCTGACATGACATGTTCAAACCAACACAAGCAACAACAATCAATCATCTACATGTAGGCTGTCTAGAGATAGAACACGAGACAAACATACTTCAACATCAAACCCATCATCATCATTTCTGGCAAGCACCACTAAGAGTGCGTAGCACCGAACGTAGACATCAATCTCCAGAGTGGACGGTTCTGAGCCAGGTCAACTGTGTCGTCCATATTGAGGTCGCTGGATTTCAGATCCTGCTGAATGGTTTTCATCCATGTAATACGAGGACGTCCCAGTAGTCATCAAACTTGTGACATCAAACGACTTAAACACAATTCTGCTGCTTTAGCTTTTTATTCTATTTTTATTATTATTCTTTCATGGTGTATAAACAATTTTAATAAAAAATAGACTAGACACAAAATTCATCATAATAATACAACAAGAAATTTGAGCTAATGCTCACAAAATGCACGAAAGCCTTCAGCAATTCTGGTTCAGTAGTTTAGCTGAAAACTGGGATGTTCATGCTAAGTTAATATACAAATACCAAATTCTCCATCTGGATCACATAAAGATAGTAGCATGGCGCCACCTTGTGAATGATAACAGACTTGCGTCAAAGCCTGAAATCACCAAAAAAATCTATAAAAACCCCCATTTTGGCGTTTAAGGTCATTCAAGGTCAATGAATTCGGCGCCAATCAAGAGCCAATGTACGACTTCCTATTAGTGATTAATAGTAACCTAGGCCCTATCTAGCATTATTACTGAGATACAGCCACTTATTGGCCAAAAATCACAAATTTTGCCCACCCCCCTCTCATTTAGCGCCCTCGTTCGGGATGACCCCCTTCGAATTTATGGAAAAGCTTTACAGTTCCTGAAACTAGAGTCTTCCAGGCAGTCGATGGTGCAGATTTGGTGATCCTAGCTTGCACTGTTTTTGACTGATCCACCCGTGTGACAGACAGACGGACGGACAGATGGACGGACAAAATTGCGATGGCTAAGACGCGCTGAAAGCAGTAGCTGCTTTCGCGCGTAATAAAACCAAATAATATAATATCTTACTCGTTCGGCTTGCTGGATGTCTTTCTCCTCCTTGAGTTGTCTGTACGCATCTTTCTTCTGGTCCTTTGGAACTGAGTCCAAAATTTCATCTTTTAGTTTCTTCACTTCCTGTTTGTGAGTATCTCGAAACACTCGCAGCTCGTTCTCCTGAAGACACGAAAATAGCAATAATTTCCTGTTTGCTTACATCATTTTTGAAGTTTTAAAAATTACGTAATAATACAGTAATTATTAGTATTATTAGAATAATAATCTACTGGGGGTACAGGTTAGAAGATTAACGACTGCCTACACGTCAAACTGTCACCCATCTCAGAGCTGCAGAACATCTCCTGCCATATCAGATCACACAGTGTTACTTACCCACAGGTGAACATACCCCACCGTGACCCAATCAAAACGGGTTGATGGTTTATGTGTCCATAGAGAGTCATCAATCCATGAACTTTCAAATATGGTTTAGGATAAAAAAAATTTCTTGAAAAATTTTTGGATGTGGCTGAATGCAAAACAGAATACAGAAAATGTGCAAAACATTTGTAAAAAATGACTCTTTTTGTTTTTGTTTTGTTTTTTTTCTGTAAAAATGACTCTTTTTGTTTTAGATAGCATAAGCTAATGCAGCAAATCACTACTAATCCATTATAACATGTACATTGAACATGGTTAAAGATCAAAACAACCTGTTCAACGCGGAGTTTCTTGTTGAAGGCCTTGCACTCAGACGTCTGTGATAGTTCCACTTTCTCAATGGACAGCTTCTGCTTGCGACTCAGATCATCAATCTCAACCTCATAGTTACGCAACAGTAACTAAACATGCACAACATAAATTGTTTATTATTAGGGGTAAAATTATTAACAGTGTAGCGGAACATTACCTGATTTCACCAGAAACTGTCAACATGTGTTACGTTCTTGTACAAGTGACTGTAAACGATCCACTCATGTAGCTGCCTTAACCTCATCCAGACAAGCCAGTGCTCCATTTACCCTACACCAGAGGGACAGGAGGCTGAGTTGACTTTGATGGCTGGCTATAGACCAACATCGTTTACCTGACAAAGTAATAACTAGACCTGGCATACAGCAACTTCACTGAATGAGAAAAATGTGTTAACCACTACTATTAGACATAGTGCCTTTATTGTTTAAACTGACTCTGACTAGTACAGTACCTGCATCTCCTGTTCAAACTTCTTCATCTGTTGATCTCTGGCGTACTGAGCTTTCAGCATCAAATCCTGGTACTGTTTCTTCTCAATCTTCTGAAGAACTTTCAGCTCACGAAGATCTGCTTTCCTACATCATCATATCAGCAGCAGCATGGCCTCCATAAAAAAGAGGGTGGCTAATCTCCAGTCATGATCGAATTCCCCGACTTTTCCACACATTTTAAGGGAACACAGACGAAGTATCGCCCCTCACAACAGTAGCGAATGACGTCTATTGGCAACAATTTTAATTATTTTCCAGAGAATTAACTGACCAAATATAGTGCAGTTTAAACAATAAAGGCAAACAAAAGTGGCTTACTGGCACCGCAAATGTGAAAAAATGGAAGTGCAAGTCTGCGAGCAGAAAAAAATGGAGTTGAACGCAAATATTCAACTAGTAATGAACAGTTTTGGGACACTTTTCCCTGACAAGATTTTTCCCTAACATGTCCCTGACATGTTTCAAATTCCCTGACATTTCCAAGTTTTCCAGACAACTGGTCACCCTGAAAAGATAAAGTAAAGGATAAGTCTGATACTTGCTATAGCCGCTGCCTACATGAGACCAGCAGCGCTTTACAATCTCGAAAGTGGCAGATGACAATTCGTATAAGCTAATAATACCCCAGCACACTATGTGGCCATCCACTACCTGCATCAGCGAACAATAGGACCCACAGTGCACCATAAATCAGCCACACTAGGCGTTCATCCCATAGCCCATAAACTATTACACATTCCCATCCAGCTGAGGGTAGGAGGCTGAGTTCACCTGAGCAATGTTGAGCATACAGTAGGTTATCAGCTGACACAAGTATTCATATGGATATGTCACATATGTCACTTAAAGACCCACTACTTTCAGTCAGCCTTTTTTGCCACCTAGCGTCCATCATCCTATGCGCCCTGATTCTTTCTGAGACTTTGGCACTTTATAAATCATTTACTTACTTACTTACTTACTTATAAGTAAAAATGTAAAGTAAACGTAAAGTCCTTCCCGAGCCTTATGGTCCACAGGGTGGCACTGATCTCCGTTTCCTAAGGCCCTCAGCCAGACACCAGTTTTTACACTGCGAGACCACGAATACGGGGCCAGTGTATCATGCGGTGTGCCTGTTTACGTCCCAGTGGTGAAGCCAGTACAAAATTATACTGCTTGGTGACAGAGGCACATATGTGTGAACAACTTGCCTAAGGTCGTTACCCGGCAGTGTAACGGTGCGGAGTCGAACCTGCGTCCTTGAGTGACCTCAGGATTACAAGTCCGACACGTTACCGTTAGACTACCAAGCCACACCATATGGATAGAACACATCTTGAAATAGGACTCAATGCACTATGGGACACAAAGGAGAACCGGATGTTGGGTGAAATCATCGACGACGATTATGAGAACACGAAGACAAAAACTGAAGATGAAAACACTTGGTGTGTCATAAATTTGCCACTTGGCAGAAGAAACGAAAGAAGACAAGTACTCAATAACATCTAGTGTAATCAGACGAAAAACCATAACAAACTTTTAATGCCATTCTGCTCACAAAGAGTGATCACGCACAGATTTGCAGCACAATTCCAGAAAACTATGTTTATAATTTTATTATTTTACAATACATAAAAAGAAGAAGATTTCGCATAGGCACTAGGCAGCGAAGCTCGTTGCGTGGGAGCTCATCCCCTTGACGGCACTTTGAGCTGGCAAGGGCAGTGCCCAATTAAGCCAGCATACAGCCCAAGTCGGCCGGGTTAACTGACTGGATCGGTATACTTGCAGTCCTGGCCACAGGGCCTACTGTTGCGCAGAACTCGCCGTTTCTTCCCTAGCGATGGCCTTGACCACCGCCAGTACTCATTTTACCATCCCACAGAGGGTAGAAGGCTGAGTC
>Ga0209367_1005931_pt1 | contig 16922 bp, 11 predicted proteins | sample WorMetLIZISLAND2_FD_187412 | JGI IMG/M metagenome (GOLD analysis project Ga0209367, IMG submission 187412) | Marine gutless worms symbiont microbial communities from Max Planck institute for Marine Microbiology, Germany - Olavius geniculatus... ... | reverse complement strand
GGATTCAGGCTCAGCGAAAGTTAAGCCCTAAGGGCTAAAGCTATCTCTTCCATGCAAATCGAACTGACTTTAGCCAGGTTAGTTCGGCTCAACTTTGGTTTGATGGCGCAGTCCATGGGGGGGGTCTGCAGTGTTTTGGAATGCAGAAAGTGTTCTTTTTCTTGTTATCTAGTTCAACCAAAATATGTCATGTATCTTTCGGTCAATCTCTGGATATAAACACAAAGATGAAACATCAGATTAAGCCATCAAAAATAATAGAAAATGTACGTAATTACATAATTAGGTGACATGCAGTAAAAATTTTCATTAACGCGAAGAAAGCAAAGTTCTTTTACGACTGTATGCTACATTGTATATGGTACGTGACATAAGTTTCATTAGCTCCACTTGCCTCACTCTTGATTCCACTTTCTGCCAAATGTTTTTTGTCATTGTTTATTTTTGGCTATGCATGTGTTGATTTAGGTAATAGAAGGAGCTCCTCCACTTTGGTGTGCAGCAGCTGCTGGTCATTTGGACATTGTGAAGTTTTTGATCAAATCAGGAGCCGATGTCAACAAGACAACGATGACCAACTCCACTCCATTGAGAGCAGCTTGCTTCGATGGCCACACAGCCATTGTTCAGGTTTTTCTGCCGTTTTCGGTGAAATGTTTTGGAAAACAATGTTAAATAGCTAACGGTCATGGTCATACATGTCTGGTGATTGATGTATTGCATGCTGCCTCTCTGTCTGTTTATCTGTCCCTCTGGGGATGACAGGGAAGATTATTAGAACTACCGTTACTGTTAAATGTGCACAATTATAACGGTCAGGTTTTAGAATTCTAGGTTAGGATTGATATTTTGTGTTTTGTGTGTTTTTTATCTGTTTTTTTTTTCTGTAAAGGTTAAATTTTGTGTTTCATTATGTGGTTATGTGTGTGCATTGCCTGGAAAGGCCATCCCTGAAATGACCTATACTGTGTCGGGCTTGATGTTAAGCCCTACTCATTCACCCCAGGGCTCTGTCTCTGTATGTTTGTCTCTCAGTGTATCTGTCTGCTAGTCTGGCTGTGTGTCTGTCCATTTGTCAGTGTGTTGTCAACTTGTCATTTGGTTAGTTAATATAGCTGTGTGTTTGTCTGTTAGATCTCTCTATGTTTGTACACTGTTCTTCCGTCAGTCTCTCTGTGTCTGTTCATCTCTCACTCTGTCTCTGTGTCTATAGGTTTGTTAATATCCAGTACGTCTGACTGTCTCGGTATTTGGTAGAGACTAGTGAGAGGTGCTGATCTGGAGATAGCAAATCATCATGGTCACTCACAGGGTTTTCATTACCTTCCATTCCTTTTCTTCTTCCTCTTTCCCTTCCTTTTCCCCTTCCACTTTCCATTTTCCTTCCCTTCCACTCTCCCTTCCTCTTTCTTTTTTCATTCTTCCATCTTTCTTTCTGTGTCCAGGTCCGTGCATCCAATAACAGTGCAAGATAGATGCATGATCACTATGGACCACCCATAGGAAGTCGACCCCCAGGAGTCGAATGGTCACGTGACTGATGACGTCACGTGACCCCAAAAGGTCAAACTCGTGACCCCATTATCTTTGAGGCACCATATCTCTATAACGGTGCAAGATAGATGCATGATATGATGACAATGGACCTTTTATAGTAAAGTGCTGGTGACGAATCAAATGGTCTCGTGACTGACAATGTCTGTTGTTTAGTTAAAATAATACAGAAGGATAAAAGGATCATTGCTGCAGTACAATTTGAAATTAAACTGTTTGTTTTTCTTCTACCAGTCTAAACTGCTCACTGTTCATATTTATATGGACATATACTGTAAACTGTCGAAATGCATTGGACAGACTCCGTGTTCATATGAACATTATCTTGTTGTGTAACAGTGATTATGGTACAGATCGAAAACAGAGCTAAATGCAGTTTGTCTATGAGAAATGCAGCATATTTGTAATTTTGTACGTTTATATTATAATAAGAACAAAAACACAGCATTAAAAATAGGACAAAAACAACATTTTAAAAAATAAAAAAAGCATTTAAAAAAAATTTTAAACGTAAAAACATGTTTTTTAAACTTTTGAAAAAACGTAAAAATGTTTGTTTACATCTGTGATCTGAACGTATCCAAATAAAATTTTAAGCACTTAATTTCTAATAAGTTGCTGAAGCGATCACCAAATTTTGTTGAAAAATATTATTTCCTAGTGGAGTTATTAATTGTTGTATATCGGTAACAAAATTTCTTTGTTACCAATATGGCATTTGAATGGTTCACTCGTAAGTGATGTTTGTTGATGCAATCAATGTAAACAATAACAAAATGGTATTTGCAAACGATTGCGTTTTAATTAAACTGTTGAGACAATAGAAAAGATGTGGTGTTAAAAAGTTTATTGCGGAATTTCCCAGCAAGCCGTATACACTGTTAGGATTAAACAAACTGTTCATGCAGTTGCTTAATACTTCATACTTCACATTGTGGGGTGATCTTACAAAAGCTGCTGCAACTGTTGTTTGCGTTGGCAGATTTAAGTGAAATTTGGCATTCTGGTTGCCAATAAATGGCACATTCTTGAAGTAGAATTTGCCAGAAACAGATGTTTGTTGGAGTTATGTAAATGTACTAACTACAGAGAGGTTTGCTTGAGTTACTTGAGATATTTTGTTGTCAATATTTAACAATTTATAACTTCGCTAAGAAACGATATTTTTAACGAAATTTTGTAATCGCTTCAGGAATTTATTGGAAATTAGGTGTAACGAATTTTATTCAGATTTGTTTGGATTTTACATTTCTGTTGTACAATGTCTAGGGGTTTACTTTTTCCAGACAGAGTGTGTTTGTTGTGCAGAAGTGACACATGTAGTAAGTGTATATTATTTTGTATTAGGCGCGTTTCGTTTGTATTTCTTGTAGGCCTACTTCATGGCTTCCCGAATTTGTACACTGACATCCAAATTTTTTTAGCTTCAAAGTCATGACGTCCTAAAATTTCAGGTTTATTGAGAACCTGGTCACACATGTCTGGCTGTTTGTCTCTTTACGTGTATGTTCGTTCATCTCTTTCAGTGTCAGTTTGTGCCTCAGTTTGTCATGTCTGTGTAGTATTTGGTAGAGAGAGGTGCTGATCTGGAGATAGCAAACCGTCATGGTCACACGTGTCTAATGATCGCCTGCTACAAAGGTCACATCGCTATTGTGCGCTATTTACTGGACAGAGGAGCCAACGTCAAACGAAAGAGCTTGAAAGGTATCAATAACGTGTCACAGTGGCTGTAGTTATACCCCGTTTACACGATGAAGCAAACATCAAACAAGCATCGAGCAAACATCGAGAAAAATGAAGTATGCATAAAGTATAGCCTACACAAAGCAATCATCAAGCAAACATCGAGCAATTAGAACACGCGTCATGCACGTGTATTTTGAATGCATTTACTGGATGTTTGCTCGATGATTGCTCGATGTTTGCTTGATCGTGTAAACGGGGAATTGCTGCACAGTGTTTAGAGGACTGGACTGTTGATCTTACAGTGTGTCAGGTTGGAAGGTGCAATTTTTGACAGCCACTCTCTTTAAAGGTATTCGAAATATCTTTAGCCCCAAATTTATCATTTTTGGACGACAATTTTCTGACAAGAGGATTTTTTTGACAATATTCTGACAGACAGGATTTTTTTGGGAGGGGGGAGATTACCATTGCCTTCCCCCTTATAAAACCGCTGAATGTGATAATCGTGTGATGACTGACTCAACTATCAGCTGCATTGTGGGTAAAAGGTAGAAGGGGTCTGCAGAGTGTTGCAGTTTTCTGTCAGACAGCTGAAAATTTGTGACAGGTGAGATTATGATTGTGTCTCTGCATTCCCCCCCCCAAAAAATGGAGAATTTACAGCCCCTGTTGTTCGAAAGAAAATTATTGGACAAGCTGAAGTTTGCCCACCATCCCCTTAGTGTGATGCTTCTGATATGATGCTAATGATGATGCGTTGATAACTATAATGTGTGTGCTCACAGGTAATACGGCTCTGCACGACTGCGCTGAGTCTGGCAGCCTGGAGATCATGAAGTTATTGTTTACACATGGTGCTGTGATAGAGAAAGACTCATATGGTCTGACCCCACTGTTAGCTGCAGCAGTAGCCGGCCATGCCCGCATCGTAGAATATTTAACATCTCTGCCAGAGTGTTTGGTGAAAGATCGCGTCGATGCCATGGAGCTGCTCGGGGCTACATTTGTCGACAAGAAACGTGATGTTGCAAGCGCTGCAAAGGTCTGGAGGATTGCGATGCTGGAACGACAGCTGGCGAAACCCGGGACATTACCGGAAGATACGAAGGGGAATCCCCCTGTGCCAGCTTACGGTTAGTTTGTCTGTCTGTGTGTAGGTTGTGTTTGTCGGAATGTCTCTGTCTGTTTATCCATTTATCTACACGTTCCTTTTTTTCTCTTTGTATCTGCCATTGTGCCTTTATATGTTCGCCCGTCTGTGTGTATGAACGTTTCATTGTTTATCTCCGTCAGTCTCCCTGTCTGTGTGTCTTAGTCTGTCTGTTTATATGTTTGACTGTTTTTCCCTGTTTGTCTGTCTGTCTGTCTGTCTGTCTGACCATTCATCCGTTGCTTTGTCTGTCTGTCTATCTTTCCTCTCCCCCCTGTCCTCCAATTGGCAGCATTATGAGATTGATGACTGTCTGGAGGATTGCGCGGAAGATTATTAGAACTGCCATTACTCTCACATATGCACACTAAATAATGGCAAGTTCTTACAATTTTACGTTTAGGTCGTTTTTGTGTTTTGTGTTTTTCTGTAAAGGTTAAACTGTCTTTTCCGTTATTATGTGTATGAGCAATTTTGCTTGGAAAGGCTGTCTCTGAAATGACCTATATTGTGTTGGGTGGGACATTAAACCCTACTCACTCACTCATGTCCATCTCTGTGTATATGTTTATATGTCTGTCTATCCATGACTGTTTGTTATCTGCCACTTTCTGTTTCTACAGGGTGTGGCAAAAAAAGTAGCCCCCTAAAGTTTTTTGCCGTTTTCTCAGCAACCACTTGGAATTTGAACACAAAATTTTACATGTTCATTTACAGAAACGTTCTACATCTAACTGCTAAGTGAAATATGATTCTGTTGAAAAACAACGAAATTATAGACTTCTGAACATGACCGCCTACCGATTTTTTAGCATTAAAAAATGTTTAAGCTAAAAATGCTATTTAATTTTCAAAAACCGGTTACCACGTTACTGCCGATGACGTCACAGTGACACTTTGACAAACAGTAATTTATTTTGTTTATAAATTAGCACTAAGTTGTCGTTCTTTTCAAGCAATCGCTGGCTACCCACCGGATTCATCTTCCAGCAGGACAGCGCACCAGTACACACAGTGCGCAGCGCAGGAAACTGACTGCAGGTCAACTGTCTGGATTTCATCAGAAAAGACCAATGGCCTCTAAATTCGCCGAATGCAAAGTCAGTGGACTATCACATGTGGTGTGCAATGTTGGAGGCTTGCCGCAAGCTTAAAACAAAGCCAAAAACAATCGCGGAACTCAAGGAATCGCTTCAGGTTATTTGGAGCAACCTACCACAAGGACCGATCGACAAGACTGTGAAAGACTTCTCAAATTAAGCAACTGAAGGCTTGTGTTGGAGCTTGGAGCTGTCGGTGGGCACTTCGAACATTCACAGTGACAGTGAAATTTTGGCATCTGATCATTAGTCAACTGTGTTGTTTGACTTGTTTCAACGATGTTATTGAACTGGTGTTGTAGCTCGAACATTTTTTCACGCTGAAAAATCGCTAAGCAGTCATGTTAAAAAATCTATAACTTCGTCATTTTTCAATGGAATCAAATTTTATTTAGCATTTAGCCGTAGAACAATTTAGTAAATAAATCTGCAAATCTTCAGATTAAAATGCTAAACGGTGGCTGAGAAAACAGCGAAAAACTTTAGGGGGCTACTTTTTTTGCCGCACTCTGTATGTCTCTCCATCTCATTCTGTCTCTATCTTTGTCTGTCTGTCTGTTTATTAGGGAATGCCCGGGAACCCCGGAGTACAGGTGAACTGGCTGAACTAGTCCTGGAGCCAGACGCAGTGCGGATGAACGCGCTGATCATACGAGAAAGGATTCTCGGAGCTCTGCACCCGGACACTGCTTACTACGTGAGGTACCGGGGAGCAGTATACGCAGACTCCGGGGACTTTGCGCGATGTATTGTTCTGTGGACACACGCTGTCGACATGCAACGGACATATCTTGACCCACTCTCTGTAGCCACACAGGTACAATCGCTTATGGTGTCACAGTCTGTCTTATTGTTGGCGCACAAGCTGCGTGCTACAGGGTTAAGCAGTGTATCTGTGTGACTGCGTCTACTGTCTGTCCGCTGTAGACGTATTAACTCACAATGTAGGTCGCAGTGTGCAGAGTATGTTTGTGGGTTTGCATTGCTGGTTGCTAGCAGCTTTGCTTACCAGCTACCATGACAATGCCACTAGTAAGTACACAGCTACTACTACTAGAGCTGCTACTCTTTCTCGTGTACAGAGCAGTTTCTAGCCGACCGTAGTTAAGTAACGGTCAAGCTGTTGGCATGGTTGTTATCCATCTGTGTGTCTGTCTGTCCGTTTGTAACAGATGTACCCTGTCTAACAGGTAGGTCAGATAATTAGCTTTGTGTCGTAAATTCGGGCATGAAAAATTTCAGCCACTTAATCCAAGGAGAACATTTTCAAATTGGGGGTTGAATGGAGAGGGTATTAAATATGTGCGTGTTTCGACGGAAAACTGACCATATATTGGAAACGGTGAGAGATACGGCTAAAGTTACTGTTAATCACTAATAGGAAGTGGCATATGCTCTTTCAGATAAAATGAAAATCATCGACCTTGTATGACCTTGAAGGTGACAACCAGTACAGTCAGCTATCTTAGCGGCAGCTGGGCTTTTTGTCTGTCATTCGCGGAGCTCTTTGTGTTCATATTGGAGGAGATTGTTCTGCTGCTACATCTGCTGCTACGTCAGTTACTACTACTGCTGCTCCAGCTACTACTACAACTATTACCACAACTACTACAACTAAATGTACTAGTGTGTTTTGTGTTTACAGAGCAGTTTTCTGTCGTTCGCGGAGCTTTTCGTATTCATGCTGGAAGGTGGTCGTCGTCGGCGTTCGGTCGCTACGAACCCTCCATTATTTGATGATGTTCTGCGGATATTTGACCGCGCTGTGGAAGAGCTTGGGCGTGGTATGTCTGCTTCCGGCACCGGTCGTTTACAGGTCTGTACTTAGTAGCTGCAGTAGTAGTAGTAACTTAGTAGTCATAGTCGTCATCATCGTAATAGTAGCAACAACCGCCAGTGTTCGAATAAATGTGTCGCTCTGAATGCTCGTAAATGTTTTAAGATATTTTTGCTTTCATTATAAATTTTTTTTAACCCATTCATTATTGCTGTGCCAGGTTTATTGTGTTTAACAAGCATTGAACGTGTGTGTGTGAAATGGCAGCACTAGATTCAGAATATTTGCACACTTGAGATGAAGCATTTGGGATAAAATCATAGCAGATTCTGCATTAAGATTTGTGACATAAATTTGATGCATAAGAAACACACATACCATACATGTACCCTAAACTAATGTGGTGGGTTTAGTATATCGAGAAAAATAGGCCTAATAATTATGATTTTAGTGGGTTTTTATGTTGTGCTTTTTCGAATGTTTTTGTTGTTTATCAGGAGCAAGACAAGTCCTCGATCAGCCGATTCATTGTGATAATTGTACATCTGATCGCTCTGGCAGCTCGAGTTGCCAATACTACTACAAATAATGTGACTACAACACAAACAACTACAACAACAACCACTACTGCAGACTCCGGTCTTTTAAACTCGCGGAGATTGAAATCCGCAGTACAGTCAGTAATCCGGATGAATCCACGTGGATCATCTCGTCGGACTCCGCTCCACCTTGCATGCAGCTCTGACACCACGGACGTCGGACGATATCCGGTTGCAAGGTTTGCCATATATTCTCACTCACTTTGGGCTATGGAAAGGTTGGAAAATGTAGGTTTTTGGGACAAGTTTTTAGCATTTTTCCATTTTCAGTTTGAAAGAAGAACGGATACAAAGATACAACCAAGAAATTGGTAGAACATATCCTATACAACATTCTCCATGTCACATCAAAAATATGAACTTTTGAGGTTTTCAAGTTTTAAAAAAACTTAAAAGAAAGCATTGGTTTTTTTCAGCAAAGGAGCTGGCAAATATTTTAAAGTCCATGTTTTTCCTCTTCCAGAGACAGTGCTGTTGACCAAAGTTGGCATTCATCTGCCTACCCCATGTCCTGTCACTGGAACTAAATGCTTTACATCTTCTGTCCTGCACTACTGTCTTATAAATCACCTGTAATATTCTTCTATTTATTGTATAATCTCTCATTACAGTATCTTTCTGGTATTGCTTCAGTGATATGTTTAATAATTACCAGTATGTGTATTGTATATTTTATCATATTTTATGGTAATTTATTATACTGGACTTGAGTTGCATAGTTTAACATGACACATATGTAATCTAGCACTATTTGTGGGTATTTATTTACTTTCTAGGTTTCCGGATCCGGCGGCCATTCGGACACTCCTGGATGCTGGGGCAGACATCGATGCTTTCGACTCAGACCGGAACACACCTCTCCACCAGGCGGCCCGGTGTGGTAGTACTAGCGCGACTACTACAACAGCTAGGAATGAGGTCGTCCTACTACTACTGGAGCGTGGGGCACACCCGGACATCTGCAACTCACATGGGGAGATGCCACAGCAACTACTGCAGGATACTACGACAAATGCTACTACACTCCCGGTTGCCAGATACCAGACGCTGCAGTGCCTCGCTGCCCAGGCGATAAAAAAGCACAAAATTGAATATCACAGCCACGTGCCACGACGACTTGAAGCTTTCATACTTCTACACTAGGATACTACTACAGCTACGCGTTTACTACTGCAGTTGCTGGACACTGCTGCTGCTGCTGCTGTTTACTACTACATAGTTGTGATAAATGTTAGGGAAAAATAAGAAAACGTTTGCAAACGTGAATTATAAACATTACCCTCATATTATTTAGTTTGATATTGACTAAATAAGCTGTTGTGGTGCTGTTTTGAATACAAAATACGAGTGCTGTTCCATAAGTAAGTTACGAAACAGTGTCTTTCTGTTAGTTTTCCGAATAAAAAAATCCAAAAACAGATTCACACTGTTTTGCATCTTATTTGTGGGATGACCCTCATACTAATATTGGCAGCACTTTGAATCATTATTCAGTTATTTACATTTGCCATTATTTTCACACTTCCGTTTTAACATTTTTAGAAATGACATTGGAAAATTTAAAATGTTTGCAAACATTTGTTGCAACTATGACTGCTATTACTACTACCACTACTGTGGCACACTATTCACTAACTCAGCCATATGCCATGATGACTTTAGGCCTTTGCATTTCTGCACTAGGCCCCACCCCAACCCCATGCAGTCCACCAACGTGGGACATAAGGGGCCCATATTCGTCAGTGAGTGGTCCAAAACCACCTATGGGGGCCCAAAACCAAATTAGCATTCCCTTACCTCTGGATTTATACTTTAACCACTGACTTCAGCTGCTACTGGTTGTGCTATAACGCTAACACTGCACTCATGATAGTAACACAGCCTTGAATCAACAACCAGTTCCCACCACTTCTGCATCAACTTGAGGCTTTTACGCTAGTACACTACTATGCTTACACAATACCACTACAGGTACATGTGTTGACCATTAGTGCCCACAGCGAGTTTCATTTGTGCATGCCGCTTCCGTTTTTTTCTGCACTAGATTCAGTGATGTTTAGCCACCACAGTTTTTTGCCAGCTGTGGAATTTTAAGCTGGTACACATGAGTTGCTTGTATTAAGATAATTTTTATGTTTTCATGGAATTTTGCCAAATTCGGTACTGGCCAGTGATCACTGTTGTTTTCCAATTCAAATCTAAGATTCTTTGAGATGAAACTGCTGATCTTCATGAATGGGCAATCAGCAAAACTCCACTGCAACACAATAAATGTTTCCCTAACGAATGATTATCGAACGTCTGATACACCAAGTGACAGATGTTCTCATTCTTTAAGTAGTCAAAAAAGTCCCCACTTTACTTAACAAATAAAATGTCACGGAAATAGGAAAATTTGCCACATTGAACCTTAGTAGTTGACAGGCGCGCTTGCGGAACTTGGAAAAATTTGCTGCGGAAAGCTGTGATCCGCCCTGATGCTGCATTCTTGACTGCTATGACTTTAGGGTTGGTATGTATGTGATTGTTTTTGAAAGTAGAAAGCTGCATCAACCCAGTGGTGACATCTTGTGTGACTATCCTGTTAGGGTTGCACAGCCGTAAGGCATGTACGGAGTGGCAGATATGAACTGAGCTGGAATATATCAGTTCAGTTTATTTTATTACAGCTGCATTGCACAGATTCTACTAAGCAAAAGAACTGTGAGCCATCAGTTAATTTTGTGAACTTTACTAAAGGAATTCAGTTTATCTTTGTTGTTTCGTACGTGCCTTTGAACTGAACTGAAAATTGGCACACCTGATACTCTGGGGAACGTTCGCACCAATTTTGGCTCCTCTTTGCTTTTTTGTTTCCGAGTAACTATGGAACTTGTACAGGACAGACAGATGGACATGCAAGGCACCTAGTGTGGCCTACTGAGACAGACGTACAGTGACAGTGCCCATGTGAGTGTTATGCGGTAATGTGTCAGATAGGCAGACAGACTATCTACAAGGTGCAGCAAAAAAAGTGGACCCCTAAAGTTTTTCTCCATTTTCTCAGCAACTAGTGGGGATTTTAATATGAAATTTTACAGTTTTGTTTATTGAAACCTTCTACATCTAATTGCCAAGTAAAACATGATTCTGTTAAAAAACGACAAAGTTCTGGACTTTTAACATGACCGCCTACCGATTTTTCAGCGTTAAAAATGTTAAGCTAAAATGCTATTTAATTTTCAAAAACTGATTACACGTTACTGTCGATGACGTCACAGTGACGTTCTGATAAACAGTAATTTATATTGTTTATAAATTATTGTTTCTTTAAAGCAATCATTGGCTGCCGTTTCATCTTCCAGCAGAACAACGGGTCAGCACGCAGCGCGCAATGCCACACAGCTCACAGAACTGGCTGCGGCCCAGCTGTCAAGATATCACAAAAGACAAATGGCCTCCAAATTCGCCGAATATAAACCCAATGGACTATCACGTATGGGGTGCAATGTTGGAGGCCTACCGCAGGCTTAAAACAAAGCCAAAAACAAATGCTAAACTCAAGGAAGCACTTCAGGTTATCTGGGGCAACCTGCTACAGGGACCGATCGACAAGGCTGTGAAAGATTTCTCAAATAAGGCAACTTGAGGCTGGTGTTGTATCTTGGAGCTGGCGGTGAACACTGAACATTCACAGTGACAATGGAATTCTGGCATCTGATCATTATTTAACTGTGTTGTTTCAACGATGTTGTTAAATTGGTGTTGTAGCCGGAACATTTTTGAATGCTGAAAAATCGGTAGGTGGTCATGTTAAAAGGTCTGTAACTTCGTCGTTTTTTAACAGAATCACCTTTTACTTGGCAGTTAGATGTAGAAGGTTTTAGTAAATAAATCTGTAAAATTTTGAATTAAAATTCCGAACGGTTGCTGAGAAAAAGCGAAACACTTCAGGGGTCCAATTTTTTTGCCGCACCTTGTACAATAGCAATAGCATGCTTTCCACTGGTGTGTGGTAAAAACGCCAGTCTTATGTTGATGTAACGAAGTTTTTGACATTTATGTTTGCTGTTTGTTTGATTGCTGTTTGGGCTACTCGATAACATCTTTGGTCGCATCAACAAAGCTGGGCTCGGTTAGTACTTGGATGAGAAACTATTGGCAGACGGGTAAATAAACCATCTCACTATGTAATTAGCCATCCAGTTCAACTCAGCCTGGCGATCCCTCTGTGGGTAGTTGTTTGGCACAGTGAGTACCTGTGAAAGCTGTGGCATAAACAGGCATGCCATGTACTAGCTCCACATCTGTAGTCTTGCAGTGTAGACTGGTGTCTGGCTGAAAATGGAGATCACTACCCTATGGACGTTGTGGTTTGGGAAGGACTTTGCGATTTTTCCTGGTTTGTTGCTCAGATGTCTCGAGTCATAGTGCAGTCAGTCCAAAGGTATCTGTCTCCCCCCCTTGAACCATGGTATACATGTAAGTCCCTCTCTGTCTCTGTCTCTCCTCTTTACTTCCCCTTCTTTTCTTTGATTATTGGGTTGTATTTTGTAAGCATATTAAAAACCCACTCACGTGACTCATCAAGAACTTAACCAAATTGAAGTGTCTTGTACTCTTGTTCCACTATTAATGAAATATTATTATTTTAAACCTATAAATTTGCAATTTTCTGGATATTCATTTGATGTGGACAACATGTAACCGTATTTATTCTAATAACTTAATTTCTATGAATACTCCAAAACTCATCAAGTTGGGTTTAGTGCAAAAAAGCCAAAACCCATCCAGTTGGGCTTATTGCAACCTGGGTTTAATAAAGCCTGCTCGGTGGGGGTCTAGAGAACGTTGTGTTCACATTGCTGTGTGTGTGTTGCTTCGTTTAGTATAGGTTAGCCATTGCTCAAGGCTGCATGCATTTCAGAGCTGTACGAGATTGTCGGCTTGCTCATTGAATGTTATGTATTTCCGTTCACAGCTAACAGTGGCTAAACTAGGCCAGAACTCAGTTTCGGGGCCCCACAAAATTGCCACTGTGAGTTATGAGACCTCAAATTTCAGAAATTTCGGCCTTAACATCTTGGCCCTTGCATTTTGTACGGGTATTTAGGTGTGCGTATATTTGATTGAAAATTTTATTTTGCCATGGCGGCAGCAACACAACATGCAATTTATTTAAAGCAAATACAAAAAAACAGAACGTTTCTGGTCAGTTTTTGTTCTAGCGGTATAAATGAACTGTCTGTGTAGTTTTGCTGTTTGACGATGCATATGGATGAGATTTTCTGATAGGCCCCGAGTGAGTGATGGATCCCAAAACTACACCAAGTTTCGCATTTTTATGCGCGAAAACAGCTACTACATTCAGCGCATCTTAGCCATCGCAATTCCGTTTGTCCATCTGTTTGTGTGTCACACGGGTGGATCAGTCAAAAACGGTGCAAGCTAGGATCACCAAACCTTCACCGTTGGCTGCCTGAAAGACTCTAGTTTTAGGAACCGTAAAGCTTTTCCATAAATTCGAAGGGGTCACCTCGAACGAGGGCGCTAAATGAGAGGGGGGTGGGAAAATTTGCAATTTTTAGCCAATAAGTCGCTGTATCTCAATAATGGTGCGAGATAGGGCCTAAGTTACTCACTAATAGGAAGTCGTACACTGGCTCTCGATTGCCACCGAATTCAATGACCTTGGATGACCCTGAACGCTAAAATAGGGGTTTTAATGGATTTTTTGGCAATTTCGGGCTGTGACACAAGTCTATTTCATTCACAAGGTGGCGCCACGGAACTATCGTTATGCGATCCAAATAGAGAATTTGGTATTTGTATATTAACTTAGAGTGAACACCCCAATTTTCAGCTAAACTACTGAACCAGAACTGCTATAGGCTTTCGCGCGTCTCATGAGCATTAGCTCAAATTTCGTGTAATCTCTGAAACAATGTACACCATGTCCCCAAAAAGGATCTCCGACATAAAGTATGACCATATTTTGATAGTTTTTACGTGCAAGAGCTAGCATAGCACGTATTAGCTATGGTAATTCTGTCCGTCTGTCTGTCACAACCTGGTACCGTTTCGAGCCTGTGTGAGATAGAGACTTCAGGTTTTTACCATATGATAGCTTAGTGTGTCTAGTATTTCGTGACAAAATTTCATAACACTGGGTGAGGGGGTTTCTGGGAATGAGGGCGTGAAAGAGAGGCACCCCCTTTAAAAAGACGTTATTTTACTGTTATTGGCTTGTCTAGCGTGGAAATGGTTCCAGATAGGCACAGACATGCCGCTTTCATGACAAGCAGTGGCGACGACCTTCTTAGGAATGTCAACATCGATGACCTTGAATGACCTTGAACTCCAAAAGTGGCTGTTTTTAGTGATTTTTTGCATTTTTGGCTGCAGAAAAGTGAATTGCGACGAAATGGATGAAGATAGACCAGACCAAGATTACCTGCGAACAGGAACTGGTATATAGACTCTCGCGCATCTTATGAGCATTAGCTCGGACTTTTTGTTGATACTGATATTCCTGTCATAACTGGCCACCAAGTGACTATTTTGAGGATGTTTCATGATATTTTTGATGGTTCACTCCAATGCCCATTTTATACGTTTCCTTTTTCCCAGGTAGTGCAGAAGCACACATTGGTTGAGGTAGGAACTTGAACGGTCATTTGATGGCCAGTTGTCAGGAATATTTGTACCAAAAATTATTAAAAATGGGTAACCCTTCTTCCGGGTACTTACAATCAAGAGGTGAGTGAGTGAGTATGGTTTAACGTCCCGCCGAACACAGCATAGGTCATTTCGGGGACGGCCTTTCTGGCAGGATTGCACATACACATAATAACAGAACAAAAAGTTAAACCTTTACAGAAAGTTTAACCTTTATGAAACAAAACACAAAAAAACCTAAACCTAAAATAAGATCTGCCGATTATAATTGTGCATATGTAACGGTAATGGCAGTTTTAATGTAATATAATTTTCTCTGTTTTTTCCTCCATACAGTGATTAATCTCAGAATGCTGTTTATTGGAGGGCAGGGGAATGTTGGGGATCCTTTTTTGGACACAGTGTATCTGTCTGACCTGTACACCAGTTGTTACTATGTGCATGCCGGCTCAGGCTGTAATTCGATCGTTAGTACATAGCAGTTTGTTGATTTTTTGATTTGGCGATGATTACTGCATTGAAAGTAACGAACAAACAGTCTGTGAACAGCACCAATCATTACGCTACACGTTTAACATCCGTGCACATTTCATTGCCATCATGAGTACTCCCACGCACCATGCAAACCAAGTCACTCACGCCTAGACAAAGTATAGGAACTGCAGAATACCGCGAACAATAGAACATAGATGTACATAGAGGTGTCTATCCCTCTCGCCCTTAATCCGTCGGAGCAAGTTTCCCTGTCCATTTTCCCATACCTGTAAGCTCGTTCTTTACGGTGAAGCCCCGCAGTCGCCTTTGATCATTGTTCATTTTGGATGTGAAAATACATCCGCATACAATAGAAAACTTGAAGCTGGAGAAAAGGTTGATAATGGCTTTAACTCGTAAATTATAACAAAAAACTTTCTCGTTACTTTTGTGATCTTCTTATCGTTTGCTCCAAGATGAGGCTCTGATGTAGGCGCCGCTGCCGTATACGATCACAGTTTAACTGCCACCCGACAGGTGAACGCGTCCTACCTTAACCTCAGCCAGTAGACTACTTGATTTACCTCCCCTGGAGGGATGAAAGGCTGAGTTGGCCTTGGTGGTTAGTTATGTGCTGAGATGGTTTACCTGTCCGCAGACAGTCGCCCATCCAACTGGTAACCACTTGATAGCGACCCGACTGAGAGTCAAATCCATGACTTTTTGATCGCAAGTGCAACGCGTTAACCCTTACGTCATCAGTCTAATACTAATTTAAGTGTAAACAATGCGTTACAATATTACCGACGCACTGATGTCAGCATACCAGGGATGGATTCGAGGCCAGCATTTTCAAGGCCAAGGCCAATGGTCCTCGAGGACTTGAATGCCAAGGCCACAAATGAGTGAGTACGTAGGCTAAAGTAAGTAGGCCTATGACAGTTTTATACTGCGCATCAGAAGCCATCTTACCTCAATCAACCCGTGTTGAACCGTTTAATGGTCAGACAAACATAGTTTTAGTGTTTCAGCTATATGATAGGGCCTACGAACACAAAAGCACATTGCACAGAGCACATTTATTACAAGTGGCCAAGGCCAGTGATCTTCGAGGTCACGGTCAGACCTTTTGAAGGCCAAGGCTGCAATTTTTTTGTCCTCGAGGTGAAGGACAGTTTTTGAGGACGGCATCCCTGTAGCATGCAATATCTAGCATGCAGCCTCATCACTTATAAGCTATTTCTGCCGTTTGTTTGCAGCGCTCTATAATGTACAGGGTGGCGCATAAAGAAGTGGAACATAACGTGCTTTATGTGAATCGAGCAATCGGATAGTTTTTCATGATTTTCCAAGCCCTAGAAGCTAGAAAATCTTGGAAAGTCCTAGTAAATGAGAATCGTGGATAGTTGATGAATTTACTTTGGTTTAAAGTGAACAACGCGTGTCACTATGTAGTGCTTACTTGCTGAAATTTCCCCGAGAAGGTCCTGAAAACGTTTTGTCGGTCCTGGAAAAAAAGGCCTACTCGATTTTTGGTCAGTGAGTGTGTGAACTCTGTTCACTGTACCGATGAGTCTAGTCGTTTACGTATAACAGTCCCGATTGCTGGATCCTTCTAGAGCATGTATGTTTTATTTTTTTATGTGCCACCTTATATATCATGCCTCACTGTACAACAATGCATTCTAGGCATAGATAGTGCTCACTGAACTGGTCCTAATTTATGTCTACATATCACCAAAATTTGACGCACACTGCATCGTTGTATACAGGGTGCGGCAGCAAAAAGTGGACCCCTAAAGTTTTTCTCTGTTTTCTCAGCAATCGTTTATAATTTTAATTTTAAATTTTACAGATATATTTAGCAAAACCTTCTACATCCAACTGCGAAGTAAAATTTGACTCTGTTGAAAAAAGACGAA
>Ga0209367_1005930_pt1 | contig 16924 bp, 6 predicted proteins | sample WorMetLIZISLAND2_FD_187412 | JGI IMG/M metagenome (GOLD analysis project Ga0209367, IMG submission 187412) | Marine gutless worms symbiont microbial communities from Max Planck institute for Marine Microbiology, Germany - Olavius geniculatus... ... | reverse complement strand
GGACAACCCTGCAGGAGTTAAGCCACGCTGCCCTAGATAGGCAGCGGTGGGCAGCGATAGTAAGAATGGCGTCAGACACCAACGGGCATTGAGCCCACGGTTGTCGATGATGATGATGATGATGCATTCCCAGCAATCATTCTGTTTGCAAGAACGAACTGTAATGGGAATCTGCGCATTTTTAAACACTGCGTATTTATGCAACTTGTCATACGACGAAAACAGCGATGAAATTGATGGGCAAAATACACAATGCAGCCGTCAGATTTTAACCTTAACAAACTCGCTCTTGCTTTTCGGTCTCCAAATAATTAGGTATTAAAACCGTATTACTGTTGAAATTTAGAATTTAATTAAAAAAAATTTTTGTCAGTTGGCATTCGCACAAAAACCCTGTTCGTGAAAGCTGCAGTGCGTAAACACATTTCAGTGCGGCGCCTACGTGTGGCCTCGGTTTACGTCTCTCGACTGTACGACGTCTGACGCTCTATGGGTTCTCAGATGACAGAAGCCACAGCGGCCGCATGACGGAGGTGGACGCACGAGCGGGCGGCGTCACGCCAACGTGGCGACTGTCACGAGGCGAGCAGAGGGTAGAAAAGCCACCTGTCTAGCTCAGCAGCAGCAGCAGCAGCAGCAGTAGCAGCAGACATGGCGTGTTGACGCCACAGTCACGTGTTGTCGCAGTCGCTGCAGCCACGCATCAGCGTTAATCTGCGTGATGTCAACAGACCGACTGCCGTAAACACGTCCACTGCACGGCTGCTCGCGTGTGCCTTTTAAAAAGTTCACTTCAACACAGACGCTGCCGTCATTTGCGGTCTACGGACGAAAAACCACCGGGCAAAATGTCGCCGAAAATGCTACCCCCGGAAAAACTTGTCACTGTCTCATATCAGCTGTCAAATAAGTGAATACACAGCCTGACAACTTTCGTCCGTTGGCCTTTTGTTCGAGTGCCCTTTTGTCCACTGGACAATGAAACGGAACACTATTTGTCACGGAATCTTGAAAATGGTGTCTATGTCGTTTGATAGGTGGGAAATTGATTGCTCCTGGCCAGTATGTTCAAAAAGGACCCTGTGACTCGACAGATGGAAAGCTCTGTTTCCATCGGACGGTGGGAATCTGCCGTTGCTTGAATGAAAGATCTCCTTGGATCTGCACATTAACAAAATAACTCTTATTAATTGAAATGGGACGCAGATGACAGGCGAAGTCGACAAGTCTCATATACCACGGTAAATATAGCCGGGAAGTTACAAGAACTTATATCGCTACGATTAAGTTAATCGCACTGAATATCACAACTTGATAATCCTAAGAAAGCGAATACTAAAAACCAAAGACAACAACGCATGAGTGTATCGAGATAATCAAATCAGCATGGAGTAAAAAATCTTATCGTAACGGCTATCGAGACCTTACATTTTCCCGGTGAGGTTTATACCCTGCAGAGTGCTTTGCTCTTACGAACTGTTAGCTGACAACTTAGGCCTACTGCAGACAGACAGAAAGACGATTGAAAAGCGACGAGCGACGTACAAGCGGTTCCCAATGTTACACCGTGAGCTTTAATCTCTGTGTTTCAATATTTATAAAAAAAAACTGCTACAAAGCTACAAAGTTCGCTGGCCTGCCGTGATTAGCGAAAGCTCGCCGGTGAGGCCAATAACACCCGCGGCTTATTTGCACATAATCCGGCTCAGTGCACGTCGGTGCGTTTTTGTTCATCGCGGCGCAAAATCGTGTTAATGCGTGATGCGAAGATGAAACCTGATCAGAGAGCTGGCGCAAACCACAGTCTTCAGAAATGACGACGATGACAACGACGACGACACACGCCAGTAATAGCAGCCGCTGAAGCTAGCTTCATCTCATGACATCAGTGCCGTATCCGGTGACGCGACTGCATGCTGCTATAACTAGCAGACTTCGCGGAATCTTCAAGCCCTACTTAACGTTAAGATGCGGCTAGAGCGACGCAAGTTGCCGAGTGACTTCTTATTGCTTTCATCTACCTATACGCAGCCTGCAGGCAGCAGCCACGCGCCCGGAGCACCGGCCAGGCAAGGCGTCACGTGTCACGTCGCATCATAGCTCGTTCTGCATCAGTCTGAAATTACACACTATGCATACACTGTGGCCAGCCTGTGACAATGACGTCACCGTCGCACCGACTGACGTCATCGCTTGCTGGTTGGCTCGCTCAAGTCACTCAAAAGCGTTTATTACTCTAACGACCGAGTATCGGTATCAACGTCATCACTAGCTGCAGCAGCAGCAAGATGACGTCAAAATGCAACGCCGGACTGGATGCTATTTGTTACTCCGCACCGTACAGGATGGCGTATTAAACACTCACTACTGTCCGCCATGCCAACTATAAAATGATCAGACATGGTTGTCACGGCAACAGCATTTTGTCAATAATGTCGAAAATTCTAAGAAGAGAAATATAATAATGTCTAAATGTTTCTGAATGTGCCAGGTAATCCAAAATAAAATTTGCTCACATTATAATCAAAATTTCGTACTACTACGTTATACACCCAGGTTGCCAACGTATGTATTTTCAACCGCGAACCGACTTTACTTTATAGCATACCAGAAATGAAGCAAACTCGACGCGCGTTGATTAAATATCGACACCTTCGTATATATGCAATAAATTAAAACTGGACTTAGCTGTCTTGCGTGTAGATTACGTAAACTACGGTGAAATTCTCAAGGCAATCACGTGCTGGACGCCGCCGGAAGCTGACGCGACGCTAAAGGAGAGTGGAGACAATGCCGCTGACAAAATCAATGAACAGGTTTAGTTCGTGTATCATCGGTTAATTAAAATCATCTTCGGCGCAACATGCAGTCGACGTCACGTCTTATGAAAGTTTCTAATTAATGAAAATGTATAGCAAAAACGTGGACAGATATTACCTGACTGATGTGCGCGAAAAAGTAGTCATTTCCGAGCCATAAGATAGATAGAGCGGAGCGGTGCCGTTTTTTCCATTTCCCTAGCCCACAGCCAGACGCCAGTTTACACTGCGAGACCCTGCACAGATATACAAGGCCAGTGCATCGAATCGAGCACAGCTTTCGCCGGTACTCATGAATGGATGAATGACCAGGTCTATAGTTGACCTGAGATGTACAGAAAGACCGAAAATCCCAAGACCAAGACGAAGACTAAGAACTTGAGACTTGCTCGAGACCAAGACCGGCGACTCGAGACGTGAACAATGCCGCCAGTTCAACACACAGACAACAGGCCGTATGGCATTTAACAGTGAAATCCTCGATTAGCAAGTAGCCAGCGACGAAACTTCAAGGCAAAAGTGTGAGACTAAAACCTTCGTCTCTAGTTGGTGCCATTTTACGTTATGCATATTGTTAGCACTGCACAGCACAGAACTTTCAACAACTAAATGACTGTCGGCTAGGTACCGACATACCATGCAGCAATCCGTCTGATTTTTGACGCGCTACATCTATGCTGTATAGGGCGTCAAAAATCAGGCGGAGGAACGTGTCGTCTGTCCGTCCGTCTGTTTGTCGTCTGCTGTAACGGATGTACACTGGCTAACGGGTATGTCTTTGGGAAACATTTTACACGAATAACTAGCCTTATGTCTTAAATCTAGACATGCAAAATTTCAGCTATCTAGAGCAAAGAAAACATTTTCAAATTCGGGGTTAACTGGAAAGTGGGGGTAAGAAAAACAGCCACATCTCGAAAAAGTGAGAGATACGGCCAAGGTTGCTACTGATCACTAATAAAATGTGGCACATTGACTTTAAATGACATGAAAATTATCGACCTTGGATAACCTTGAAGGTCAGTACTGCAACAGAAACGGTATAGGCTGTAGCGCGTCTTTCCTATAGCGACAGCAGGACTTTCTTATTGAAATTTGAGCTAAAATATTGTCTCGCCTACCGCGGGGAACGTTCACACTGATTTTGACTTTCCGAGTTAGGAGTGCGGACGAATAGACGGCCTAGTATTAAGACGGCTGCACGGTAAAAAATGCAGTCTAGTCTATAGATCTACTTCACGTATCTCGACAGCAAAAGCGGCAAAAATGCTACGACAACTCTGCTTGTTTGTATTTTGTATCTTACATTCTGTTGTCTGTTGTGTGAAGACGGCTAAACAGAATGATCACGTGTTGGCTTCTCCGAATGCGGCGGTCATTTCAGCCATCTTCGTAACATAAAGCACCGCATTGCCATGTCCAATTACAACTGGCTGACAGCAAACGATGATTACGAAACCGTACAAGATCGTCGCAGTAGTTAAAGATTGTCAAGCCATCGTCATCATCATCATCATTATCAGCATCATCAGCCAACGGCTGCTGCTGCTGCTGTGAAGGTGTCTACTAACAGACTGTGCATGAAAAGTTCTTGCTGAAGACGCCGGACCGGATGCATGCTGAAGCGACTGGTCAGTGGCCAATATTCGGCTTGATCAGCATCAAGTATAGCAAGCTTCGACAAGGCAGGAAGCGAACAGAGCAGGCGACAATAGGCCTATTCTATCAGCTCACACTAAGCTTATTTCTTCCTCCCCTGCAGCCGGCGAAAACAGTTGCGTTAAAGGATAAGCTAAAATAGTTCGGACACCTCCTGTAAAGCTGTTTATAAGAGCCTCTGACCTGTGACCATAGAGCAGCGCTTTACAATAGCGGAAGTGGCAGACGATTTGCACAGTACGCTTAGCTACGCCACGGCACCGCCACATTCGCCATTGCGCTATAGCGTAAAGGTAAAGAAAAAAAGGTAAAGGTCGTCAATTTGTATAGCGCATCGTCGCGAACACGCCTTTAATGTGCTTTAGTCACTAACCAGAGCCGTTTGCCGCACGGTCACCGTGTGCAGCCTGCAGACACAGGCTGGCGCAGCGGCCGGCTAGGCAACCCCAGTCAGCTGTACCAAGGTCCCCACCTCCCGTAACCCATGTACATGAATTACTACTTATTTAACCGACCCCGGAGGGATGGCAGGCTGAGTTGGCCTTGTTGGTTGACTGATAGTGGAAGATAACCCACAAAGTGGTCAAACGGGCATCCATCAGTCTAGCGCAGGATAGGGAAAATTCGCCGGCCAGGACCGACGTTCTAACCACTATGCTACAGTTGTACAGTTAGAGCTAGGCTCAGCTAGCATACACCAGCGCTAAATCATATGCAAGCTACATCGCCCCGCTGAGAATAGGAGGCTGAGTAGGCACTAACAGTGCGTTAAATTCGACTGGCGTTCTACACATTAGTTAATCATTAATGACACTCAGATGGATTTCATATCACAGTCAATTGTGTACTCAGTGACAATTTTTAAATTTGTATTTTTTACTTTTTCTTTCGTTTGCATACTTGTGGCAAGACTTTATTAAAAAAACAGGCACGTGATTGCTGCGTCGACAGCCTCTTAATAGTTTCGTTTAGCACAGATCCACACCGATCTGATTACATGCTCGCCGTGTTGGCGACGGAAGAAGGGGAGGGAGAGGGCTGGGCGCGGCAGGACGCCCAAGGCACGGCGTCAATCGTGTCTTAGGCGGCGACGGCAGGTAAAGGCTGGAGACCAGATCGTCACGGCATTGCGTTTGCCGACACTTATAGGGTGTTTACACGATCCAGCAAACGTCCAGCATTAGCACGTGTATTTTGAATACATTTGCTGGAAGTTTGCGGGACGTTTGCTGGACCCCATTACCCTGTTTAACAGTAGAACCATATACAGTGGCGTCATAATAAATAACAATTTTCAGTCACACGCCAGCGGACAAGCAAGCTCGAACCAGTTTGACTACAATGCATGCGACGGTCTCTTCGCGAACATTTTCTCACGAACATTCGACGTTCGTCGCCTGTCATTTGCCGTCGACGAGATCTGACGAGCCACCTACACACTGTCGAAACTAACGCTACACAATGTACGTGCCACGGCATAAAGAGCTTAAAAAGTTATTCAGGCGAAAGGCGGTGCATGGTTACATAATGAAACATATGCGCAGCAATTTTATTTAATCGCGCTTCACCAATTCTGGCATAAAGACGCAGCTATGATTAAGTTATAGGCTACTAAGCACTATGACACAATACGGTGCCTAGAGCATGCTCGGACTTCGGACAGCGCAACACGTTTAGAGTACGTTGACAACGTATAAAGAAGTACATTTGCTAAAGCACATGTATAAGCAACGGTTAAAAGGCTGGCTGAGTGGCTACTATAGCTAGGATTCATCCCTTGGATGCCCACGAGAACACGACACTTTCTGCTTGTCCCGTGCACCGTCCGTCCATCCGTCTGTCTGTCGCGTGCCTGCACCTATTTTTTTATTATACTCATTTAAGAACTTCGTCAATCCTTACACAGAGTCACAGACAAACACAACATGGACATCTGATGCATAGACTGAATGGACAACGTACAGAGTACGCCGCTCGCACGTGGCCAAAACAGTAAAACACAATAAAAATAAAGACTGACTAAAAGACAAGTAACTCGTAAAAGTCGCAGATTTGGAGTAAGCTGTGCGCGTGGCACAACTGCGTTGCCATATGCATTTCGCGACCACAGTTGAAACTATGACAAAATAACTGAATATTGTAGAAAGCGTATAAAACGTAAGCCTATACGTAAACGTATAATAATACGGGTGCGCGGTAACCATGAAGCACGTTTCAACTTGCAACGTTTCCGTGACGTTACGACAAAATGGTAGCTGCATCCTGGGTAACTAATAACTGAAATTTAAATATTTTCCAGGACACTAGCATGGACGTAGAAAACCACAGCGAAGCCCGGGGAAACATTCTCGCGGGGCCCGTCTGAGAAGAATAGTTTTGTATTTTTTTAATGACACATTCTCGTGCACTTTATATTTTTGAGCGACGGCGCCCCTCAAAACGTCGCAGGGCGGGATAACTTACCCCCTACTCTTTTCTCTCGACGGGCTTGGACACTAGTTCCGAAAAAAATTTGAAATAGCTGTCATAATTTTAACAGCTCAGCCATGCAGTCACCGGCATAAACAGTCCTACAAGTGTTTAAAAAGTTTTCGATTGACAAGTACACATAATATACGAACCGCGTCTATTGTCTGTACAGTTTTCAAAGTACGGAAATAAATTTATATAAACATTTGTTCATAGCTCGAAATTTATTTTTACTTTTACCTGCTCAGCCGAATGCAACTCTGTCGATCTTGCGGCACAGTCGATCTATCTGGTTTGAAAACGCTAGACGGTAAAAAGTTACACGACGTATATGATGCACACACCCAGAGTCTCACAGACCTATATACCGTACCATAATATAGCGTCGTGCGGTAAAAAAATTGTCCGTTTCTGCCACGTGGTCGACAAACAGAAGGCATAAACTGCGCATACCCCCTGGAGTGTGGAACACACGTCGGACAATTCTCCGCCATCCGGATATGCCCGCCGGTTTTTAAAACATCAAAGACTACGTCGACTTCAGTTCTGCGTCAACACAACAATGTCATCGCAGCCCTAATTAATATACGACATTTGTTAGAAATCAAATGCAAACGAAATTAAAAGACATACTGATGGTTTCTATATATACACAGGCGCATTCAGCGAGGCGCATTCAGCGGTTTGCGCAGAATTTCAGATTGCCTGAAGCTTCAATAACGCCTGTCGTCATAGCGTTCATCAAACAACTTAATTGCGTTTAATAAATACTCGTAAGTGGACTTAGTCGCTGGGAATTCCTCGCACATTCTTCATCTGAGTCACTTACGACACAATACTCGTGAATATTGTTAAACCATTCAAACTATGCGTGTGTTGAACTGTTGCACTTCGGACCATCAGCACCATAGCGCTCTGACTTCCGGGTATTTAAAATTGACAAATTGGCCGTTCTAGTGGCACGAGGTATTTTTAAGCAGGTGGTCAACCGCGACGTCGCCGATTTAAACGTTGAGAGACAAGCAATTGCAATTTTCCGGCGAATAGCTGCTAGTTGTCGACAGAGGAAATTGCGCGTGCTCAGAATTTCAATTTTTGCCCCTATGTTTTTCAAAAATTGTAGATTTTCAGCCCTAAATTATGTACTTAAAGAATTTCGGACAAGAAGAGAATTGTCCACAGGCTAAATTTTTAAAAGGACAATCGAATGGCTTATACATAGTTCTTGAAAAACGGGAATCGGGTAGGCATAGAAAGTCGGAGAGGGTAAACGTCTGTCTCTCATACGCGCGGTAGTAAGTCTGTCTAAATATACTGCTACGGTCGTTGATCTATATCGAGACTGCATAAAAACATCCGCAATGAAACGACAGCAAAAAGTCCCCAGCCAGCACCGCACAATGCACTGCCAGACTTGCACCGCGTGTACACAGCAATGCCATCGCACGACAAAAATGCAAAATAGTAAACAGATTGACATGCATGCCTGGTACACAGACTGCTGCTAACACAACGACAACGGCATCGATATCCAGTGATCGAAGAAGTATTTACACATGCGCCGATAATTACCGAGTACTACCAATCGAAGTGGCGTCGATATCTTTGAAACCACACCACAGACGTAGGCTAACTGGACGAACGAAAGTGGAACGGCAGTTTGTCCGTCTTGAAACGGTTTACATTCTGTAGAAAGGCTGACCTTTGTACGTCTCAGTCAGCTGGCGGTCAGCCGCAGTAGTCAACAGGTCAGGCAGATGCGCGCCAAACAGCTGATCGCTGCACAGAGTGATGCAGACAACGGTCGACTCGACGCTAGGCTATGTAGACAATCTAACGGTGAGTACGGGTCGCCTGTTTCCGAGACGTATGACGTAAGACCAAATCCCACTAGTTCGACGTGTTGTGGATCTGTCGCACAGCTTGTTGTACGGCATTTGTTCAGCAAATCCTCGACAAATCTAAGTAAAATGGAGCTCTGACTACAACGCGCAGTCAACAACAGCTGTTTGGCATATAATCTGTTGTACTGATCTCGCGATTGGTGATCGGTTATATTATGCAGATTAAAATGCACGCGAGCTCGAGCTGTCATTAATCAGCGCACAAAAGCGAGTTTTATAATACAGATTACGCCCGTCGGTAAAAAGCACGCATAGCCGGTGTCACATTATAATGTCTCCCCCATGAAAAATCCGCCCGGGAAGAGATAATCACAGATTTTATATGTCTCCATGTCTCCCATTATTAAAATATTGCCGGCCCCGTAAAAAGTTTTCCCAGAAAAGTCTCCCCCGGCCGACAATTCACCGGAACAATTCCGTTCCCGGCGCGGCGGATATTTGCCGGTAAATTGTCGGCCGGGGAGAGACTTTTTCTGGGGGGAGGAGATCCTATATCGGGACACCGGCGTTACGACACGTGGTTCGTTATCGACACAGAATACCCGATATTGTCGATTTCCACGTGGAGATGTTTTGTCAGGAGAGACATGGAGGGTAATACGAGATGGCCAATTGTATGGTTAACTCCGCAGTATTCGCACGGGAAAGACTGCATCTTAGCTCTACGATACAGGTATAGACCCAAGAACTGTAGGTATACGCTTAACTGAGTAAGTAAGTTGTAAGCAGGCCCAGTTTAAGCATGTATCAAACATTTGTGCAGACATTACAAATTTTTTCCAATCGTCGCAACGTCATGTACTATTAATAGCCTATATTAATACTTACTAACGCCCTATTCAACTGCAGCCTGCCATCACCGAATCCTTACAAAGAACCGTTTAGCGGGCCACAGTACAAAACGTAACATACAGATGACACACAAATGACAGACAGAGGGACGACTGATTTGTCTGTCTGTCTGTGAACGCTGCCGCTATAGTAGGGTTGGCTAAAAAGCGTAGGCCTACAAGACTTTTAGGCGTCACAAATGGCATGCATTGCAAAATGCACATATGGTTTCGTTTCGGCAGGCTATCGCGTGTCGTTTGTCACTCTCACAATAGCAGTTGCTGCTGCTGCTGCTGTCGTCATCGTCGCCATGACGACGCCAAGAAGTCACGTGACTGCAGGTGTCCATCCAATGACGCACGGAGGATAATCCTGCTCGCTCGGTTCAGGTTCAGACAACGTGAAACTAGCAGACGCGAGGGGAGGGAGGGGACAAGATGATGACAGCGAGCTGACAGGTGACGACTGACGACGTCGTGTCTTACTGCGCTAAAATATCACGAAACCAAACGACGCGACGCGAGCACCGTGCAAGCGACGCCTCCGCGATGCAGCTGGAAATAGACGCCGCGACCCACAAGCAGAATAAAGCCACGTCGCGCTGTAACTGCATTATCACTGTTGTCGGAAACAGCGAAAACTGACGCATTATCTGACTGTCGGGCATACCGGTACGTCATCTACGTGACGCCGCGTTAATGCATATAGGCCTAGACCCCACAGCTAGTTCTTCGTCAACAAGTTCTAACCACGAAATACTGCATCAACAACATTTACACGATACTGTAATAGTACCTGTAGGCCTCGATGTCCAACGCAACGCCTACGCTCTGACTTTTGTCAACGGTCATTCACAAATTTTCTGCAAAAAACAAAAAAAAAGATTTTGACGTTTTACATGCCAATGAAAGTACGTACGAATCAAACTCGGCGACGCTGACAAGCATATTTTCCTAATTTCCGCACACGTTGTTAACGCTGAGAAAATAAAAGATAGAGCTGACCGCTGAGCCTGATCTTGTACTTTTGTGGCTTTGCTGACATCACTGACACGAGCGGGAATGCGATAGACACCTCTACGACATGCAAAGATAACAGAAGCTTCTGAGCTGTGACACCGCACGGTTAACACTTATGTCAATTGTGGACTTTTGCATTTTTGATACGTGCGACATACAGGGTGCAATCTGTAATGCGGCCTCACAAAGGGAGAGTCAGAAAATAACGATATCAATGACACGGTGTTGCCGGTTGCGTCAGCTCGGGGTCGCTCGGTGAAAAAGCACTCATATAAATTACCGAAATTGGTCGCCACTGCGGCTGCCAACATTAATGGCGCTGATTAACGATCTCCAAATATGCGTACACATTTTATATATGCATAAAAGTGAAAAGCAATTATTCGGCTCCAATTATTATCCCTCAAGTTTTGCCAACGTGATGCAACGCAGTTTCGTGTAGAGTGTCTACGCATGTTTATTTGATAGGCCTATAACTTAACTACAGTTTCGTCGTTAAATTGGCACACGGTGATAGCTGAGGAAAGCGAGCCTAACTGCTTAATGTGCAGTGAACGTTACATTTCGCCAATCCTCTCACGCCTTTCATGACTCTACCTACACATTCTGTAAGGCGAGAGTTTGATATAAAATGCTATACTCGATGTCACATGAACGCAGGTAGACTACACATAATATGTCAGTTCAGAGAAGTGGCCAATCAACAAGGTATTGAATGTAATCGTCATCATCGTCATTCAGACGTCTTTACATTGCGATCACGTAGGCCGAATGTCACTACGCCTTCTCGTGTCAACAACGCCATACAGGCGTCGGCAAAACGACGGCTTTCCTCGAGTGTTGTATGAAGGTACACTATAGGCGAGCAACATTTTGCTAAAAGCACACATTCACGTCCACGAAACCGAGACTGATTTAAGCCGATGTATAATAGTGTACTGTAGGTTGCGGCGACACCCTGAGCTTGTTCGCTATACAGCAGACAACCGAGCCGTTTAGTGCCGGTTTCACTAGCCGACGACCACCATTAGCTCCCGAGATGAACATCCGTGTTGAGCAAATGTCGTAAACAGCAGCTTCAGCAACAGGCTCTTTGCCCGCCACCACCATCACCATGATAATTACACAAAGTGTAACGTCATCCGTCACCATCATAGACAGAATGCACGAGCGAAAACTTTGTGTGTATGAGAAAAGATGAGCAATTGCTCCTGTCTCCGTCGTCTCCAACTACAGAGTGGTCCAAAAAGTGAACCACGAATTTCTGGCGATAACAGCATCGTTTAAATATTAAGTTGTATTAACCGATTTGTTTTTCATTGGAAACTCTGCAGAAAATTTGCAATGAAGTGGTCATTAAAAGCCCACCATAGCCTACCTGAATAACAGGTCCAAATATGTAGGCCCCCTACACTATTCGTTGCAACACTTCCCGAAATAGTAACGCCACCTTTTGAACATCAATATTAAACAAGTGCGACGTTTAACGCTTAGCGGGATAGTGATCACTTATCAAATGTATCGCCAGGCAGTAGGCACGAAGGCAAAAAGTTTTAAACATCATATTTGACGATTTGATGAAGTTATTACATTTGGGTGTAGTGGCTTTTTATGGATCACCTGATATTTAGTGCAGCGATAATAGCATTTTTTAAAAGTAGCGACTAGCAGTTGTTATGTTAGACCTTTCAATTCAATATGTTGATTACTACTGAGCTGGTATCCCGTACGATTGCCGGTCGCCACCAAGCGTTGGGGAACGTACGGTTACAATAATATCCAAGTCCCGACACTGAGATTAATAATGGCGACAATTACGATACAATACTAAAATGCAAAACATGTATGAAAACCGTAAATTTTAAAACAAACAAAATGAGAAATACAGAAAGTCTTGGTCAGCTACAACTTGAACGACAACTAGGCCTGAGATTTCAGTTCATTTCTGTCGCTTTGTACACGCCTTACGGGGACGAAAAATACGATAAAGCAGACTTGATATCACCCCCAGCAACGCCCTTAAATTTCACTTCTCGCAATCACAAAACACTACCAGGCCTAAATTTCTAACAATACTGTACAGTCAAGTACAAGTGTACAGTCGAAAGCAGAACTAGACCTATATAGGCCTAATCCAGTATAATATGCTCACGTTTCAGTGGTCCAGTCGACGAGATCAACGTCCACGCATTCTCGACTCAGTTTCGCTGCTGTAAGGCGCTGGTTTCGTTTTCGTCGTCAAGCGCAACTAGACGATGGACCGACCGGTGCAACGGCGCGCATGCAGCACATCATATGAGCAGTAGTCGTTGCCGATGTCACATTAAAATGTCTCCCCATGGAAAATCAGCCCGGGGAGAGATAATCACGCCTGCCCCATAAAAAGTCTCCCCACTATAGGATCGTCCCCAAGAAAAGTCCCCCTGCCGACAATTTACCGGTAAAATCCGTTCCGACGGGACGGGCTTTTACCGGTAAATTGTCGGCCGGGAAGACTTTTCTGGGGAGCGATCCCATAATGGAGCACCCGCTCGGGCGCACCTTGCTCGGCCCAGCTCTCACGCCGTCGCGCGCCCCTCATCGTGTGCGGTCGCCTCTCTGCCCCAGGGATGGGTCGATAGGACAGTTTTAATTTCGATACAATCAATATCTTTCGATATTTTACGACAAGTAAGCTTTTTGCGTTATCTGACCCACTCAGACTGTATTAGAATAGCCTAAGCTATCAAGGAAATGTCACAACTGCATCCGTTTTCAAAAATACTTTTATGGATGTAGTCTGCGATTCGTAAAGATATGGCTGGCAACTAACTGTAAAAGAATTTCTAAAAACGGTATATATGTGATAAAGTTAGTTTTTTTTCTAGCAATTATTTTCCGTATAGGTGGTTTGGTAAAGTTAGACGTAGGACATAAACTACACGATCACGAAGGCGTGAGTTAGACTTATGGTAAGGTTACTATGAAATGGTTCACAACTTCACACTAAATGGGTGACTGTCTGTGGACAGATAAACCATCTCGGTAGGCCTATATAACGAACCACCAATGTCAACTCAGTCTTCTATCCTTCCGGGGTAGGTAAATCGAGTGTCGGCCTGTCTCGCTGAGGTTAAGGCGGGACACATTTACCGGTGTCGAGTGGCAGGTAACATTGTGTGATCCCATAAAGCAGATGACGCTCCTAGCTCTGAGATGGCGGTTACCAATAACCTTTACATTTTAAGTTCAACTTTTAAAATGTATGAAAATTAGGGGGCTTACTTTACTTCGTCGGCTTTAAGCTTCTAATGAACAGAAAAACACACCGATCGAAAGCCGCAAAAACACTATTTCGATTTATTGAACAGTTATATATATATCGACTCATCTCTACTCTGTCCATCACTTTTCCTTTTATAGGCCGCCGCCGGCCGGTAGCTCTTTAACGATCGATGATGCCGCTTGTGGTTGGTTGTCTTGGCAACGGTCAGGGCGTAAACACTTAGGCCTAACAGTGCTCATCAGCAATGAAGGTCGCTGAACCTTCGAGCGTCGAGCTAGTCAGCCGACGATACAAAAACACCCACGGTTTCAATTGCTTTTCTTCAAATTTTTGCAATGGAATTACGAATTTTTACAAGACTTTCTCCAGCAGACTAGTTATTCAAAACGTGAAATATATTTTTGACTGCATTTTATTTTCTATTTTTAGCCCAACAAACACGTCTGCTCTGTTGTAAAAGTTTGTTGACACTGGTGAATTTTTGTAGGCTATGTTGCATGTGTCCTATCATCCTAAAAATTTTCATTTAATGTATATTTTTCGTTAACTCTAAACACGGGCTTCGCCCCTAACCCCACTAAGGTAGCTTGCAGCACTCTCCCAGATCTTCTAGCTGGATTTAGCGGAACCTAGCTGCAGGGTTGTTAATATTGCAGTATTACAATTATTGCAGTAAGTATTGCAATACTCTTTAACACTGCAACATATATTGCAATACTGGTTGCATGTTTAGTATTGCATGTGGTATTGCAATACTTTTGGGAATGAAATATTGCAAAAACTTGAAACCAATACTTTTTTGGTGCAAAGTACACTCTTAATCGTGAGGATGCGTCTTAATTAGACCTATGCAAAGAATCTTTTCATTCTCGTTCGATCGCATGAAAATAATTGAACGAAAAGTAACATGTCAACACGACTTGTTTATCGCTTAAATTCTGGGTTGACCACATTATCACGTAGTTTGTAGTCAACCCAAAATTTAGAAAAAGTTGTACACAGCAGCAAAATTAAAAAATTTATTTGAAGAAGCAGATAGTGAAGTATTGTAAATAGCACTGCAATAGTATTACAATAATGAATTGGAATAAAGTATTGCAATACTTTTATCACCAAGTATTACTATTGCTATTATAATACTTTTTGCCTAGTAGGCCTATTGCTAACAAACTTTCCTAGCTGCATGGAAAGTGGCCGAAAAGAGAGAAGAAAAAATGAGTAAGAGGATGAATAGAGAAATAGTCATGCGCTCAGGGGAATAGACGCGCCTGGACTGGATATTGATATGAATTTAATTAGACGACGTAGGCCTACGTTACACGTAGGCTATTGTGTTGTGCATCTTGATACTGGTGAGACAGAACATCCCAGAGTCTCTGATCGAGTGATCCAGCGTTTCACTGTGTCTGCACCGCAGGTCTTCGATTGCAGTTGCACCTGACTGTTAGCGAATCAATTTGTGGACGTATCCACGTGACGACGTGGTCCCGCCGACTAGCCGCTTGCTTTATAACACCCATTATACAGACACCGCAACCTTATAAAACTCATGGTTTACGGCTCAGACTGCAGCTGCTGTGGCAATTTGACAAACTTATGAAGACTACTACAGTATAGGCTTATTTGGCTCAACCAGTGGCGTAGCTTCAAATTCCCCGTGCGAAAACATTGTGCTCCCTTTCCGCTCCTCATTAGCCGACCGTACTTATTTAACAGTTGAGCCATTGGCATGGTTGTCGTCCGTCTGTCTATAACGGATGTATTGTGGCTAAGCTTTAAATCGTAGGGGAAGGGGAAAACTTTTTACACGAATCATTAGGCTAGTTCTGTGTGTTTAACTCGGGCATGCAAAAAAAATTTAGTCATCTACTGAAAAGGAAACATTTTCAAATTGAGAATTGGACGAAGGGGGGGGGAGAATAGCCTTTACTAACTGTGTACGCAAGTCAGCAGCAGTGTTGATTTGCGAGACATCATAATTTACTGGTTCGGACTTGCAGTCACCTACTACGAGCCATCCTGTTATCTCACTTATTTGCAAGGACCAGATCTAGGCCTAATATTTTATTTTTTTTTACACGCGACAGCAGGTACTGCTATAGCGCATCTTAGCCATCACAATTCTGTCCGTCCGTCCGTCACATGAGTGGATCAGTCAAAAACAGTGCAAGCTAGGATCACCAAATCTTCACCCTCGGCTGCCTGGAAGACTCTAGTTTCAAGAACCGTAAAGCTTTTCCATAAATTCGAAAGGGGTCCCCCTTAGCAAGGGCACAAAATGAGAGGGGGTAGGAAAATTTAACGATTTTGAGCCAGTAAGTTGCTGTATCTCAGAAACGGTGCGAGATAGGGCCTAGGTTACTATTAATCACTAATAGGAAGTCATACATGGGCTTTCGATTGCCAGTGGTGGCGCCAGCTTTTCATGAGAGGGGAGGCCAAGACATGTCTAAGGGGGGCCACACTTTTTTATTTCGTACTTTAACACCCCCTTCCTTTTCTGATCCTCGTTACATTTAGGCTGTCATCCAATATTCGTAGTTATTGGGTGTGGGTGACCACTTTCCAGAGCACATAAAATTTCTGAACTTTTCCATTAGGGCAGGCAAAGGTTCAACAATACACCAGACCGTTCAACAATACACCAGACCCCTAGACCAAGCAATTGCTTTTCAACCAAGGGTGGTGCCATAAATTCAAAAGTGGTGGTATAAATAACATGCGAGTGAAGCGAGCAGAAAAAAATTGGTACTACTTTTTTGTCCAATTGTGTAGGTCTAAACCTGTTTTCCCTCACTTTTCCCTTACCACTCTGGAATTCCCAGACTTTTCCAGATTTTTCAAGTAAGTAGTCACCGTGTTATTTTATACGGTGCCAAAACGGCCCAAAAGCATATGAAAGCGAATTGCATTTGTCCTCTCATTACTTAAAACATTTCACTAACTTTTTCCTTTAGC
>Ga0209367_1005928_pt1 | contig 16925 bp, 13 predicted proteins | sample WorMetLIZISLAND2_FD_187412 | JGI IMG/M metagenome (GOLD analysis project Ga0209367, IMG submission 187412) | Marine gutless worms symbiont microbial communities from Max Planck institute for Marine Microbiology, Germany - Olavius geniculatus... ... | reverse complement strand
GACTTAGTGTCTCTGGTGTAATCCATTTCTTAGTTATCATCTCTTTCTCTGGAATCGTCTCTTCTGCAGCTTTCTCCATAGCCATGGCAATCCTTTTCGCGTTTTCGTCCAAGTCTTGTGATGGCTATGCTTGTCCGAGATGCCGTTCAAGTGCTACTCTGTACGCATTACTAATTCCTTCATCACCGAGTCTAGTAATATCCCTTCGCTTTCTGAATTGTGCTTTGTGCTTCTTCTTCAGCTTGATTTTGATATTTACCATGTGTCTAGCTAGCACCGTTATGGAGATATGGCCGTTTAAAGTTCTATCAGGAAGGCTCTTCCTGGAACAGAGGTCGGTCGTCGGTCGGTCCTCATTATTACACTGAGCTCATATACTCCTCTTCGCTACGTTAGTAACGTAGCGCGCTAGAAGTAAAAATGACACGCAAATAACAGAACCTGGAGGTGTGGTTTCAGGAATGTCTGCTGAGTACGTAATACTAGGAAACTCCGGTTCATGATTGTTTCCGTCCTGCAAACAACAAAACGTTGCATCTATACTTAAAGTAACAATCAGTCAACCAATTAAGTTGCACACTTACAATTGAATGTGGCAGCCAAAGAAATCAAAACAATTGGTAAGATGTATGTTTGGAATGGCGAAGTTATGAAAACAACGTGCTGGCTTACGGTTTAAACCATCCTGTATGAATATCACAAAATGGCTCAGATGAACAACATCAATACACATACTAACGAACTAACAATAAATCATTCATAAAAGCTGAGATAAGTGATAAACAATTAACCATGCTATAAACTAGAAAGCATTCATAGCCCGCACACCTCCGCCAGGGCAGTGTTGTTCGCTAGGTGGCAGCATGAGTCGATAGTCGGTTTTACAGCGGTTTCGCTTAAGCAATGGTAACGAAAATTTCAAAGTGATCCAGAATCCAGGATTCCTTCCGGATCATGCCCAAAATTGAATCACTGGTAGTTTGTGCCATTCCCGACATACCCTCAAAATTTCAGAAAAATCCGTCCATAACTGTTCGAGTTATCTTGCTGACTCACAGACAAACAAACAAAAACCGGCAAAAACATTACCTCCTTGCCGGAGGTAACAAATAATTAAGCTATAAACAATTAACAGTGTAATGTACCCGAACATCAATGCGAACAGTGACGTTGCTGTTGATCGGGTTATTGCCGCTCTCCCTCGCTTCCACTGTCAGCTTAAAGCTAAAGTATAGCAAAACAATCATTATTACACTTCAACTAATCAGCCATAGCGAGTCACTTTGGAGTGAAAACAGTTTTTCCATCTCAAAAAATTTTTATAGACTCTCAAAAATATTGGTAGTTTGGTACAGTTTTCAGTTTGCTTTCACAAAAGTTTTACTAAAAACTGTTTGCTAACCCTGATCTTGTTATTATTTTATTACTACTAGATGCTAGCAACAAAAATGTCCAGGAAGTTATGACGTATCAAAATTTGTGGCTGCTTTTCTCAAACATTTTTGTCTGCCGTCAGCTGTTGCCACAACGAACAGTTTGAACCGATTGATCAAGGAAGTGACACACATCAGAAAAGAACAGGACCAGTCAATGAACCGATACGAGGGGTCCAATACCAACTTCTACGGATCTTTGACAAATTGTACTCTGTAGCGACATCTAGCGACGAGCAGAAATCGTCTCAAGAAAAACAACAGTGGTTACCGAAATGTCAACAAACTACAGGGTGGGCCAAAAAAACCGGACCTGTTTGAGCGTTGATAACTCAGCGACGGTTAGTGGCAGAAAGACGTGTGACGTCAAAATTTTCAGAATGCTGTAGAGAATAAACGACAAATTTGCATAGTGAAGCATTTAAATATTCTTTGCCTAATTTGCATAAATATTTGTCACCCCCAAAATTCTGCCAAATTTGACTGTGACACATGGATTTAACATGGATATTTGAGCTTTTATAACTTAACGATGCTTATTGATAAAAAAGCACCTAATATGCCAACAGTTTCAGCATTTAAATATTCTTTGCCTGATTTACACAAATCTGTCCCACCTCTAAAATCATGCTAAATTGGCAGTAACACATGAATTTAAGTTGATTTTCATTCAGCATACATTGAAATATCAACAATCATTAACACATACGTTAAGCTTAGATGAAATTTGACATAGGCAGTTCCCCGGTTTTTGCATTCATAACCGTCATCAGTCCTTTTAGGCAGCTGATCGATCGCTGGAGTCAATGTGTTCAGGATCAGCTGAGCCCAGCATTCGATTAGCACACATTTTAGCTGGTCATTTTTTTAAATTTTGTGACCATGCTATCTGTTGCAATGCCCCACACCGAATAATTCACAGAATTTAAATCTGGACATTTTGGCAGTGAGTCTTCGAGTTCAATGAACTCGGACACATAGGAGTGCAGGCAAATGCCTAATTTCAGGGGTAATAAAGATTTGTGCAAATTAAGCAAAGAATATCTAAATGATTTGCTATGCACGTTTAACCCTTTTTGTCTACAACATTCTAAAACTTTTGACATATCACGCGCTTTTCTACAGGTAACCAACGCTAAGTTATCGACACTCAAACAGGTCCGGTTTTTTTGTGACCCACCCTGTAATAAACTAAACGTTGTAGCCAGGAGCGTCCATCCGCCCTCAGCACCAAGAAGCAACCTTCCCCCAACTCAGATACCCTCCCCTTTCCCTATTCTCCCGCCTTTCCCTTCTTCCTTTTCCTTCCCTTTTCTTTTCCTCTCCTTTCTTCCATTCTGTTGTTTCCCTTACCCTTTCCTCTTTCCTCCCGTTAAAAGTAAAACCTTTTGAATACAGCTAGAGGGTCTGGAAAGTGTTGCAAGCTCCCCCAGAGGGGTCTGAAGCGGCGCCCAAGTCGAAATCGAATTTGGTGGACTTTAAGATTTAAAATATGATATCTGGTAACAACAAATTTAATTACTATCCATATAACTGACTGAGTGACCAAATTTAGTGCAGTTTAAACAATATAGGCAAACAAGAGTGGTGTGGCACCACAACTTTAAAAGTAGGCAAGGCCGTAGCCAGAATATTTGCTTGGGGAGGTTTAACCTTTCCCTTCATTTCCCCCTTCCCTATACCTTTCTCTTTTTTCTTTTCCTTTGCCTTTTACCTTCCTTGCCCTTTCCCCTACCCCTTAACTTTCCTTTTTCCTTTAGAAGTAGGACTCCCGAAATACAGTTGAGAGCTCAGCCGAGATCGAATTTAGTGCATTTTAGCCTTAAAATATGACATCTAGTGGCAACAATTCTAACTATTTTTCTCAGAATCAACTAACCAAATTTACAGCATGCAGTTTAAATAATAAAGGCAAACAAGTGCAGGGAAACAAATTCAAAAGTGGAGGCACAAATAATCTGTTGTGTACGCAGAATTGTCACATTAACTTTTAAAATTCTAGGAGAAATTGAACCCGCTAACCCCCCTCCCTTAAATACAACCCTGAAAGCAGTGGGCTACAAGTAATCTGCAAGCAAAGCGAGCGCGAAAAAAATTGTAGCTGTTGTATACAGTATTGTCGAATTCTGTGCCATGCATTTCCAGGCAATTTGCCAGCGAAAAATATTTCCCAGTTTTGTATTTTTGACTTCCCCCAACTTTTCCTAGAGGCATTTACCTCGACCTTTCAATGAAGTGGACGTCCCTGGTTGTAGCGCCCTTTATCCTAAACTTTAGCTTGTCAAAAAATCTTTTTGTTGAACACGAACATTTTTTGCGAAAAATACAAGATTTGGGGCTCGAAGTCGAAAAATCTGACAAAATTTGGGGCAAAAATAGAAATTTAAAGCACCTCCATCGGAAATTTGAAGCTGTTTGTAAAAAAATGTAACTTCTTGCCTTCTTTTAACATTTTTAATCTACAACCCCACTGCTTGTGGAAGAGACTTACAATCCTTTTCTATCGGGCGTGTCGTTGATATCGACTCCGCGTAGCATCGTGACCTTTCCGGTTTTACTATCAACTTCGAATAGATCGTCGTCGTTGCCATCGACCAGCCAGTAGGACAGTACGCGGTCTCGTCTCAGAGGCGTCGCCTGCAGACAACAAACCAAGCCACCACAGTTTCATCCGCCGTCTTACAGTCATTTAGTATTTAATCCATAAAATGTGCAGGAGTTACTTTATGATTTACCGTGAAAGTCGGTGTCTTTTGTAAAAGATGCTAGGTAAGGCATATAGCCTAGACAATGGATTGGAGCCGTATACACTCATACTCGAGCCATTTCTAAGAACTCGAACTCGAACTCAAATCCTCGTGACTCGGGCTTGGACCCACTGGACTCAATGCCTTTAGCCTTCTAGGAACCTTTAAAAATCTTAAAACCTAAACCTCTAAACACCTAATTTTTTTCAAAAACAGGTTTTCCACGCCTGATTTTCGCTGACGGCAACACGACAACTTTGTTGCGTCTCCTGCGCTTGTGGCGTAATTTCTCGCGGCGTTGCGCATCAAACGCAACCCCGCTGAAGTTGTACCGTACGTACACCATGTCTGGAAAAAACATCCTGGACATTTCTGATTGTAGCTTAAAGAAGAATTATCAAATTTTAGTAATTTTTAATAAAAATATTTCTGATACAACTGGCCATCAAATGACTTTTTAATTTTCTACCGCACCCAATGTCTGTTTCTGCACTACCTTGGGAAAACAAAACCAACAAAAATATTGTGTTTTGTTTAAAAGAGCATTATTACTTAATCAAAATAAGACATAAAACACATTTTTCCACATTTCTGTCACTTAAGCTGATAGTTCATCCAATTGTCCGTTTTTCAACTGCCTACAGCAAAAAATGTTTAAAGTGTCAGCCCATTACGTGACCACAGGCACAGAGATGGTTTCTCCTTTTGTTGACAGCAATGTCAATGATGTTCTGCTCCAGAACAATCCAAACTTCACCAGTCACGTTTTTGAATTCATCAACATTCCTGAAGGTCATCTGGTAAACACGTTGCTGCATGACAGTCAAACGATGTAATTGACTGGCTGTTACGGGACACAGGTCCAAAGTTATAAAATTTATTGAAGTTATTTGTTCATTTCAACGTACATGTCACTTGGTTTTCCCAGGTAGTGCAAAAACAGCCACTAGGTGAGGTGCGAACTAGAACGGTCGTTTGATGGGCAGTTGTGTCAAAAATGTTTGCACCAAAAATTATTAAAATTTATCTATCCTTCTTTAAATTACAATCGATAATGTTCGGGGTGTTTTTTGACGTATTTTTGTTCATTTCAACGCATATTTTTTTGGTTCAATTTCCCTCCAAACAATGCAAAAACAGACACTGGGTGAGGTGGTAAAATGGCCTGCCGTTTAATGTCAGAAATACCTGTGCCAAAAATTATTAAAATAGGTCAACCCTTCTTCGAGAGACAATCGATAATGCTCGGAATGTTTTTTTTCCAGACACGGTGTAGTAGGCTACTCACGTAGACGGTGATTTCCGGTATGAGATTGGTCGACAGCTCGGGTACGTGTGCGGTGTACTGCGGAGCACTGAAGCGCGGTTCCTCCGCCTCGTGGTCAACGACCGTGATCGTCAGCTCGGCGGTCGACGATGCGCCGATGCCGTCCGTTGCCTGGACCACGTAGTCCAGCCGCTGAACTTCGGCGAAGTCCAGCGCTCTCCTGAGTCGCACTGTTCCCGTGTCAGGGTTGATGGTGATACTGTCACAACACACACACACGACAGAGCATGATAAAAAGTTAATTTTTCACTCAACTCGCTACACAGGTTACTTCACATCAATGACTGGCGTCACGGCACGGGCAAAGGTAATTACCACCTTTATATTTTAGTTTGTCGAATAAATGTCGTCTTGTCAAACAATTTTCTTTCCAAAAATACAAAATTTTGGGCTAAAAATTGTCAATTTCGCGGGAATTTAGCACAGCTGACATGCGTATGCAGATTACCATGGTGATTATTCTCATGGGTTGATGGGTATAAGATCGGTATCCAATCCCCATGTCGGTCCTGGAATTTAACGGCTAAATTGAAATTTTAACAGACATGATCTCCCCTGTCGTATATTTGCAGCTTTCTGTCAAAAAATGCCAACTTCTTGCTCCCTACTTGTTTAACCCAGGACACGGCTGCTTTATTTTACTTGCTTACTTACTTATTTACTTACTTACTTAGTTAATTGTAGGCCTGTCGGCTACATAGCGCAAATTGCAAAACTTACAAATAAGGTTGCCAGTAATACATTTAACTCCTCATTAGTGATTAAACTACATATAAACTCAGCCTTTTTCTTTCAGCGAGGAAGACAAAAAATATTAGCTTAAAGGCTACCAGGCGAAGGTCTAGTGTGACTGACCGTGGCCCTTAAGTAATGGCAAATTGGCTCATTTTTCAATAAGGAAATATTTTCATAAAATTTTCACAAAATTTTACAGCTTTCATTGCTATAATATCCAGCAACAATGACAAATAACAAAATACTAGTATATACGAAAACACGAACGAATATACACGGTGTTTGGGTGAGGTGGGAAATTAAATGGTCATTTGATGACAAGTTGTCTCCGGAACACTTGTACCAAACATCACCAAAATTAGATACCTAATCTTTTTTCGAGTTACAATTGAAGCTGTTGGAAATGTTTTGCGACACAGTGCACATGAAGTTATCAATCGCTGTCAAAACAACATTATATATATTCAACTTTATTCACTATAAAATGGTAGCACATACAAAAAAACATAAACATAATTAACAACACAGCGGACGGTAAGACAGAGTGACAGTAGGATGATGCAAATAGATGAAAGCCTTAACTAACGAGCGAAAAGCCCGAGACTCTGTTCACAATTTACCGATCTATTACCCAAGACAAAGCTGGGTAAAGATATTCCCAGGCACAATTGAATACTCTTAACAATTTTAATGTTATTTGTACTGAATAATTTCATTAAAAAACCTGTTAAATGCGAAGTCAATTGAACTCAAATCCGACTTACTAAGCGAGCAGGCTTCAAGTCCATAAAGCAATACAGAAACACATTTGCCATTAAACAACTGTATAGTAATTTCTTCAGAGGCAAGACGTTGACATGCAAAGAATCGCTAACGTACTAAGATGCACTGCCACTTAGAATTGAGTAAGTTATTTCTCCGTAGATTCCGGTGTCGACATCCGTTGCCTGACAAAACATCCAACACGTCAGTATAATTAGCGGACAAAATGTTGCTGTCGTAAAATTTAAATTGTTCGTGATATTTTCTGCTGTTGCCAAGATATCGCAACTCAAATTCACCACTAGAGTACCGGTATTTTAATTCTAGAACACCTCGTTCAAGTCAGCTGGTATGTTGCATAAAGACCAAAGAAAGACACAAAAAATCAGCGCCAATCTGTGAAACAGTGTGGCTGTAAAAACAAAAGAAATGTCGGTGCCCTTCAGAAATGTCCGTCAGTTGCCGAGCCTCTCGGTCGTTGACAGCAAATTAGGTCACCGAACCGAGATATGCGTCATTTTAGCGCAGCTTAGAAGCATTAGACGTCAGATTACCATTACTTTTACTGAACTGAAAACATACTCCAATTATCCCTAGCCCGGGGAACGCTCTTACCGATTTTCCTTTTTTCTACGCCATTTTATTTTCGAATTAGAAGTCCACAAAGAATAGACAGACTCGTAATGAGGCCTATTATGTCGACCGCATAATAAATATTGTAAATGTAGTAAAAAATGTTGTTGATTACTATAAATAAATAATGCAGGTTACCACGACGTCCACATAACCGGCTGCTAGGCAAAACCATAATACTAATTTTTTACTGTGTTTGAATTATAAGTGTATGACTTGTTATAAGTGCCTTTTGGTCTTTCGGAATATTCTGTTTGGTACTCTCTTCTCATATTGCATTTGCATCGTAACTTCTTGTACTCTAAGGAAATAAATGAGGTGATAATAGATGAAGATGAATACGCAAAGCGACGGATACCTTCAGCGTGGCAATGATGCGGTTGACAGGTGCGTTGTCTCGTACGGTGACACCGTAGCTGATCTGCTGGAAGAAAGGCGGGGTGTTGGATGGAACGACGTTGATCCGCAGGCGAGTCTCAGAGCTGCGCTTCTCCACCGTCTTGTTGTTCGTCGCTTGCACCTGGTCACCGAATTTACTTATTTATTTTATACACTTCGTTTACTATAAATGTTGTATTTGAGCAAGCCTACACAGCGCACGCTCAGCGCGGTACACGGAGGGATGGCCAGGCTGAGTTGACCTGAGTGGCTGGCTACATACATTTGTGCAGATAATCGGTCACCCATCCAAATACTAACCGGGTCCGGCGTAGTAAAATGCTAGCATGACAAGTACCGATGGTGAACTTAATCTGATTCGCCGATGAGAAAATGTTCATATTGTCAACACGGGGACATAAAATCAGGCGTCTCGCAATCCAAAAATTCAACTATTTCAAAACTCTGTGTGCTAGTGCACTGTTTTGCTCGAACATGTAAAAGTCCCAACAGACACATAAATGCGACCGCTTTGCACATATTTTTTGTGGTGCAACTCTAAAACTTCAAGAATTTGTCACTAACGAACCAGATTTTTTACCACCGGAGCAGCTAGCAACTGACAGCACCAGTTGAGACTAGCAAGCTTGTACGCATGACACATTATGACGTCAGCGTTATGTCACAACTAACAAAGAATATTTAAGCAACAGCCAAATTTTGTTGCAATATTTTGAATTAGTATTTCTTCAGCTACAACTGGTAAAAATTTCATGTAAACTGATCATCATTTGAGTGAATTATGGAAGAAAGAAAAATAGGTTGTTTTTTATGAAACACCGTGTATTATGGATTCATTAAAGGACTTCGATCGTTAACGTGTGTGCTTGTGTACAACTTGTGGATTTGCTGTAGACTTTCTATTCGTCGTGGACTTGCGCACCTTGTTGCCCACTGTGCTCTACAACAAATCGACGACAAGTCGACGCAAGTGGGGTACGGGACTGACCGTGACGTCGTAATGGTTTCTATCGTCGTCGATGTAGACGAGAAACTGCGGTTTCATGACGAGCAAAGAAACGGACACGCTGCCCTGACCGTGCTCTTCAGACAGAGCGAATATGCCGGGCTCAGGCGACGGATCGGTCGTCAGGCTTAGCTGGTAGAACGCTGCCTCGGTGATCTGTGAACAATAATTCACAAAACCCGGATATCAACGACTATAGGCGTATCCGCGTGTCCAAAAATTAGAGTTGGGAGAGCAGAGAGGCAACTGAAACCTAAAGTCAAAACCGTAAGTAAGTAAGTAAAGTGTAAATTTATATAGCGCATACTCAAGAAAATCTCTAATGCGCTGAAGACACGAGCGGGGTGGGGTTTTTGGAGAATAAGTATCAACCAACCTCCCCATCCGCTAAGAGCCAGGGGAGCGCCAAAAGCTCCCCCAGTGCCGGTTTCTGAGGCACATCCCCAACTGCAAACGTATTTTAGGCATAAAAACTAAACTGAAAATGCACGCAAAAGCGATAAATTCACATTCACAACTGAAGTTAGAAGAAGAAGGAGGTCGACCCCTGCCGTCCCCGGCTACGCCATTGTCACAGGCGGTTAATAACAAAAGCAGAGAGAAAAAAAACATAGGCTTCTTGTAAGACGTAAGAAAAGTAATGATTGCTCCAAATTCGCCAACGCAAAAATTACACAACAAAAGAAGCAAGAGTGATGCGCAAGAAGACAGCTGTAAAAAAAGGAACTTTGCGTTCAAGCAACAGCGGTCAGCAACGGTCAGGCAGAACAGTCCAATAAACAATGAACAATGACCAATAAAATAGGAATGCGTTTTGAAAGAATACCCAAATGTGAGGCATCAGTACGGTACGGAACATTCCTTAAACATTATAAAAGTCACAAGTAATTTGAGCAAAGCTTACGTGACGCGCGATAGCAGCGGTCCTGCCACTTTGGCAATCAGTGTACAGCATGCAATAATATAATAATAATTTTATACGAAATTCACTTTTAAAATGCGTGTTGAAACCAAAAAAACGCAAAAATAGACTACTAAAAAGCCCTATTTTGGGGGTTCAAGGTCATTGATGTTGACACTCCTAAGAAGCTCGTCACTAGTGCTTGTATAAGCAGAACGTCTGTGCCTATATCTGCAACTGTTTCCATGCTAGACAAAGCAATATCAGTAAAATAACCACTTTTTAGAGGGGTAAACCTTTTTTACGCTCGCTTGCGCAGGCCTCCTTGAACCTAAAGGATTGGGACTTGAACAGCTAAGATCTACGTTCAATGCTGAAAATTGCATACGCAGGTTGTCTTGGTCAATCTCCAGCCATTTCGTCGCGTTTCACTACTGAAATGTGCGCTGCAGCCAAAAAGTGCGACAAATTCAACAAAACCTCTCTTTTGTCTTTTGGGGGTTCAAGGTCGTTCAAGATCATCGCTGTCGACAAATCTAAAAAGCCCGTCACCAGTCACTGTGGTTGTCATGATATACAGCAATTCTGTACCTATCTGCAACCGTTTTCACACTATACGAACCAATAGTGGCAAAATAACGTCTTTTAAGGAGGGTACCCCTCTTTGACACTCTCGTTCGAGGGGAACCTTTCATCCAGGGGCGCGAAATTTTGCCACTAAAAACTAGAGTCCTTGGGGCAGCCCACAGTGAAAATTTCATGATCCTAGCTTGCACCGTTTTGATACAGATCACGAGTGTGACAGACAGACAGACGAACGGACGGACGCCTAGACGACGGCTAAGACGCGCGATGCATTCTGCTATCGCGTGTAAAAAACCCAGACGGTTAAAATCTACGTTTTATGCCAAAAAAACTTTTATACGCAAGTTGTCCTGCTTTATCTCTAGTAATTTCGGAGCAATTTACGCTTGAAATATGCGTCGCAGCACAAAAGTCGCTAAAATCACTAAAACCCGTTAATTAGATTTCAAAGTTGTTCAAGGGCATCAATGTTGGTTTATCCAAAATAAAAGTGCTCTGGGTTTTTTTGAGAGACGGTGTTTTGTTTGTTTTGATTTGCAGGCAACGAACCTCAATACAAGCGTGTTTGTATTGAGAATAGCTGGATAGCTCGTCAGCAGTGCTTGTTACGGTAAGTGTCTATCTGCAACCGTTTTACACTAAATTTCGCGCATTATAAAGTAGTACGCAAATTTGACGCCACAATATGGAAAGGTCAAGATTGTCAATTTGTATAGCGCATCGTCGTGTATACACACCTCTAATGCGCTTTTCGTCACTAACCAGAGCCGTCGATCGCATAGTCGCCGCGTGCAGCCTGCAAACACAGGCTGGCGCATCGGCCGGCCAGGCAGCCCAGTCAGCTGTACAAAGGACCCCACCTTCTGTAACCCATATAATTGGTTACTACTCATTTAACCGACCCCGGAGGGATGGCAGGCTGAGTTGGCTTTGTTGGTTGACTGATAGCGGACGCCGTACCCACAAAGTGGTCAAGCAGCCATCCATCAGTCTAGCGCAGGATAAGGAAAGTCCGCCGGCCAGGACCGACGTTCTAACCACTACGCTACGCCACCAACTTGAAGGTACCTTGAATATAGGAAAACGAAAGTTAAACTGGTAAAATCCACGTTTAGTACTGACAATTTTATATGCAGGTTCTGCTGGTTTATCTCCTGTCATTTCGGTGCAAATCAATCTTAAAATGTGCTCTGCAGCCAAAAACTGCTAAAAAATCACAAATACCTCCTGATGTTGGAGAATGATTCAAGATCGTTTAAGGTCATTTATGTTGGTATCACCGGAAAGCTCGTTACCAGTGCTTGTTATAATAAGCAGCAATTCTGTAATATATCTGCAACTGTTTTCACGCTAAATGAGTCAATAACGGTAAAAGAAAGACTTTTAGGGAGAACCCCTCTTTGACACTTTCGTTCGAGAGCTTATCACCAAAATTACACAGCAGCGCCACGAAATTTTGTCGCAAAAACTAAAGTCGTTGTGACAGCCACTGTGAAAATTTTGTGATCCCAGCCTGCACCGTTTTGATACGGCAGAAAAGTTTGACGGACAAACGGACAGACACGCAGACAGACGCCTCTACGATAGCTAAAACGCGCTAAACACTATGTGCTGTCGTGTGTAGAAAGTGTCAGGAACAGGCAGTATTTACGCACATCGGGGTCGCTGACTTCGATGTTGACGCCGGGCACAGCTGAACCTCGACTAATGTCCTCAGCAACGGCGACAGTCGACCTCGAGACGACGAAATTAGGTGCGTTATTGTTTGGCTGCTGAACGACCGCCGTCACGATCGTAGTGCTCGACACTGAAGTCGGTTTATCGACGGTCCCAAAATACGCCTGCAGTAAAAAAATTAAAGGGTTAACATAAGCGTAAAATAATCGCCAATCAACTTTCCCTTTTTACGTTTTCAAGTGAAACGTAATTTACGCACCACATTCTGTTAACAGAAATCTCAAACGTACTAAACTTTTCCTTTAGCGATAAATTGACATATCTACACACCGATCAAAATAGGCTTTTATTTTTGGTTGATCATAGAAAACACAACAATACGTAAAGAAGATATCGTCCAGAAATTTTCGAATTCAAACTGGTACTCATATTACGATCTGCACCGCCACGAATGTCCGATTAATTGGTTCCTTCCTGGGAAATTTTTCATCCCTTCAATAAGCTGCACATCATATTAGGATATATTTTGCACAGGCAGACGTATGAATGCAAAACATATCTTGCTTAACGTAGATATCGAGTAGGAATGGTAATTTTTTTGCGCCAAAAAATTAGCCTGAACGAATGAATGAACCGACCAAAGCTTTTAAACCTCCGGCGAGAATGATCCTATTACCTGACGACCAACAGAGTCCAAGTCTACGCTCTTTCTTCTAACGGCCAAAAAATCCCGAATGGTCCAGGAACCGCAAAAAAAATCCGGATCGCCAACAAAATCACCACCACTTCTTTATTGGCCCACGCCAAACATGTCCTAGAATCTTCATCAAAATCCGTTGACGAGTTTTTGCGTTATCGTGCATACAAACGAACAGACCCGAAAACAAGCTCTGCCATTCTTCGGAGAGAGAAAATGAACGTAACCTAGCACTTACACGGGACGATCGTCGCGGCGACGGTCGTCCCGTGTATACACTGCATAACTCACGGTGACGGTGAACAGATAGCGACGTCCGCCGAACTCATCCGAGACCCTCGGCAGCGTGATGTTTCCGTTGCTGCGAATAGGCGCCTCGAAGTAATTCCGCGTGCTACTCTGCACTGTCCTGCCGAGACTAAAGTAGCCGAGTGTGTCTGCAGCAACCAGCATTAGTGCACCGGTAACACCGACAGTTGGCGCCACCAGTTGCAATTGCTTCCCTCCCACAGTAAATTTTCTGACCGTCTTCCTGTCGAAAAATTTGCGTCCAAAAAAGCAAAATTTGGGGCTAGAAATTAGGCGCAAAATTAAAATTCGGAGCATCATAATCTCCTCCAATGAAAATTTGCAGTGTCTGTCAAAAAACTGCATGACGCCGCTTCCAGCAACAACTACTCATGTATTAATCCGCAACAAAAGTCGACGTACATGAAATCTTAACTTTAAGTTAAGCAATCATTAAGCTCGTTCACCATCTTCACAGAGTTAGAGTAATTGTGACAAACCTACGTCTAATATCTCCTAATACGCTATCTCGAAAAATGCAACTTATACACCAACGACTGTTGCCTGTGTTGTTACTATGGTACTATTAGGCTTGCTATTACTACTATTGCTACAACCACAGTAATAAATATGTTATAGAAATTATAGAAACGTTATAGCAATTATATGCATAAAATTTATTTAGTAATTTACCACGCGTAATTTTCATTGTGATACTAGCTGTCGGGTCGCTTCTTATAGTAGCAAGCACGCTTACTAGATCAGTTGTCTGCAAACAATAGCAAACAATACACGGTGAGCCCCCAAAATGGCATAATGTTTTTGTATGCCAATAACTTTATCATATATTGACAATTTTAAAATTTTTTCACCGTCGGAATAAGGAGACAATTTTTAGTAACAATGTCACTAAAGATCTTACCACACTTTATATTTGTCGCCACACTACCTTGTGAAATATCAGACATCGCACTTAAACCGGCGACGACACTGACCTATTTCGTGATCAATGTTGATCGAGCCTAACCTGTAGCCCCCAAATAGCTCGGACTTAAATCCGGTCGATTATGTTGTCCGAGGGGCCTTCAACAAATGGTCTGTCAACGTCGACAATTTACGACGATCAACCAGCTGAAGCAGGCGATCGTCGCTGAGTGGGGCAAACTGTCGCAGCATTTGGTTGATCGCAGATCGCGCTTTTGGTCAGTGGCGTCGCCGGCTTGAGTGCGTCGTCCAGCAGCAAAGCAGACGTATTGAACATTTGATGTAAAAAACTGCAAGATGTGACAGTTACTTTGGACAGTAACTGAGAGAAAAAACCAGGTTTTTTTGTTTTTTTTAATTTCTTACTATTTGTTGCTACAGATATTTTTAAAAAAATTTTTTCTTTAATTATTTTGTTGTGCTACCAGCGATGGTGAATAAAGATTTTCATTACAAATATTGTCTTGTTTTCAATATTTGCTTTTAAAACACTGATATTTTACTAGGTAGTGTGGCATAGTACGAGTGTAACCTCTGGGAAATTTTGCAGAAGTCCAACGGCGTGAGCTGACAAGATGACTGCTTGTTCTCTTGGGGCAGAAAAAAAGAACAAAAAAAACTACGAAGATCAAAGGAAGATTGTGTAATATCTTGGAAAATTTTTGAGACAGATCGTTTCTAAGACTGGATCGGATCTACAACTAGATGAGAGATTTTTGAGGAATTTTTGGCGTGAATTTCAGCGGATCTTCGCTATAGCTGCTGTCGCGCGCAAAAATAAAACAGTGATGTTTAACATCTAAAGAACTGACATTAACGTGTAGAGTTTATTCATTTTCTGTTCCTATGCTGTTTGTCACTTGTGAGTTATGACATGTTACCAGTGAAAAATTAGTACATAGATAGACTTGATTGATTGATTGATTGACTTTTCACCTATACGGTTTGTGACTTATGTTATGCTAGGCCTATTTAAGCGAATTTTTTTTCTAACCTTATAGCATAGTTGTGACAAAAAAGACATCATAAATATGAGAAAGAAAAAAAGATGACCTTAAGAAAAAAAGGAAAACATTTTTAGCCCGTCGGTGTGATGCCCCAGTTTTGGGACCCTGCCGACTAACTATCCAGATCCAGATCCAGATGTTTATATTTGTAGCTGCTTACTTAATTATGTTTATCAAAATTAAATGACTGATACTTTGTTTTACATTTATTGCCGTTATTGGCATTACGCCCGTCACGCTATCACAACTGGGATTAAAATTGATGTCACTTTTCTACACAAAATAATGCGAGTGGCTTACTTCGGGCTCGTTTTCACGCACGAAGAACGTAATGGGCGTGTTCAAAAACGTCGGTATGCGGCTGTCCGGATCGACAACCTTTATCGTCAGAGTGCCAGAATTGCTGCCTAGCGGCGGATTTCCGCGATCCTAAACAAACAGACAAACAGCTGAGCCGTCATCAGTCACATCACAACGTAATTTGAACATCCGGCATCCTTGCTTCACTCTGAGTACTCTTAGCTATATGGGGCTGTCCACAGTGAGCCCGACGCGTCCAGAAACGCAGTTTAGTTTACAATCTGAATAACGGCAGCTGACTGACATGAGCTAATGACACCGCAGCGCTTTATGCGGTCATCCATTGCCCGCGCCAGCGAAAAGTTGTCTCACACTAAACTTTGACTTCGGAGCTCGTAAAACGCTTACTCGTTTCCCGTCCCTCTCAGGGTAAAAAGCTGAGTTGACCTTAGCACATAACAAGCTAAAAAATTGCCAAAGTGTATTTGTTATAATCACGTGACATTGAAGCGACTAAAATAAATGGACGGTAATAAATTGATAACTAGAAATTTGGGACAGAGCCTAACATAAGGCCGCTCTGCTCTCAAAGTAGGATTGGGAAAAAGAGTTTTTTGGAGGGGGAGAGGAGAGTTGAAATTCCCCTCGTAGCAACGTCACATGGCACAAATGCAAATGCACTAGTCTACACAGCACGCACAGCGTCAATCTTGGTGGGTCAAAATGCGCAGCTATAACTTTTTTTGTTATTGGACAAAAGCTCGCGAGTTTTTTGTCGCCCAACATGAGATTGGTTGTCGTTCGTTACTCGCCATTCCGATTTTTGATACCTTGATCCGTTTCAGATATATTCGTGGTCAGAGTCTAAAGTTGCCCGAAATCGCGCCGAATTTTGCACATTTCAACCTCCCAAATTTGGGGGCGGGGGTATTGGCCCCTAAAAATCTGTACCCACGATGTTATGCCTGCCTCGCGGCACGTCACGTGGAAATGTTTCCAGAGGTTACACCTCTGACCCAAAGCTATTGCGGCTTATATGTGGAATTTGAGCCTGAAGGATCACAACCAGCTATGTAAGAGTGGTAAATCTATAACTTTTGCTGAATTCCCAGCCACATGGGTATCCGAGAAAACGAAGATGCTGACATCGCTGCTAAGACAGGACTGGATGTCGCCATCACCAACATGAGATTTCCAGTTGGAGATTTGTCCGCTTGTGTCAACCAATTGTGTGTTAAAGAATGGCAACAACTGTGGAACCAGTGTACATCTAATAAACTTTACAGTGTTCAACCGGTCGTTGGTCGCAGTGTTAGTTCGTCACTGGGCCGCTACGACTCAGTCCTCATCAATTGTCTTCGAATTGGACATACAGGAATTACAAACTCTTATCTCCTATTGGGAGAGAGTCAGCCAGTATGTGAAGCTTGCCATTCTCCACTCA
>Ga0209367_1005927_pt1 | contig 16926 bp, 4 predicted proteins | sample WorMetLIZISLAND2_FD_187412 | JGI IMG/M metagenome (GOLD analysis project Ga0209367, IMG submission 187412) | Marine gutless worms symbiont microbial communities from Max Planck institute for Marine Microbiology, Germany - Olavius geniculatus... ... | reverse complement strand
CCTTTTCTTTTTCCTTCCCCTTCCCCTTTCCTTACCCTTTCCCCTTTCCTGTTTTTCTTTTCCTTCCCTTTACCTTCCATTCTTATTCTCCTTTCCCTTTCCCTTCTTTTTCCTTTTTCACTTTCCTTTTCTGTTCCCTTTTCCTCCCCCTTCCTCTTACTCTTTCCCTTCTTCCTTCTTTCTTTCTTTCTAACTAACTAACGGTGCCAGATAGACGCACGGTCACTATGGACCAGCCATAGGAAATCGACCCGCGGGAGTCGAATGGTCACGTGACCAGTGACGTCACGTGACCCCAAAAAGTCAAACTCGTGACCCCATTATCTTTGAGGCGCCATATCTCCGTAACGGTGCCAGATAGACGCATGGTGACGATGGACCATCTATAGTAAAGCGCTGGTGTATCGAATGGTCTCGTGACTGACAATGTCTATTGTTTAGTTAAAATAATACAGAAGGATGAAAGGATCTCTGCTGCTGCACAATTTGAAATTAAACTGTTTAATTTTTTCTAACAGTCTAAACAGCTCACTGATTATATTTATACGAACATATACTGTAAAGTATCGAAATGCATTGGACAAACTCCGTGTTCGTATGAACATTATCTTGTTTGTCATATTCTTATTGCTATTATATTTTTGTACACCATTATTTTAAGTCACCGTCACTTTCATTTAGATAATTCAACGTTTATTAAAATTAAAAAAAAAATGTACACCGGGCGACGGCTGTGCCTCTGAACTAAGCTAGGCCTACATTAACGTAGAGCAATATGACGCTATACAAATCAATAAGCTCATGTTAATAATTATCAGCATAGTTATAAAAACTGACCTCGAGCGCTCTGTTTCTGTCAGCGTGCTGTGCAATTTGTCTGGCCTGTAGTCGAGTGACGACATCAGACGGCTGTCCGAGCTGTTCGCGCTCGCTTCTTACCTCTTCCAACTCTCTGAGCAGCTCCGTCATCTTCACCTGCCATTTTGTCACAACAATAAACGTGGTTTTATTATGTGCATGTCGTACAGCGACTGCATATGTTAGCTGCAATTTTTGTTTATACTACTGTTCAGGCTACATTTTATTGTTGTAATTAAATGCTTTCGTTTAATCTTTTCGTCGTCGTCGTCGTCGTCGTCGTCGGTGTTCTATTCGCTGGTGCGAACATTGGCGGCACGGCAGACCAAGCTCCTCGATCCAAGCTGCGCGATCCTTTGTCGACAATAGCAACTCGTCTGTTGATAAATTTGTCCAATCCTTGATGTCATCACATCACGCCCTCCAAGGTTTACCGCTACCACGAGTGCCTTCTATCATTCCTGTGATGATGCATTTCTTCAAGTTTTTATCTTCCTTCCTCATGTGTCCGAAGTACATGAATTTTAGCATATACGCTAAGTAAACTTTCAATGTACATAATAATATCTGCATTCATTTTAATCCATTTTAGTTACACTTCCCAGGTCAACTCAACCAGGCATCTCTCCATGTGTAGACGCAACGAGTGCTAGCGATAGCTGGCACACCTCGCGATGCACATTTCGTATTCGTGGTCTTGCAGTGCAAACAGGTGTCTGGCTGAGAGCTAGAGAAACGGAAATCAGCGCTGCCCTATGGGTCTTGTGGCTCGGAAGAGACTTTACGTTTTTATTTTATGTTTTTTATCACTTCATCGATCTTGTGTAGGCTGCATCGTTGCATTGTGGTCAAAATCTGCTAATAAACGAACAAGGCCACGACAACGACATTTCACTATGAATGATAACTGATAGCAGAAAACACAAAATTAACAGAAACAAAGCGTATAAGAATACAAGCTGGTGGAGCTGGTTCGACAAGCGCTTGTCGAGCACTGATCAAGCACTCATCAAGTACTCATCGAGCTGACTGGGTGAGTGCTTGTCGAAGCAGCTTGATGAATGCTTGAGTTATCAAACGCATTTGATAACTCAACCATTCATCAAGCACACATCAAGCACTTATCCAGCCAGATCGATGTGTGCTTAAAGTGTGTTTGATGACGAGCTTTTGTCAAGCCAGCTTCATTGTGTAAACGAAATACTAATAATCACCCGTAATTGTGCGTTGTCTCTCTGTAGCTGACGGCGCTGCGCCGCGTCGTTTAATGAGCCTTCACTCGTCTGCTGGCGACTAAACCACGCCTCCTTTTCCTTACGATGGCTCTCAGTCTATGTATACACAATGTCATGCAGAAATAAAGATGCTGCATAGTTCTATGAGAAACTCATCATAGAACTGCGGAGCGTCACTGCGATATAAAATCACACAGTGATCCCATACGTGCCCCAACTAGACAAGCCGGTGCTCCATTTACTTACCCCGAGGGGACAGAAGACTGAGTTAGTCTTGGTGTTGGTTAGGCCTATATACCCAAATGCTTTACCTATCTGCCGACGATCACCCATCACAGTAGTAACCACATGACAGACACCCAACCCAGAGTCAATCCCAAAACCTCTCAACTGTAAGTTTCATGACACCCTATCGTTACACAACCAAGCCACTGGTGCGGATGTGTAACGATCAGCACACCAACTATACGGTGTCGCAATAATCAGCTGACACAAGTCCACTTTTTGCGATATAACGGCGACGAAATCTACTGAGCACATCAGAGATATTTTTGAGTTGGCGCTATAGAAATTCACATTTTAGGCCTACACACTTTACTTACTTACTAATCAATTAACCAATCAATCAACCGATCAATCAGTCGACCAAATTCAAGCAATCAGCGAAGATTATTTCAGTTGTAAGACCCATATAACATAAAAAGAGGCAATGATCAACAACTACATGTCTGACCTTCTGGATCATAAGGCCTACTAGATCTACGTAGGCTAAGTTGTACTGCAAGACTGATGTACCTCGGTGTCGAGGCGCATCTTGAGTTCGGCGACGGTTCGGCAATGTTCGGATCGCAGCTGGTCGAGTTCGGCTCTGAGTACGATCAGTCCGCGCGACGCTCGGTTGCAGTCGGTGCGATAACGCTCGGCGTCGCTGTTAGCCGAGTCCAGCAGATCGCGCAGAGGCTTCTCCACTTCTTCGCGCACCTGTCTCCGCAACTGATCCATCTGCGCCTCACCCGGCACCTGACAACATAACACGAAGCAAAAGCCCAGGTATCGCTATGGTGGCCGACCGTACTGCCTTTATCCGAAAACCAGCGTACGACTTCCGGTCGCGAAAAAAGCGATTTTCCATAGTGAGCGCAGTCCCATATGCGCTATGGTAACGCTACTATATCGAAGGCTATATACAATCAACGCTATGATACGATACGGTCAGGGCCGTCTTTTGCCAGTGCGGGGCTCTTGACACTAATTTATCCGCGGGGCTACCACATGATGATCTGTGACCACACTACAGCACAAACTGTAGGATAGGCCCAAGTCTGTAGGCAACGTAGGCGGTATCTTTCGTAACTATACGCTCGCGAAAAAAAATTTTTGTTCCCTAAATTTTAGCTCTTTACCCTCCACCTAACGATTTCTAAAGTTTTTCATTTACGTAGTTCAAGTTGTGGCAATATAAGGCGATAAAAATCGGCTAGATCCGTCACCCGTTGCGGCGGTCACCGCCGTAGCGCGGGGCTCCTTTGGGGCACGGGGCCCTTGGCACGTGCCAATGTGCCCCCCCCCCCCCCCCTAAAGACGGGCTTGGATACGGTAACTTGGCGCACGTGGATGATGGCTGCAGGCAGCAACTTAGCTTTTAAAACTGCCGCCAAACCGTTACACATATAAAGTCACGGTTACTACTGACAGCCTATACAGGAACTCGCCCTCACCCTATCTAACGGTACCATCACCGAACCCCCGCGACGTACAGTTTAGTCACAATACATGCGTTATACATAGCAGACAGACGACAAACAAATGACACATCGTACCCAAGGCTCGACCTAACGGTCGGCCAAAACTGCACCAGTGTAATATTTTTTTCAAATAACTCCATGAAACATTGGCCGATTGTAATAACTTTTGGCACGTACCATAGCGAAGGAACTTGACGCAGATGACTGTAGTTCTGCCCACCTCACCTTAATAGATTTCCGACAATTTTGGTTATTTCGACGCGTTTTTGTTTAAAGATTGTACTGGACGAGCAGACGGTCGCGTAAAACCCGCAATGCGGCCTTGTAAGCTTGTACCCGGCAACGTAATAAGTGGTCATCATTTCATTAGTTACATCAGCAAATCTATACCTTAGCCTTGTACTCCTGGCACTCGGCATGTTTGACTGCCAGGTCGCGCCGGGTCTGTTCGAGTATGATGTGGTTCCTCTGCTGCAGGTGCTCCTTCTCATCATTCAGTGTATCGAGCTGGCTACGAGCTGACTTCAGCTGTTCTGACAGCCTGGCAGAGAGACCACCCACCGCTCAGACGAATAGTAACACAAATACAAGAAGCCCAGTTGTCGCTAGGATAGCCAACCGTACGAGTTGTCAGTGACCTTCAAGGTCATCCGAGGAAAATAATTTTCATTTTATTTAAAGGGCGTATGCTACTTCCCATTAGTGATTAATAATAACCTAGGCCCTATCTCGCACCGTTAAGCCACAATAGCGCGTACTGGCCTTCAACTTCAGCCAAGATCGATAATTTCCATCTCATGTGACAGGGCGTATAACACTTTCTATTAGTAATAATAATATTAACCTTGGCCCTATCTCTCACTGTTTCCGAGATATGTCCAGTTTTCCGTTGAAAAACGCACATTTTTCCTACCCTCTCCAGTTAACCGCCAATTTGCAAATGTTCCACTTGCACTAGATGGCTGAAATTTTGCATGCCCGAGTTTAACACCCATGGCTTATTATTCGTGTAAAAAGTGTTCCTTTATGCTCTAAAGCTTAGCTACAATACATCCGTTACAGAGAGACGGACGGACAAACAGACGGACAGACTACAACCATGCCAATAGCTCGACAGTTACTTAAGTACGGTCGGCTAAAAAGAAAGCCAAAATGTAAATTTATACAGCAACATGCAATCCAACGTTCAAACGAATAGCAAGTGCTGTACATTATACATTACAAAAGAATGAAAGCTCCGTTTATGTGTTAAACGAACGGGTCTTACAAACTGAAATACACACAACGTAGTCTACTGCTCTAAGACTGACCAGTATAGCCAGGTGGCCATAACAAACAAAAACGAAGTCAAGAATTTTGGTAAAATGTTTCAATGTCCGTTTAAAGTCAACTTCGTCGGAAACCGGAAGACTACCGGTATCAGTATTAACCCAGAAGATTTTGTAGAAATTTGAGTTTTGCATAGGCCCTAAAAGAAATGCAAAAGTTGAGTGATGGATGACAAGTAAAAATATTGCAACGGCGTAAAAAAGAAATACTCTGTGCCATGCACCAAAACATTAACGTTCTGCAATATAAAACACCTACTAGGCTACAGAAAAAAATTGTATGCTTATACAAATTCATCAAATTACAACTTTTGTTAATTATTTTGCGCAGTTTTTATCTCTTATCGACTAACCTGCTATTGTCGAGTTTCAGTTGGTCGGCTTCAATTCTCACCTGCTCTAGACACAGCTGAAGGTCTGCAAGCTGCTGCCGCAACTCAGCATCATTTTGTGACGTCATATCATATTCATCCGACCCGTACCTGTCTCACACCATGAATCCCACAGCACTTCTATAATAACATCAGTAACATTGTTGGGCAAAAGATTCCGCCTATAGCAGCACATTTTAGTAGCGTTGTCTGCCTGTCGTCTGTCGTCTTTCACATTCGTGCACCCCGCTTAAACCGTTCAAATGATTTACATGTCATTTGTCAAATACACTTGCGGGGTCCAGTGGCACTGGGTCCCTGGCCTCCAGGAAAAGGAAAATTTGAAAAAAACCCAGCCAAAACGTATAATTGCCTAGCCTACATACGATTCAACAGGAGCAGCGCCGATCAGCGATTCCGCGTTTTAGCAAATTACTTCAGTTCTCGTTAGACTTTAGTTCATTGGCCACAAATTGGCATCTGATGACCGTCTGTCAGCAGTCTAAAAGCCTGGGTCAGCAGTCTCGAAATTTCCGAAGAATTTTTCAAAGTTTGGCCTAAAATCAAAGATCTTCCAAAGGTCTTACAGCAAGTTTGGATGTTGCGGGCACAGATATCACCTGAACCAAAGTCGGTTAAAGCTGTGTTACTATTAAGTTCAATACTTCTTCATTACAACTGCTAGAATGTATCATTATATCTACTATTTAACAGACTAATATAGACGAAAGTCAATAAATGAAGTGTAAGGCCCACACTAGTATGTCATTTATTGATCTTCCGACGTCGACGACCGCGACTAAGCGACTACCGTCCAGTAGGCCTACTAACTAGAATCTAGCTGTGCATTGTCATCAGTTGAAATAAGTTTAGCGAATATTCTGAGTCAAAATTTAAAAACAACAAGAAGCCCAGCTATCGCTAGGAAAAGCCGACCGTGACGCCTACGTTCGCGCCCAGCCTCCGATTTCCAGTCACAGAGAGAAAACGATTTGTCAGAGGTGACACAGTTCAAGGTCATTCAAAGTGTATGATTTTCATGTCATTTGAAACCCAATGTGAGACTTCCTATCAGTGATTAATAGTAACCTAGGCCATATCTCTCACCGCTTCCGAGATATGACCAGTTTTCCGTTGAAAAACGCACATTTTCCTACCCCCCTTGCATTCAACCCCCAATTTGAAAACGTTCCGATTGGAGTAGATGGCTGTAATTCTGCATGCCCGAGTTTAAGATCCATGACTAATTTTTCGCGTAAAAACTTTTCCCTTACTCCCTACCCGTTAGCCACAATACATCCGTTACAGACGACAGACGGACGGACGGACATACAGACGGACGACAACTCATGCCAATAGCTCGACCTTTACTAATGGGGTGTTTACACGATCCAGCAAACGTCCAGCAAACTTCCAGCAAATGCATTCAAAATACACGTGATAATGCTGGATCGTGTGAACGCCCTATAAAGTACGGTCGGCTAAAAATCTAGAAATGTGCATTCGGAAGAAAAGCGTTTTTCAACAAGACATTTGGCAACGTGTATGCAGAATCGCGTAGCGATGGACTAAAATTGAAAATAAATTAATTAGAATAATTGCCCATTGTTTCTGTCACTAGCAACGAAAAGTACTTAGTCGACTATTGCCAAAATGCAATATATTGCGAACTGTTAGCATACCTCGGCTACACTCAGCAACACTGAACGTACAAGATTTACTTTCGGCGCTGTTTTGTTTACCTTCCTTGTATTGACGACACTGATGACGTAGCGTTCGCTTTACGTCATGGATTACTCGAAGCAATAAATAAGCAACGTGAAAATCAGGTATGGTGAAATTTCTGTTGAAACTTGAAAGACCCACTCCCGCCATTCATTCGTTTGCGTCAATTTGATACCGAAGTGCTCTGCAGAAACCCGACATTTATATTTGCACAGAACAAAAGCCCATGTTGACTGGAGACCACCTTAGAAATTAACGCGGCAGACTTAGGTATACCTGTAAAAGGCTGTAAAGTCTCTCGTATCTGTGGCGTTCCCTACCAATTACTATAAGCGTAAGTAATTGCATATACGTAGACACCTTAGTACACAAGAAAAACAAGCCAAATTTATTTGATAATTTTATTTAACAAATAAAGTTCCTTTGTCACCAGAACCCTCTGCGCTAGCTAGTGTTGGCAATCCCATGATCCCGAATCCCGGGATTGGCGGCGTCCCAATCCCGGGATTTCCGGATTACAAAAATTCGTTAAAATAGAACTTTTTCGAGGCTGAATGATATATTACAATAATAATAATATTATGCTGGCCGTCTAATTAATAAAATATTTCACGCGCGTTATATTATCCTTGCTGTGAACTGTAAGTTGTTGTGTGACCGGTAGGCCTAGTGAATGATTGCAATCGCGGGATTGAATTTTCTATCCCGGGATCCGGGATTGAAAAATGTGTAATCCCGGGATCCCGTTTCAAAATTAGGGTCACAGAATAATCACAGTTTCGCTATCCATAGTAAACTTATTTTATGCATGAGGATGTAGTAGGCCGGCCCTACGGAGGTATTGCGAACATAGCGAGTGACTGACTGTAAAAATACAAATTACAGTGCATAACAAACAGTAGCACTTTGAAGCGCATGAAAATTTTATTCATTAGACGGTAAGAATTGTTATTTGAGTCATTTAACATTCAAAAAGTACAATTTTAACAAATTTTTGTAATCCCGAAATCCCGGGATTGAAACGCCGCCAATCCCGGGATTGGCGAAAACGGAGGGGATGCCGGGATATTGGATCCCGGCATTGCAGATACTAGTGACAGGCAGTCACTTTTTGCAGTGTACTGTGTTCTAATATATTTTCTGTATAGTCCTACTACATCCTACGTATAAAATAGGCCTACATCTACAAGGAATACTAAAATAGCGACTAATTTGTAAGCCTAATCTCGAAACGGGATCCTGAGATTCCGGGATTACAAATTTCAATTTTTCAATTTGAATTCAATTCAACTGCAATCACTAGCGCTAGCTTTTTAAGTTTAAAGTTGAACCATTCCGCTTTATCTCTTGCCCGGAGAAAACAAGAAGCCCAGCTGTTGCCGGGCAAGACGCGCTACAGCCTATACAGTTTCTGCTTTAAGGTCATCCAAGGTCGATGATTTTCATCACATCTGAAAGGGCGTATGCGATTTCCTCTTAGTGATCAATAGCAACCGTGACGCTATCTCGCACCGTTTAGCCACAGTACATTCGTGACATACAAACAGACGACAACCCGTGCCACCCAGCATAGCTGTATATAGCACGTCAAAAAGGAGGTACTACTGGCCTAACTACCAGACACAGACAAACTCGTTTCCAGGGATTACGTCACAATTTTTATTACAATAAGTCTACAACGATTACAGAATTACACATCACATCACACTGCGTCAACGTAACGCACGTCCTATATTACGACATACTGTGTAATTTGTGTAAGCTAATACTACAGCCACGAAAGACCGAATTACATAGTGTTCACACTGACAGATCACGCACGCACGAACGCACACTACAGGCCGAATTAAGCGGTATACAAAGCTATACATTAGTGCAAGACCACACTGCCAGATTCGGGACTTAACGGAGAGCGAAAACGCTGAACCTAAACGCTGTATTTAAATTAATATACATTAGATCGTTGCGTGAACGAATCAGCTGCAAACAGTAAAATGAGGACGGGTTTGCCGTTTGCCGTATCACGAAGTCTCTCAAACTATACGTACACAACAGCGATATTTTGCCATTTTTGTGCACTTTGAAAACGAAAATTATACACAAGAAATGCAAGAACAACGACTACATCAAAAATAGGCCTAACCCTGGATTAGAATTTCTCGAAAAATCTGAGTCACTATTGTTATCACCCGTTAAAGGGGTCTCAAACGTCGCCAGGAGTAAGAACTTAAATTTAAGAACAATTCGTGGACAAAAATGCAAGCTGGCGGCGTGTCGAGAAAGACCAACGCGACAGCAATAACAGTGCACATTCTGAAGCGTGGTATCACAAAATATCGTTCTATGTTCTGAACTGCTGGAGAGCGTTAACTCCCCTCCTTTAGTTGTTTTCCCGACATCACACAACAATGTCAGTTTCTGAACGACTTACATCACTATTTTGAACGGACATAAAAAAATTCACCACTGGCTATTTCAAAAAAAAACGTGATAAAATTGTCAGTACGACTATTGTTTGACTGGGCAACATAAAGGCGACTTCATGGATCAAAAATTTGCCATTGGTGATAGACCAACCAGCAAATTACTACTATATATTTCCTTTTTCAATTTTCGTTAAACTGAAGCCATTATAACTAACAGCGTTGACAATACAAAAGCCCGATTCCCTCGGTTCCACTTAAGGGGCTACAATTTCCGCAGCAGTTTTATCCCTGTCATACAACCAAAAGCATCAGCGCATAAATGGAAATCAGGAAACGGCGTTATTACAATACGTCCGGCACAAACGTCATGTGTCAAATATATTTTATCTGGACGTCACTTGTTCAATTAACGCCTACGATTCGTTCGTGACAACACAGGACATTACATAAATGTGCAACGATCGACTGATCAATCAACTGATTAACGCGCAGACTTAACAGCTAATTATTTAAACCAGCAAATAGGAATCCTTTTAGTTTTTAAATCAATGTATGCACAGCAACGTCGTTGGTTGAAAATTCCAGCAGAATTCTGACAGTTGCAAATTTATAATTTGCCGCTAAATTTCACCATAATGGCAGTTTGTCGACCTCAAATTTTGCTTTTTTGGAGAAAATTTTTCGACCAAAAAATTTTCACACAATTTTTCAACAGCCGACAAAATTTAAGCCTCACTCTTCCCTCCCTGGCCACAACGTCACTGAAAATGCAACAAAGCACCGAAACGAGGATCAGTACGTTATAGCAAAGTGCCCAGTTGTCACTCTGTCTATAGAGAAATTAGTACATTAACACCTGTAGTCACTCTCAGTTCAGCGATCCACTCTAATGTGACAGCAAGTGCTTGTGATAACAACCGAACTGATTTCAGAAGTCCAAAAAACTATCCACGAATGTAACCATCAAGTGACATATATTAACCAATTAAACTGTGCATTCTGATCGTTGTTTAGCAATACATAAACTTCACAATTTCCACCTTTTCAGCTATAAATTTGCATGCAACTCGGGGCACAAAAAACCGATGAGATTTATTTTTGTGGGGGGAGGGGAGAAAGTACGATAATGTTAAAACCTTCCTTCTGAAGTAGGAAACAAAATACTCCGACACTGTTTTATTACAAATTTATCTTGTTAATAGTGGTTAACAATCAGATTGCAAACTATAACATATTTTTCTGCATTTTACATATGATATGTTGAGGAAAATAGGGTTCCTCCTGGGCTACCATTCCCTAGTAATGAGTACCACTCGCCGTTCCTAGGCACGAACACTACCCATCGTAAAACGTGAAGTTTCTGCTCTCACTAATACTCACGAGTTGACAGTAACGAAAAATTCGCTCAGCACCACACCAAAGACAAGCAATCGGCAACAATCAGCTAAACCACACACGATCACTCCACATGATGACGAATTTCACCAGTCAAAAGGACAAAGCAAATAAAATGAAAAAGTGCAACACCGATTACGGTCTAGACATCTGTGTCTGAAGATCTATCATTTTCATACTCTGGCTAGGTGCATATTTTGCATTGCAGTGACTTTGTGCATAAAGATGTGCTGACTACTGCAGAGAAACTAAAAGCTCTGCCACATTCAGAGTTCAAAAACGTTTTTTTTCAAAAGCTCAATCCGGGTAGTTTTGGGGTTTTATTGGACTTATAGTAGCTTTTGAAGCAAGCAGTCCTAGATACTGGCAAATAAAGATGTAACACAGTAACGTTAACACAAGACCTGTTGTTAATTTTTTACAGAACAAAAACAATGTAGACAGACAAAGAGACAAATGTATGATCAACAAAATCAATCAGCACAAACGTAAGGATTCTTCAAAGTTCAAAGTACAAAAGTATAGCAGTTCTTTCAGAAGTCATCACGTGCTCACTATTGACCTTTCTTCACCTGTAAACATCCGCATGTCAGTTTGCACCACTTATTGTATTTTTTCACCGTTTATAGTATCAGCTGCAAATAAAAAGAGTACAGGGTACTTTAGTTTGTCAACCTGCACATTTTCTGTATACTGAAGGGCACACTTTTGTATCTGAAGCCTGTTTGACTGCTAACAAAGCAAAAATGGCACATATGTGTTACATCAGGGCATTCAGAGTTAGCCAATAACAGTGGTTTTAAGCTAAGAGAAACAAGAGTCTGGACCAAAAATTCACAATCGAAAGTGCAATTATGCTGGGTACAGTTCGAATGTTAAACACAGGAAACTATCTACAAGGTGGCTTGTAAAAATGAAACATACATACTCTATGTAAAGTGAGCAATCGGGCTATTTTGGATACATTAGCCTTGATCGCTGCAGCGAATAGGGGCAAATTATTCAAGTGTCCAACATGACCATCATGCACTGCAATGACAAACGCTAACTGCGTCCAGAACTGTCCGAATGCTCAATCTACAAAACCTTTTTGTGTATCACCTGTACATACTGTACAAATGGATCACGTTGTTAATAATAGCCTAACTAACTACTGTACTTTACACGCAGCTAGACAACCAAGCGACACGGTGCAAAATGAGACATCGAACAAAATCACAATAAACAAAATGTCTGCAATAACGACAGAACTGCGATGTCTGTCGGTAAGTATGTACAGACAGAAATAAACTCCGAGAATTCTAAAGCAGATTAATGCACAAAAATTATCGGAAAAATAATACCTCTGACACTGACGCGTACAGTATCAACAGTTATTTTGCTGGCAAAAAGTCAAATGAAACTGATTTTGAGTACACTAGCTCAGATTTCTAATCTGAATGACTCAGACATAAACATGTCTCAGTTTTGAAGACTTTTAACATTTCATGATATTTTCCGGAATTACTTTTTGCACATGCGAATAGCACAGAAAGTCACGCACTGGAAAAATATATGGACACATGCATGAAACTTGCAACAAGGACAAGACAATGAATCCGCACACAAAATACAAAAAAGAAAATATATTATGATGATTGCAAAAAATTCCGAATACGAAAAAATGCAACTCCAAGTATCACGCTAAAAGCATCTTGAATGCCAAACTTTGAATTAAATTTAACACAAATCGAGAATCTGAATTTAATACTAATACTACTAATGATAACAATATTTATATAGTGCCAATGTCTTGGCAGTATATTTGCACTGTATTTGTAAATCAAAAACCTGAAACATAAGTGACAGAAAATTTCCGTTCTGTGTTTAAGAAAAACTAAACTAAATACAACATACAAAAAAATTCCAACAGCCACATTCCATAATGCCTTAACCAAACTAAAACAAACAACTACAGCAACAGAAGTCAACAACAAAAGCCAATCTGCAATTACACAAAAGCAACACTAAAAGAGATTAGTTTGTATGTGTACAGACAGTTCAATTCAAGAGAAATATTAGATTAGACGCAATCTGCACATCTGAACCAAATGTGTAATTTAATTTACTTATGCATGCATGAGTAGTAAGAAACGGCATGGCAAAGATCTAGCAACACAAGAACTTTACTGCAGTCAAATTAGAAAAATAAAAACATACAAGTAGTGTCAACATTTATAAGAATCCGACACTTATTCCGAAAATAGGTGATTTGGCAAAAGCAAATTAATCCAAACTCTGAATCAAACGTCACTGGATAGTACGTCGGAGTCTGTAATTTTTAAAACGTTGCAGCAGTACACAGATTTCACTACGATTATTATTACTAGAGCTTAACTACAAAGGGCACACATGCAAACGACACTGTGAAGCCATCCGAGATAGAAACGATAAGGCAGACGCACAAACAAGAACAAGAACAAGCACAATCAACAGTAACAACAACAGCAATCAGACATAGCATCTCCTAAACCATTCATTGGGTCTAATCCGTCGACAACACATTCATTCAGTGTTAAATAACAAAAAGCGACAAGTTTGCAACTGACATGATTAAATGTTAACTGTAATAACATAATTGTATCATCTTATTCCTCGCTGTTTTTTTCTTGCAAATGTGTCAGTTACTCCACAAAATGAGCATTAATTGAAAACTTTTTATTGCTAGATAGTGAGTTAAGTTAATTTATTATGTACAATGCATATCTAACAAAAGCTCAGCTGTACAGACGTACCATTTATGCCGCAGAACTGAATTCCAAATCGTATGAAAATTGAAAAGCAAAGTATAGTTTGCAGCAAAAAACTAGATGGCTGTGGGACACAGAATCCCAGTCAAAAAATAGCCAAAATAAGCAATAATCTCCTAAATGTATCATAAACTAAGGAAATGGAATGATACAGAGTCAGAAGATCGACTGGCCAAAGCTAGCAAATAGATCACATGACAGACATATGAAAAACTAATGGTATGGTATGCTAGTAGGACAACTATTTACCTAGAAAATGCCAAGCAGAAAAAACCAAATTAAGGTAATGTCCCACGCAACCAATTACATGCTCTGACGCCACTTTCCTAGAGCCAGCTTCAGCCGAAATCACCCACAAAAAATTGGCAGCAACATCTTAATTTCATCTACCACAGCCAAATTGCCACACCTGAAAAAGCACATGATCTTAATATTAACATTATGCACAATGCACAACTATGAATGCTATCTTCTATGTCTTCAGTAATTCTCACACAATTTAGTATTTCTGCAAAACAACTGAGCCAAAATATCACTGATGGTTGACCACTCGTCAAAAAAGCAACAAACAGCAAATCAATACCCAACAAATCAAATTAGTCGACCCTTGACTCTGAATTAATTATTTACTCAGAAATTCAATAAGAAGTTTGCTGTCAGTCTGGCTTCTTGTTAATAATAAAACAAATTAATTTCAATTAAATACACTTACTAATTGTATACAGCATAAGGTCAAACATGTTACCAAACTGCTACATTTTCTCACTGTTATCTGGACAACCACTTCACATGACATACTCCAACAAAACAACGCACAAATGGCAAATTTACCGACAAGACAGCAAATGCACACGACAGATGGTGGATATGATGTAGAATTCATAGACATACAAACACTCACTGAATGCTAGCAAATAACATGCACAAGCTGCAATATTAGCAAAACAAGCAGACGCTGAATCTGTATAAAAATTAGAAAGTGCACGATGATGACGTTAAGTTAAGGTTTGATTAACAACTAGATATCATACTTAGGATCTGTGGGAAGTTGTTAAACGTTAAATCACTGCTCAAAGACAAACACGACTGGTCTAAGAACAAACAAATGTTTTACTGACAAACAGAAATGAAATGGCATATGATTAGCATATATATTAATAATTATTATAATAATTCAGATGGCACACAATTAGCATTTAGATTGCACATGTACTACAGTAACAAACAAATAACGTGCTGTAAAAAATTTTAATCTGCTGATCAACAAAAAATATGCATTATGCATGTACGCAATGCAAGCAACTGCAGCTCCAATAAAATAGTTGCTAGCATCAGGGTATGCACAGTGAAAGATGCAACTATGCTAGGTTCTAGTGACTAACTCTAAAACTGACTTCTTAGATATTCCAATATGCTTCTATAATAGTAATACACATTCTATTGTGCCATATTATGCAATTCGATTATTCGATAGATGTAGTCATGCTTTGAATATCCTAGAATAATAACTTTTACAACTTGCATGCACTCCTGAATCCTTAACAATCCTGAAACACAGCCTACCAAGCCACATAGGCAAGATGAAAAACACAACTGGGTTCTAAGGGCTCTAAGCAGAAACTGCTGACAGCAACTTGAAAAAATATGTAACATGATCAAATACTATAACAGACATGTTCTACAGACAGTTAAGAACTGCACCGATTGCAAAATTGGATTTCTGAAATAGCACTCAATTCACCGAACATTGCCACTATCTGTATGCAATCCACTATGCAAAAACAAAGTTCGCATGGATATGTAGAAATCCGACTTTATGAAACTCACAAACCGTGGCAGCGGTAGCATGCAGTAAATCCTACATTACAAAATGCAGACTGTCCGAGACATAAACCATCACAGTACATTAACTAACACTGTCCTCAGTTGCATTGGAAACTGATGATGGCTTGATTCCATTCACTTCTGCTGGCTCTTTGTCATGTGATGTGACTTTTGGCACAGCGTCAGGTGACCTCTGCAACTTGTTGATGGCATTCTCGTCGTGAACGGTTTTGCTGGTAGCGACTCGTCTCCGTAGCCAAGGATGGTTCAATGCCTGCGGAGGTGTCATCCGCTTCGTCGGATCCCACTCGAAACAGCGGGAAAGAAACTCGACAAACAGTGTATCCTCGCAGCCACGGAGTGCCTTGGCAAGGTCGCGAGACGCAGGCGGACCTCGATACTTTCCACGACCAGAACGTCCCCCGGACAGCTGGTAGCGTCCACCCGGACTCGCCGTGAGCGAACAGTACCTTGGAAATCCCCGAGAGCTGATGAAATGCCGCGATCGCTTGCAGACGTCAAGGAGTGACTGAGATGGCATGCCAATGACCTCAATGACGCACGCCAGCTGGTCCGCCTCATCCTCGCCCGCAAACAACGGCGTCCCAGTCGAAAGTTCTGCCAGGATGCAGCCAAGGCTCCACATGTCGATCGGCATTCCGTAGCGCCCACCAAGTATCACCTCTGGTGCCCGGTAAAACCGCGACTGGATGTAAGTATAGACACGCTGGTGCTCGTAACAGCTAGAGCCAAAGTCAATCACCTTATGCACACAAATACATACAGATGTATAACAGAGTTTTTGACAAGGCCTCCTGCCATAAAACACAAAAAATAGAACCACAAAAAATAATGAACAATAACTAAGTATCACTGTTATGCACACATAACAACAAGAAATTTGAGCTAATGCTCACGAGACGTGTGAACGCCTATAGCAGTTCCGGTTCAGTAGTTTAGCTGAAAATTAGGGTGTTCATGCTAGATTAATATACAAATACCAAATTCTCTATCTGGATCGCATAACGATAGTTGTGTGGTGCCAGCTTGTGAATGATATAGACTTGCGTCGCAAACCGAAATCGCCAAAAAATCCATAAAATCCCCCATTTTGGCGTTCAAGGTCATTCAAGGTCATTGAATTCGGCGCCAATCGAGAGCCAGTGTACGACTTCCTATTAGTGATTAATAGTAACCTAGGCCCTATCTCGCACCGTTACTGCGATACAG
>Ga0209367_1005922_pt1 | contig 16931 bp, 15 predicted proteins | sample WorMetLIZISLAND2_FD_187412 | JGI IMG/M metagenome (GOLD analysis project Ga0209367, IMG submission 187412) | Marine gutless worms symbiont microbial communities from Max Planck institute for Marine Microbiology, Germany - Olavius geniculatus... ... | reverse complement strand
TGTTTGAGAAGTTCAGTCAATGAAGAAGAACGATAGGCCTGCTGCATTACGACTCTGGCAAGTGCGTGCTGTACTCGCTGAAGGCGAGATATGTGTTTCTGTGGACACCCGAAAAGGATCGAATTCGCATAATCAAGCCTTGCCGACACCAAAGCAGAAGCAACAGTGTAGACTTTTTTTTCCGGACACGGTGTATATTAATCTTATACATGTGACTGATTGTTAGTATTTCTATTTAATTTTTTATAACTTTTTCTGTACTTTGTGTGCGATTTAATATTAAACAGTGTGCACGACACAAACTGGTTTAGTCTACAGGGTGGGCCAAAAAACCGGACCTGTTTGAGCGTTGATAACTCAACGATGGTTATTGGTAGAAAGACGTGTGATACGTCAAAAGTTTCAGAATGCTGTAAGGAATAAATGACAAATTTGCATATTGAAGCATTTAAATATTCTTTGCCTAATTTGCACAAATATTCGTCACCCCTGAAATTTTGCCATATTTGACTGTAACACATGGATTTAACATGGATATTTGAGCTTTTATAACTTAGCGATGGTTATTGATGGAAAGACGCTTAATATGCCAAATGTTTCGAAATTGTGTACTGAATAAGTGTACAACTTGCCTGTCTCAGCATTTAAATATTCTTTGCCTGATTCACGCAAATCTGCCCCACCCCGAAAATCATGCTAAATTGGCAGTAACACATGAATTTAAGTTGATTTTCATTCAGCATACAGTGAACTATCAACAACCATTAACACATATGTTGAGTTTAAATGAAATTCGACATAGGCAGTTGCCCAGCTTTTGCATTGATAAGCGTCATTGGTCCTTTTTGGCAGCTGATCGATCACTGGAGTCAATGTGTTCAGGATCAGCTGAGCCCAGCATTCGATTAGCTCACATTTTAGCAGGTCAGTTACTGAAATTTTGTGACCATGCTATCTGTTGCAATGCTTCCACACTGAACAATTCACAAAATTTACATCTGGACTTTTTGGAAGCGAGTATTTGAGTTCAATGAACTCGGGCACATTGGAGTGCAGACAAATGCCTAATTTCAGGGGTAATGAAGATTTATGCAAATTAGGCAAAGAATATTTAAATGATCTGCTATGCAAGTTCGGCCCTTTTTGTCTACAACATTCTAAAGCTTTTGACGTATAACACGTCTTTCTATGGTAACTATCGCTGAGTTATCAATGCTCAAACAGGTCCGGGTTTTTTTGGCCCAGCGTGTATAATAATCAATATGCTGAGTAGTTAACCTCCTCAAATTTCGGGTTGGCCTGCATGACAATCCCATCAGGTGAGATGCTGCTGATCTCGTACACTGCTGAGCAGTTGGAGTCCAAGTCTGATGCAGATGCAAGAAGGAATGTACTAGAGACGTTCGACTGAGAAATGAGTCTTGCTGAACCTTCCTCCAGTTTAGCCACCGACACATCACTACTCTCCTCACCTAAAAGCAACATACACATTCAAACTATATAGCATCTAGGAAAAATCAGTGTTCATAATCATACTGTTGCACTTAATATAAGATTTCAGTAGAAAAAATGAATAAACCTCCATCGACAACAATGCTGACACCTGGCTAATACAGCAGATATAATAACTGTTCCTTAAGCCTTGCTCACGTTTCCAAAAATTTCATTAAAAAAAGGATCGAATGGTTTGGATTTAAGAACCATGTAGATCTGTATCCTAAATTAGACTGTCACAAAAATCCTACTAGTCAGGCCTTATGCCATTATCCATGTTAAATTTCAAAAAAATCTGTTCATAAAATGGTCAGATATGCTGGGAAATGTCAATATACACCCTATCTCCTAATGGTAAAGAATAATCTGCAATGCACAAGACTCCAAATCGCCCGCAAAGTTTAACAGGTTCCAACATTGGTCATGTCCAATCTGTTCACGAAATTGCACAAAAATCCTCTCACAACTTTTGTAGCAATCCAGGAGACAATCAAACAGCCAGAAAAACAAGCAAACTGAGTCACATCAGCTACTTCTTCGCCAGAGATGACAAACACAAACATTCACATCTTATTAGGAGGTTCCCACTCTTTTACTGACAAAAAATCCAGGACTCTCCAGGACCCCATGACAAATTTTTCAAGACCCTGTCATAGCCCATAAATGTTTAAATATAATGAAAAAAGTATTTAAACAAGAAAAGCAAACAGAAAAAATTTTCTGAACTCTTGTACGCAGTATCTAAGTAAGCAACAGTCAACACAAACTGGGTGATATACTATTGCTGCTTGTTTTCCATTTAAGCCTATAAAATGTGTGATTTTCAAGGATATTTTTCCAGAACTTTCCAGAACCAAAGTGATTTTCCAAGACTTTCCAGGTCCTGGAGTTTCTAGGACTTTCCAAGGAGCATGGAAACCCTGTATTAGACACATGGCATGGCACAAAATAATGTCCACAGTAATGAACTGAAAGTGAATTAGTCAAATCTAAATATCAGAACTTCCTCAAAACTTAACAGCTGAAGCACACAACCAAATAAAGGAAGTAACGGAATGTCTCACCACTAACTGCGACTGAGAATGGCACATTGAGCGTAATGCCAGAGCACAAGAGCTGTGACCACTGAACCAACTGTTCCGGCTTAGAGATGTCATCTGATTCAGTGGGCAGAGAAACCAACGTCGACATCTGACTTGCTACATCGACGTTCTGCAGCTGAATTACCTTCACTTGCTCCAGCACGTCTGACATACCACACAGTCATCAGATTCGAAAGCATCAACAACGATACACTGACAGCAAAACTATTCAACTTCACACAATTACCAGTGTATGGTTTCATGTTGTCTGATTTTTCTCACAATCCTTTAGTGCAAACACATCCAGTATGAATGCATAAATTTAAATTGAAACAAAGACAAAATGCACAACCGTCAATTTCTGCAGCTCTAGTTTTTGTCTTATGATGATTTTCAACTTCATGGTAAACCTACCATGAGCTACAGAATAAAACAAAGAATGGGACGACTGACTAAATACCTGGAAATGTCATCTGTTGATAGCCTGGGACGTGTCGTTTCATTGACCACCATTTGCCACGTAGCCATTGAGGCGACCGCACACTACACCCGTCACAACAGCAATGCGTCTTAACGCCAGTAAAAGTAATTTATTAGGCAAAATAGCTCTAACGCAAGCAATTCCACGTATAGCTAGTAACCACCAATTTCTCTATGTAATGTACAGTCTGTCATCTGTCCGTTTGTTGTTGTTGTTGTAGCCCACAGCTCCCCTCTTTCGTCAGTTGTCATCGAGCTTGAGAAAATCAGTCACTGCGTCTGGATCGTCCCATAGGTCTTGAGTTGTCAGTTGTGTCGGGCATGCAGGGCACCGGAACAAATGTTCAACGGAGTGTGGTACCACTCCACAGTCCGGGCAAACATCTGTCATGCCTGCAGTGATGCAGGCCTTGTCTGTTTGTGCTAGAAGCGTTCAACAGATTTACAGGGCATTTGGCAAGTACACTCAAGAGGTCAAGTGACTCCACACAGAGAGATTTGAGGATTAAGCCCGCCTAGCATAAACTTGCACCTGCCTACTTATGATTCACCATATGGCAGAAACAATCGGCAAATTCGGTCATTTGTTAATGTGTATCGCAGTAAGAATGTACAGAATGTTGATAGGGCTGCCAACCTGGGCCACTGATCTGCCAACTCCTTCCAGTTTACAGCGCTCTCTTCGGTAGCCTCAGTCTCCAGCAGCCTGCAACAGACAGCCGTGACAACTTGGCGTTACATTTACCACAGAGCACAACAAAATGACACTGCTGACACGACATGAATCAGCCAAAATACTTTTACATTAAATTGGCGCCAATGCAGAAAATACACTGCAGCCAGAGAAAAGCAGCAAAATGCAAAATGTCATGGAACGCACAATAGTTAACACCATTCAATAATATGCAGACAATTTTATACAAGTGAGTCATCCCGCTTGATGTATAATAAATACTTCATGGGAAAGTTCGATCACTTGCACTAGTGCTGACAATGAAAATCAACAGCAAAAAAATCAAACAAACAAACAAGTAAAAAATCAAAAGAACTACGTGCACAAGCAAACAAAATATTCATACTCACTGAGGAGTGCCACAGGACATTACCACTACACTGTCACTCTCGGTCTCCAAGCAGTGTCTCAGCATTTACGTCTTTCGTCATTCACATCCAGACTTACTAGACTCAAAAGTCAGCTCAAAAGTTGAGCTCCTAGAAATAATGCTAACTGTTTCTCTCTTCTCTTATCTCTTCTTATCTTTCTTTCTCTCTTCCATCGAAAAAAACCATGATAAGGCTGCTACTAGAAGTCTCCATTTGACTCTGTCATGCATCATGGCCATCTCTTTGTCAAATTGGATGTTTCTTGTGTCTATGTCTTGCTTTATATTCTCTATCCATTTCTTTGGTTGCCTTCCTTGGTCTGGCTCAGTTAGCAGTGTTGTTGATTGCATCAACAAAGTTAATCAACACCAGGCCCGGTTAGTACTTGGATGGGTGACCATCCTGGTATGTAACCAGCCACCCAGGTCAACTCAGCCTGGCCATCCCTCCGTGGGTAGGCACAATGAGTACCAGCGAAGACTGGGACATAAACAGGCACACCACGCAATGCACTAGTCTCATATCCGTAGTCTCGCAGTGCAAAACAGATGTCTGGCTGAGGGCTAAGAAAACAGAGATCAGTGCCACCCAATAGGCCTTAAGACTCGAGAAGGACTTTACGTTTTTATGTTTATTATAGAGCAACGCATCACCTTTACTGGCAGCCGTTCACTTTCCATTCTTGAAACATGTCCAATTTAGCTAAACCCATCTATAATGATAATATTAGTGCTGTCAAAGCATTAATATTTTTAACAGAGTTAACGCATGCGTTAATGCATTAATTAATGCACCATGATACTGTTAATGTTGTAGATGGACTACATCGAGATGGTGACTGAAATGACGACCAATAAACTTGGGGCCAGGTTGCAGTGATGAAATAGCAACAAGACAATTTTTAATGACTCAAATATCATTCAATCGTCAAATAACTGCAGTTTTATGGAATGTTGGAACTCTTTATTCACAGAATTTAGTAAATTTACGTATGTGTGTTAATTTTTTGAAATGCATCAAGTCAATGTGTTAATTCAGCAGCTGTAGATAATATGATAATGAAAGTCATATAAAAAAGAATCTGACTTAGCGAGCAGGTGCATGTCATCGTTGCGTGTCCAGTCGGCTCCACCTTTCTGCTTCCAGTTGAGGTAGTTGAGCCACTTGGTACGGCACTGTTTCTCCGACCTTGTGCCGACCTGTTCAGCAACCTCAGCCCATGACAGTCCGCTCGTCACACTCTGACCTAAACACACACACACACACACAGATATCAGCACCAGATGCACATCACACCATGTTGTACCACTTGCGAAATTTACAGTGCCCCATTGTCAGCATTCATCATCACCAAATTAGAGTTGTGGAAATTTATAATATGGTGGAGATTATTGCCAGACCAAAAAACAGTTTAGTTGATGGCTAGGATGCTAGCGTGATTGATTTTTTTATGTTTATGAACTTAATATTAATAAAGACAATTTTATGTTGGAAAAAGTACTAGAACCATGACACTCATTACAAATGAAGATCATGAGTGGTCTAGAAAGTCAATACATAGACCAAAGATGAAAAGCTGTAAGGTTAAGATCACAATCAATGTTGGAAGCTTCACAGAATACAAATGCTTTCAGTTGTTAAGACAGCTACAACTCGAAAACTGGAGAAAACTGAAAACGGAAACCAACTGCGGAAATGATAATTTTTGACATATTTGGTCATGCTGTGATCTGAACTTTTGATACCAACACCTATTCATTAGTCCACCCGGAAATGATAGTTTTCGGGAGGACTTAAGTTCTATTGCAGATGTTTCTTTTTTTTCCTTTCAACGCGATGCATCTGCCGATTGGCACGAAATTTTGCACGCTGATCATTACTAGGTCGCATTTTATAATGCTGGTCCAAAATTTCGGGGGCCTACCCCCAAAAAATTTTACGGGCCAAAAACATGCAAAATTTGGCCCGATTTCGGTCAACTTCAAATTTTGGTGGTGAATATCTTCAGAAAGAATAAAGATATTTGAAATTGGTCAAGTACATTTTGTATCGTGATTCCTTCCGCGTGGGGTGAAATAAGTTTGATGAACTTTGGTCCAGTAATCAAAGAGATTAAGCGGTAAAATCGTACCCACCCAAATTGACTTTTTCGGAAGACCATATTCTGGCCCCTAGAAGATGCTGCGCCCCCAAATTTTTACATGGGTTAGAAAATGAGCAAGTCTTACTAGCGCACCCTCCACCGGGACAGGGCCCCCTTACAATTTTTTTTCAAAGGGCGGTCAAAAATTTGCTCAAAATTTAGTAAATGCACCTCTATAACTTTGCCCGTAGTGGGAGTAGCCCCATGATACTTTGCCACGTGACGTGCCTCTAGGTTGGGGTGTTAACGCGGGTACAACTTTTGGGGGATGCCACCCCCTTGAAATTTTGAAGGACAAAAACGTCCAAAATTCGGTGCGATTTAGAACAACTTTCGAGTTTGACCGCGAATATCTCCGGAAGGCATGAAGACATCGAAAAGCAGTCAACGGCTTTATCAAGGGCTATTCATCCCGCATTGAACACAAAAAATTTGTGAACGTTGGTCCACTAACAAAAAGTTATAGGTGTGCATGTTGACCCACCCTATGTCAACATTGCACGTTCTGCATACGTTAATGCATTTGAGTTTGGAACACGTGACTTTATCACTAGGGGAATTTCACAACCCTCAAATTTTCCTCCCAATCGGACTAAGGGCGAAGGGCGGACTCGTGTTGGGCTTTGCCCCAAATTTATAGTTTCATCGATGTCCCAAGATGTGGTACAAACAAAAAATCAAGGTCACAGTCAGCTAAGCCATCAAACATTGTTTATGTTCTGCAAACGCCCATAAAATACAACCAATTATCAATTTTTATATTTCAAACACCATTCTTTGCCACATAACGAATTTCAAAGACATAAAACAAACACCTAGTAAAGTACAGTCTGTATTTTGTGCTAATAAAAATACAATGGCAGATTCTATGTTGGTGATAAGCATGAGACAAGAAATGCACGGTGTGTACTGTACAATAATGAAACTACCTGGACTTGCACCGGACAAACGGTAAACAACTTCAGTTAGTTTCTTTTCCTCCTCCGCAAACCACTTACCTACATTGTCGCACATTCAATTCAGTCAATTTGCACAAATTCAGTAAGATGCAGAAATGTCTTACTCAGCCAGAAGCATTGCAGCGTAACAAACTGTTGGATATGAAATAATTCTGTTACATAAACTCCGTCAGTTATCGACTCAGGTTAAATAAATGAAGCTTTATATTAGCAGCCTATTTCATTTATATTAGCAGCCTAGAGTGTAACACAGTAATGCAAAAAACCAAACGAACCATGCCCTTAATACTATATCACACTGTCTCGAAAATCCTAGCACCAACTCTGACAACAGTGAACCTTTAAAATAAAAAGCTGACACCATTTTTTCTGGTCAGGGCAAATAAATATATAAAAGTAACAAAAGCCACATTTAATCAGTCATATACAAAATGGCACTAAGATTATAACTGTTAAACTGTTAAGGCACACCTACTACTAGTATTATTGTAAAGTGCTACTAAGCTGACTAATTAACACTAGTAGCTAGAACACAAAAAAGAAAAAGTGCCAAAAAGCACTGCAGCTAAATTACTCAAACCACATGCACATATCTGAATTAAAGAGGCAAGAAATTATATGTGCAATTTACCGGAGTTGCAAGCATCTTTCATAAGTCGATATCTGTCTTTGACTGATGAAGCACTGCGACCAAGCACTGCTCCGATTGACGTCCAATCTGAACCAAGTTTCCTCCGCAGCCTTGCACACAAAAACATCGTTATTCGTCACCATCAATCAAAACATTCGTGCATGATAGGTACTTGACAATACAGTTAGTTAAGTAGACTCTGTTTTTATTTAGCTAGGAGGCCATCCATATTGAAAAAGTTACTCTGGGTTACTCCGGGTTATACTGGTTCCCAGAAATGATTATTGGGAATGGGGATGGTTGCAACAGAACTTCTGTACACCTTTTCTTATCTAATCAATGACATCAGAACAGTGAAGAACAATCACCATACAATATATTAACACCCTACACCATCACAAGGTTACGCTCCACTTCAGTTGCATTCAGACTTGGCTTTACTACAAATTAAGTAACAATAAAAAAAGGTTCACAGATGCACAATACTCTGACTGCTATGATTGTGATTATGACTACTACAACCATCACAAATGTCACTGTAACCAAAAATAATTTTTGTCAAACAGCTTAGACAAATCACAGTATTTTCAGCCTCCAGGGCAAGACACATATTATAAATGCCGTATTATCATGCTCATCATCATATAAATTAAACTAGATGGACTCAATCGCGACGTCACCACCATTATAATCGCTACTGGAACCTAGTACCTACTCGCGAAGCTGTGAAATTTCCTCCGGTGCGTATTTTCCGACGTAGTTTTTCTCGTCATACATGCGTATAACACGTCGGTACACGGAAAACAATGGACGCTGTAGACCCTTGGCAATTGTCCGGTAGAAGTCCTTCCTCTCGTCTTTTGACATGTGGAATATCACGGCACTCGGCTCACTGATACCATGGTTCTACAACAAACAAACATCAAACATACAGGGTGTGCCAAAAATGACCCAACTTGTTTTTGTCAGAAGTTCGTCAAATCTTCACCAAATTTGATAATTTTTGACACACAGATAGCCAAGATGATAGAATTATGTAAGGTACACTCTTTGTCCACCTCACATAATTTATGTCAATGCATTACCGTGTAAAACGCAGATGCTCCAAATTGTTACATTACGTGGTGATTATCAGTATCAGATTGCACACTTGTGCATTATCAATTCCACAAAGAGCACCATGGGATTTAATAATTTTGTAGTATTAAACATTTTATGCTGAAAACAGCAGACAACAAAATAACTAAATGATAAGATTAAAACACATTTTATCCATGAATGAGTGCTGTGCATTTTGATCAGTTGATCGTTAATGCCGCTGTCAGCCGTGACATCATGTCAGTGGTGTCATTTCAGTAAATCGTTGGGAGTCTCAGTGATCCTTGGGGGTCTAAGTCTGCGTAACGTATTGTTTTTGCAGCAGTAACACTATTTCAAAGGTACAATTTACAGGAAAAAAAACTAGAATAGCAAATCCTTGGGAGTCTGTAGACCCTTCCAGCACCACCCCTTTAAATGATGCCCCTGCATCACGTCTAAGCCACTGTATACACTTTGGGCATAAATTCTGATAATTTGGAAGCAAGTTGTTACAAAAACTTTTTAATTTTGCTGAATAAAACACATTTTAGTTTATTGTGTGCTTCATTAAGTCATTAGAGCTTCTACGGAGACAACAACTGAGCATTATGCAACAATTTGGAGCATCTAAGTTTTACATGAACTAGGCGAGATGGCTAATGAGTGTACCTTACATATTTCTATCATCTTGGCTATCTGTGCGCCAAAAGTTATCAAATTTGGTGGAGATTTGACGAAGTTCTGGCCAAAACAAGTTGGGTCATTTTTTTGGCACACCCTGTATTTCCAAAAATAATTTATTATTATTACAGTTCCAATTTCCCACACAGAAATTATGGTTTTGCAGCCTAAATACCAATATTAGTATTCATGCTACTTGATATGAAGATGTTCTTATACTGCACTGTGTCTCTACTTTCTAAGAGCTTTTACAGCTCTTAAGTTGTAACTTACGTATTTGCTGACTGCTATACCTGCTGCATTGCATCATTTCAATTTCAACCATCTATGGTAGGATTTCAATAAATCCAACTCTACACTGCTACAGCATAACACAAACTTTTAAAATGTTGTAATATATGAAATCAACTTAATGCTAAAAGTCATGTCTGAATTCTGCAACTGGCTGTTACTGTTGCATTGCAAATTATATCGCTGTTGAGTGATATAAGTAAGTCGGGGTTGACTTGAGAGTGAAAGCCTGGAGCCAAGACTCAACTAGAAGGCAACAGCAGCATGTTGAGTGGGGTATGCCTGTAGTGGTGTACGACTAACTAGTCAGCTGTGCTACGATCAAATAACTGACAGTTTGCCACTATGTTAGTGTGCCATGCCTGACAGTATGCCATGATGTTCGATTGAAGCCGATCAACTTCATCTTTTGTCCACTGTCCACGCTTCCACTGATGCCCTGGTGTAACAAACATGCTGAATAGATGTCATGACAGTTAGTTTGACATCTGCGACAGCTCAGGCCAACAGTAACAAGCTGTCATCAAGTGGTACTGTGCATGAGTCAGTGCATAGTCTTTTAACAATGCATCAGCACATCAGAGATCCTGCCATTATGCCCAAAACAATAATAATGAATGAAACTAGTATAGAAATAAAAGTAATGCATAAAGTCAGTGTTAATTAGCTACAGTAAAATGCTGACATAACTAAAGCTAAGTTTTGACACATTGGGTGACTTTAAATTTTTCTTAGACCTAAGTTTTAAACTATAGTTTTAAACCAAACCTTAATCTGGACTCTAAAGTATGGTTTTAAACCAATGCTCAGATTAACTTCAGTTTTAAACTTAAGTTTTAAACCGAATACCTACTTCCTTGGTACCCTATAAATATGCAGACGCTAGCACTCAGACTCACTGAAAGAAACTCATCTTCGTCAGATAAACATGATTCGTGCGATACATTAGGCGCACGTCGTAGGCGATTGGGCCCTAGAACGCCGGCAGTAATAGCAACCGCTGGGTAAACAAACGCCACCTTGTTTTTACTAAATCGAAAGTTGAAGTGATTTTGGTTTTAAACCAAACTTAAAGACTAGTCTTTAAGAAGAAACGCCTATCTCGATGCATTACGGAGATCAGGTTTGAAACTGGATTGCTCAGATTAAGTTTGGTTTTAAACCGAAGTTTGGTATTATGTTTGGTTTTAACTTTGGTTTCAGCGGAAGCGTCCGCTTTAAAACCCTACTTAAAAAACGGGATTTAATCGTCACTTTAAATTTTGCATTAATTAGGTTTTAAACCGAGTTTTGATCTAAAACTATAGTTTAAAACTTAGATCTAAGCGAAATTTAAAGTCACCCATTGTTTCAAACATAAAAATATACGGTTTAATGGGAAAACTTGGTAAACAAAAGCAATGACGATGTAGATGTCTAACAAGATTATGCATAAGCTGAGCTAACACTTTAATCATAAAACATGGATCAGTATTTAAACCAAGGCTATCAAGCTAAGATAAGGTACTGTAACCATTAAACATAGATAAAAAACAGTTATCACATTCAGCATTCACCTCTCTTCTGCAGCGCAAGTTTGTCATCTTTTGTAGTGAACCATGCCTGATTGACATCATTGCTATTCTATCATAAAACACATCACAGGAAAACAGCATTAGTGACTACAAGAGTCATACTTCACGTTGGGTGAGCAGTATCTCTAGCTGTCTTCAGTTACAGCAAATAACCTCTCTTATGCTGGCTGTTAAAGTAATATTCTAAACAAATGTTCCTAGTTTGTAATGGCCAGCTGTGACCAATGCAAAAAGCCTGTTGTGGTTTGAACAGACCTTGGATGGGCTTGAAACCAAAGAGTTTCTCTCATGAACTTCATTCAATTCATTGGACACTAGCGCAGAGGCATCATACTGATCATTACCTGCACAAAACAATAATCCCGATCATCATCAAAATCTAACTGACTGTTTCTGGTGCCACACCCCTCTGCCCTTCTAGCAGACTTCATCACTACCTGCTTGTAACTGTTTGAATTCTCTAAAAGACAGGCAAACAGAAAAACAGACAGACGTAATAACAGAACCTTCTTCCTTCGTGAAAGTCACGGTATAAGCCACAAATACGGACACGTCAACGATCTGCATTCTACAACACTAAATGACATGCACCTCACTTGTATGCACCGTAATCAGTTCAGTACGATACTTTATGTTCGCCCATGTCTAATAGAAAGTAGCTATAAAAACATGCTGGTTCACTCTCCATTTTACTGTGACATTCCCCTAACATTTCCGCTACCAGTATCCATAATACTGCAATGTTCAATCCTGGTCAATCAAAGAAGTGACAGATATCTGAAAAGAACAACACAAGTCGATGAAGCAAGCAACTTAATCATACCTATGACTACTTACTGCATTACAGAAATGCAGTCCCTAGAATATAATACCATCATGCTGTAGCACTAAATATCTGCATGCCCCATGATTTCTTCAAACATATGCTATTATGCATGACTTCCAGCTAACTTCCTCACCACTTCAAAAATATGCCACCATTCGTCTGGTTTTCTGGAGAAATGACAAGTCATAAAATGGTGCAACCATATACTAAGTCATGCAGTCGTTTTTGCCACTGCATTGCTATCATTTTTGGTTCATCATAAAACCATTAAAAATCAGTAAAATCCCATGATAATTGATGCAGTTATCTGCACAATCATGCAACTCAATTCTGACATAACTGAAGCAGACACATTATTTCAAACACAAAAATGGGACAAGTACATTACTTGGAACTGTGACAACAACACTGTGTCCATCAGTTTTATCAGTAGATATCTCTTGGTGAAATTTCTTTGCAGGTTGTTCCAGTAATTCATTGTCGTTTTTGCTGTATTCAACCACTGGCATAGTTAACTCTGTAACAGCAGCAAACAAGTTACACATCAACAGCTGTAGCTTATGGTAAGATGGCATCACATATTCATTCACGATTCAACCAAATTATGGAAAAAAATATCTGTAGTGAAATGATTGCTACAAGATACACTGATATAATCTGACTATTTTAAAAAAAATTTTTTGGGTCAATTTCAAATCAAATGTGACTGCAAAGAAAAAACATTTAAGACAAATGCAACAGCTTTTTCCAGACAAAATGCTCAAGATTCTTGTCATCTGACAACACTGCCAAGCAGATAAAAAATTATCTAATATCAATGAAACATAAAGAACAGTGGTGATAAAACAAGATCAAATGAGCTTAATGTGTGAATATGTATTATTCTAGTTTTGAATATGTGACATGTTCTTGCCATTATTCAGTGTTTTTTTAGATCACTCATTTATCGAGTAGTAAATTTTCATAGTCCATACAACTGTACATGTTGCCTTTTGATGCACTGAACAAATGAATAATTACATGTACCCATGGGATGAGCAAGGTTCAGCACGAGATGCTGGGCATTAGCTGCTGCTGCTGCAGCCTCCGTACTGTCAAAGTCACACTGTATCAGTTGTCCAATGCCATCGGTGATCAACCTGCCATCGGCCGTCAGGATTGTGATCCCATCCTTGTTCACGTCCTCCTCACACTCTACACTGCCAGTGGTAGTGGCCACATTGGACAGCTCTACACCATCGACCATTAGCTCCAGACAGTCAGACTCCGATGCTGCCACAGTGTAGTACGAGACCTCACCGCCACCACTGCTGTCATCATGTGTGTAGCCAAGAGCTTCCTCTTCATTCACACAACTCACTTCAACGCTGCATTCATCCAGCTCTGTGTTGATTGGCTCTTCAGCCATATCAGAACTTCTGTCAACAGCAATCAACATACTGATCACATTCATGTTATATACAGTAGTGCTGGGCACCGTTAACTGGTTAATTTACAGACAATTAATCAGTACGGACCAACCGAATTCACGGGAAAAAATGCATGATTTCACGACAGAATTTTTTAAATGTGTCAAATTTCACGGAAAATTCACGAAAAGAGTTTCAGAAATTCACGGGCCCCACAGACGTTCTTTCGAGATGCTGCGCTAATGCAAACGAAGAAATTTCAGAACAACGAATATTTACTACACTAAGTCAAGACTCAAGACAGTCAATGTCAACTACTTACTGCTGAAGTGCGAGACGTAGCAAACAGCAACATCCGTACAAAAGCTGCTGATAAAACTCTGGAATTGTCATAAATTAAACTAAAAGCGCTAAAATTCACGAAAAATCATGTTTTTCACGGAAATCGGCGTTTTTCACGGAAGAAGGCTAATTTCATGGAAAATGTCATGGACGTGAAATCGTGAATTAAGTTGGTCCCTATTAATCAGGTAGCAAAATAACTGACAGATTAATGAAAATAGTGAACATAAATTAAAATACACACATTAACGACTTCACCAGACATAACTCACTTGATCTAAGCAATTTTTCCACTTAACATGGTCCATACACAAATCATATATTTATTTAAATTTATATGTAAACATTTTTAGTTAGCTAGGCGTTTCAGTTAACCACTTAGCAAATTCACTGCTTCATGCATCACTAATGTACAGTACTAGCGTTGGTGTCTGCACCATGTGCCATCTGGCACATGGCAGCTGATTCGGTGTCTGGCTTTTTCATCACTTTGCCAGTTCGCCCCCTGGCTCTTTTGCCCCCTGAATGATTCGCCAACTCACCTTGGATGATTCATCCCCATTGAATACCGGTAATTCGACATCAAGGTTTATATGTAATATTTGTCTTTAGGCTTAGACAGTTTATGCATGATGATGAGAATAAATGGTTGTGTGAATGTTTAATGCTTTGTTCAATTATGAAATAAAATCAAATGTTAGGCCTATACATGTATGTATTTTATTATACAGAGAGTCAGCGACACCTTTTGCTTTTTAGTACACTTTCTCACTTTAGAATGTTTGCACTGATGCTGTCTATAGATCTAGGCATTCGTCAAGCGGTTATTGGGCCTAGTGTGCCGTTTTTTCGTAGTTTTTGCCGTGATTTTCTACTATTCCTATGTACGTGTATGCCACGTATGCCGCATTTTTGGTAATTTTTTATGCTATAAGCTGTTCGTGCGCAGATTATTCACATCTTGTTATACGTTCGTAAATCATGTTCTTTTCGAAAAACTAGTGACACGAGTCTGTGTTTCTATTTATCAAACAAAGATAGTAGGCCAATGCTCCTCATCCGCTGTAACATCTGCGAGATTCAAATCCCACTGTAGAAATTATCCTATGCGCATGTCATCTGTAGACGACACAAGCCTCAATAATGAATCACCGCTATATTCAACGGAAAGCGGGGGGAAAGGCGAATCATCCAGCATGAGGCGGAGAATCAGCCAGAGGGCAAACAAGCCAAAGGCAAATAAGACAGGAGGCAAACAAGCCAGGAGGTCAATCAGCCAGGAGGGAAAGAGCCAGGGGTGAAACGGCAAAAAGGCGAAAAAGCCATAATTCGCTGATTTGCAGCACTGTTTGAAAAACTGCCACTCACAGCACTGTCTACTGGCAGATGCCGACGCAAAATGGCAGTCGTTTTAACTATAGTGGTTATGTTTTTTTCGAGGTCTGGGCAGCCCTGGGCAGGTCTGGGCTGCTCTAAGTCGTTTTTTTGTTGTTTCCGGAACGAAAGTTTCACGTTTTTAACCATTCCAAAAGGCCTGAATTGATCGTTGTACATCGTTTGTTTAGTACCAAACAGCTTGGCATTCGTTAATGAACAGGTTTGAACGCTGTTTTGTTAGATATGTGGTCAGTTGAAATGGTGATAGGGCGAACGCTTTTACAGCACAGAGAGTCTAAGCTGCAAACTATGAATGCAGCTTATAACTAGGCTAAGTATTTGTCTGCTGCACAGTCTAGCTTTAAATGCAAAGTGTTTAGATAAGCAACAGAATGACTCTGTCTTTGCACTATTATGATGAACTTCACGTTGACAGCCTGAGACGACCACGCCCACTTCGCCGGGAAAGGAAACTCACCAATTCCTACCATCCAGCGATGACGCCATATTGGCCACATTTTGCATGCAGCACTCGGTAAACGTGCCATCATCGCCTGCGTAGAGAAAAATGCCAAGCGACACATACATACGAAATACAGACAATACAGCATAATTCTGACAACATTTGGCAACTCACACCGGCGCCAAATACAATGTTTTCTTCCGGGTGCTTCGACAAGAACCAGGATGAAACCAACGACATTCTCACAAACAGCTGATGAATATACATTAGCACGAGCCTGTGGATGTACGCCGCCTAGTTGATAGACCAATCGTACGGCGTATGCGTTTTATGAATATGTATTTAGCCTACATGTGCCTACAGGCAAGAGAGCATACGGCGTGCGGCCCAAGTACACGTGATCGTAGAAAGATAAACAAATAATTTGTTTACGTTAGTCATTGCTTTATGGTGAAATGTGGTCCATAGGTTCAGATTTTTTGACGCAGTGGTGGACGTGGATGGCAGCCGGTGTTAGCGCGGGCCTCGGAATCGCGCTAATTAGACGCTCAGTGGCGGGGAACGTGTTTCGAAGCCAGACGTTATTGAAAGGTAAAACGGTACTGGTGACAGGAGCCAACACTGGCATTGGCAAGGCCACAGCTCTGGAACTGGCCAAGCGTGGTGCCAGGGTAATCATGGCTTGTCGTTATGTTTCCAAGGCGGAAAGGGCGGTGCAGGACATTCGCCAGCAGACGGACTCTGGTCAACTGATTGTACGGCGTCTAGATTTGGCGTCATTGCAGTCTGTGCGAGAATTTGCTGCTTGTATCTGTCAGGAAGAAGAATTTATCCACGTCCTTATAAACAATGCTGGGGTGTATCAGTGTCCATACACACTCACTGAAGATGGTCTAGAGATGCAGATGGCTGTCAATCACTTTGGCCACTTTCTTCTTGTTCATCTTCTGCTAGACAAGCTCAAGGCAAGTGGCTGACGACTCACAGTTCAGCAC